>Ga0307513_10009822_pt1 | contig 12084 bp, 9 predicted proteins | sample 15_EM_MG_FD_202174 | JGI IMG/M metagenome (GOLD analysis project Ga0307513, IMG submission 202174) | Populus trichocarpa ectomycorrhiza microbial communities from riparian zone in the Pacific Northwest, United States - 15_EM | ecosystem: Host-associated > Plants > Roots > Unclassified | place... | reverse complement strand
CGGGCGTTCGACCTGATCCTGTGCGACATCAACCTGCCCGACCAGGATGGCGTGTCGCTGCTGCCGCGGCTGCTCACCGGCGACGATCCGCCGGCGGTGCTGCTGATCACCGCGTATCCGTCGATCGACACCGCGGTGCGCGGCATGAAGCTCGGCGCGCGCGACTACCTCGGCAAGCCGTTCTCGCCCGACGAGCTCCGCCTCGTGGTCAAGCGCGCGCTCGACGAGGACGAGCTGCGTCGCGCGCACGGCGCGCTGACCAAGCGGCTGGCCTACGGCTCGATGATCGGCGAGTCGCGCGCGATGCAGCAGCTGCGCGAGACGATCGACAAGGTCGCCAAGGCCGACGCCGCGGTGCTGATCACCGGCGAGTCGGGCACCGGCAAGGAGCTGGTAGCGCGGGCGCTGCACTTCGCCGGCCGGCGCGCGAGCCGGTCGTTCACGCCGGTCAACTGCGGCGCGCTCGTCGGCACGCTGCTCGACAGCGAGCTGTTCGGCCACGTGCGCGGCGCGTTCACCGGCGCCGACACCGCCAAGCGCGGGCTGTTCGTCGCGGCCGACGGCGGCACGCTGTTCCTCGACGAGATCGGCGAGCTGCCGCTCGAGCTGCAGCCCAAGCTGCTGCGCGCGCTGCAGGACGGCGAGGTCAAGCCGGTCGGCGGCGCCGCGGCGATCCAGGTCGACGCGCGCGTGATCGCCGCGACCAACCGCGCGCTCGACGAGGCAGCCAAGGCCGGCACGTTCCGCGAGGACCTGTTCTACCGGCTCGCGGTGATCACGCTCGAGGTCCCGCCGCTGCGCAACCGCCCCGAGGACATCGCGCCGCTCGCCCGCCACTTCGCCGAGGACGCCGCGCTGCGCGCCGAGCGCGGCCGGCTCGAGCTGACCGACGCGGCGATCGCCCACCTCACGGCGCAGGCGTGGCCGGGCAACGTGCGCGAGCTCGAGAACACGATCGAGCGCGCGGTGATCCTCGCGACCGGCGATGCGCTCGACGTCGTCGACGTCGCGGCGCGGCGTCCGTCCGCGAGTCAGCCGATCTTCCAGACCTTCACTGGCGACCACGTGCCGTCGCTCGACGAGCTCGAGCGCGCGCACATCCTGCGGGTGCTCGAGCTGTGCGACGGCCAGAAGACCAAGGCCGCCGCGCTGCTGCGGATCAACCGCACGACGCTGTGGAAGAAGCTGCGGCAGTACGGCATCGAAGGCGAGTGATGCGCCACGCCGAGGATCCGCCCGCGTCAGCCCCGAGCGACGGCACCGACGCGGGCGAAGCCGCCGACGCCGACACCGACACCGATGCCGATGCCGATGCCGATGCCGATGCCGACCTCGCCACCGTCGAACATCGCTTCATCGTCGATACCAGCGACACCGGCGAGCGCATCGACGCGCTGATCGCGGCGCGCGTGCCGGGCCTGTCGCGCGCGATGGTGCAGCGCCTGATCGACGACGGTCAGGTCCGCAGCAACGGCGCCCTGATCGCCAAGGCCGGCCACCGCGTGCGCGCGCGCGACACCGTCGTCGCCGTGGTCCCGCCGCCATCGACGATCGAGGTCGTGCCCGAGGACATCCCGCTGGCCGTGCTCTACGAGGACGCCGATCTGATCGTCGTCGACAAGCCGGCCGGCCTGGTGGTTCATCCGGCGGCCGGACATCCGCGCGGCACGCTGGTCAACGCGCTGCTGTTCCACTGCAAGGATCTCAGCGGCATCGGCGGCGCGCTGCGCCCGGGCATCGTGCACCGGCTCGACAAGGACACCAGCGGCGTGATGGTCGCGACCAAGCACGATCGCGCGCACGCGGCGATCAGCGCGGCGTTCGCCGCCAAGAGCCGCGGCGAGCCCGGCGGCATCCTGCGCGAGTACCTCGGCATCGCGGCGCCACCGCCGCCGGCCGCGGCCGGCACGCTGCGCACGTATCACAACCGGCACCCGAGCGACCGCAAGCGGTTCTCGTCGAAGGTGACGACCGGCAAGGCGGCGGTCACGCACTGGCAGGTGATCGAGCCGCTCGCGGGCGCGGCGCTGGTCCGGTTCCGCCTCGAGACCGGCCGAACCCACCAGATCCGCGTCCATGCCGCCGATCACGGCTGGCCGCTGCTCGGCGACACGCTGTACGGCAAGTCACCCAAGCCGCTCGTGGCGCTCGCCGCCCAGCTCGGTCGCCAGGCGCTGCACGCCGCGGTGCTCGAGCTCGATCATCCGACGACCGGCGCGCGCATGCGCTTCGCGTCAGCGCTGCCCGCGGATCTGGTCCGCGCGCACGCCGCGCTGCGCTTGCCCTGACCCGCGCGCAGCGAGGCGATCTGCTCGTGACGCGCAGCCGGTTGGTTGGCAAAGCGTTCGAGGTCGACCGATCGCGTTTGCGCGTGGCCTGCGACGCGGAGGCCGCGATGTTACGGTGCCCGGCATGGGCCTGCGAGACCGCCTGAGCGCCCGGCTGCGCGACCGCCGCGTCACCTCCGCGGTCCGCCAGCTCCTCGACGAGTGCCTCCCACCGGTCGTCCGCGAGTGGCGACCGCTCAACCGCTGGATGGCGACCCGGTTTCACGGGCCGGCGTTCGACCTGGACTTCAAGGAGCGCGCGTTCGCGATGTCGCCCGGGGAGATCGCCGCGGCCTACGCCGCGCTCGAAAGCGGCGGCGCCCGGTATCGCGACACCGACACCACCCCCGCCCAGATCGCCGCGATCGTCGCCGCGGCGCGGGGGCGTGTCCTCGAGGTCGGGTGTGGCAACGGCGCGGTAGCCGAGCACCTGCAGGCCGCGCACGAGGTCGTCGCGGTCGACGTCACGCTCGCGTCGGCGCGCGAGACCCGGCGGCGGTCAGGGTGCCAGGTCGCCGTGGCGGGGCTGCCCGCGCTGCCGTTCGGCGACCGCGCGTTCGACACCGTCGTGTGTGCCCACACGCTCGAACACATCCCCGATCTGTTTCGCGCCGCGGCCGAGCTTCGGCGGGTCGCCCACCGCGCGATCATCGTCGTGCCGCGCCAGCGCTACTACCGCTACACGGTCGACTACCACCTGCACTTCTTTCCGAGCGCCGCGCCGCTCATCCACCTGTTCGGCGGCCGGGCCGAGCTGGTCGACGGCGACTGGGTCGTCATCGCGGACTGACCCTCGGGTCATCCCGCGAGACGCGTGGCGGTTCACGGCATATCGAACTGGCGCATCGGGTCATCCGGCGACTCCGCGGCGGGCTGCGGCGCGGGCGCGGGCCACGCGCGGGGCGCGGCGGGCGCCGGCTTCGCCGACGGCGTGTAGCCGGGGAGGTCGCGCGCGGCGCGGTCCTGCTCCGCGCTGCGGTCCGCGGCGGTCTGCTGAGCCTCGTACGACGCCTCGGTCACCGGGGTCGCCGGCTTTGCCTGGTGGCACGCGGCAACGGTTGCGATGAGAGCGGCACTGAGAAACATGCTGTTGCGACGGAGCGTGGTCATGCCGGCGGGTATTGCAAAGCCCTTGCCGCGACGAGTCAACCTGATGAATTTCATAACGTTACCGCAAATCGTCGCATGGTAACGATCCGTGACTCGCGCATTTACTACGGCTGTCGTAGCCAGCCGCGCGCCGCGCTGAATCGCGGTTTCGCGAGCGATGTCTGCGGGCTGAGATCCGGCGGTCCGCGCGCCCAACCACACGCCCGAGGTGACCGCCGACCGGCGGCCCTGCCGGCTTGGGCAGGTCGATCCGGCCATCGCCAACCCGCCGCGCGATGCCTCGTTACTATCCGGCGACGTGCTGCTCATTTCGCCGACGATCGGCCGCCGATCAGCTGTCGGAACGCCGTGTATATGTTCTCGGCAGGGACCAGCCGCGACGCCCGCGACCGCTGCCCAGCCCCACGGCGCGCGCGCCGCCCACGCACTGCGCCGTCTGCGCACAGCACGGCCCGCCGCCCGCACACAGCGGCGCGGCGCCGGGCGCGCTACCAGATCTTCGACTTGACGTGCCCCTTCGACTTCACGAGGACGTCCACGATCGCGCGCTCGTAGATGTGCTGCCCGAAGATGTCCTCGGTGACGCGGCTCTTGAACAGCTCGCGGCCCTCGTTGATCTCGTCGGCCATGGCCTCGAACAGGCTGTCGTTGGCGATACCCTCGAGGATCTTCGGCTCGTGGTACAGCGTGAGGTCCGAAGCGATCGCGCGGGCCAGCTGGCGCGCGCGCTTGGGGTTGTCGATCAGAGTCGCCATCCCCCGATCGTGGGAGATGCCGGACCGGCGGTCAAGACTTGGCGCGCGCTTCGTCTTCGTCGTCGGTGGTGTCGAGGCTCGGGCCGCGCGCGGCGCGGAACCGCGCGAGGTAGGTCTGCTTGACGCGCTCGCCGTCGAGCCCCAGCGCCCGGGCGTACTCGGCCAGGAAGCCGCGCACGTACACCGCGGCCGGGAGCTTGGCGAACACCTCGGCCTCGAGCGCGGACAGGTAGGCCATGCCGATCTTCGAGCGCTCGGCGATCTCGCGCAGCTCGATGCCGATCGCCTCGCGGATCTGACGCAGCAGCGGCCCCGAGAACTCGGTGACGGGCGACAGCTCGGGCATCGGCGGCCGTACGGCGATCGCCGCCGGCTCGTCGACCTTGGCGGCCGGGCGCGGCGCCGGCGCGTCGGCGTGCGTCGGCGGGTTGACCGGCATGGGCACCCCGTCGGGGAACAGCTCCATGTCGTATTCCTTGCGCTTGGCCGCGTCCATCAGCGTCGTGTACGCGAGGTCGAGCCGGCGGTGCACCGCCTCGAGGCTGGCAGGGTCGTAGAGGCCGCTGATCGCGACCGACTCGCCGCCGTAGATGTCGCGGATCCGGCGGTTGGCGCGGCGGATGTCCTCGAAGCTCGCGGTCGGCGGCACCTCGAGCAGCTCGTAGTGCGAGTCGGGCGGCAGGACGTCGCCGTCGATGATCGCCGGGCGCACCGCCATGATGCCGCGCGCGACGCGCTCGAAGCACTTGGCGATCCGGGTCTCGGGGTGCTCGATCAGCAGCGGGCGGCGCCGCCGGGTCGACGCCCACACCGCCTCGTCGTACTCGAGGTGGCCGAGGTAGCGAAACGGCGTGGCGAGCCGGCGGCGGCCCGCCGAGGCCACCGCGCGGCCGAGCTCCATGTCGGACTTCGACCGTGCCGAGTTGATGAGGAGGTGGGGCGAGAAGCTGAGGATCGCCTCGCGCAAGGCGTCGAGCTCGCTGGCCGGGGCCGCGGCCGCCGCGGCGACGTAGACCTCGAGCGCGCTCGGAGCACCGCCCTCGAGCGTGCGGGGTTGCCGCGACACCGCCTCGGCGAGGTGGCCCAGGCCGCGGCGCGTGAGGCTGCGCAGGAACGCCGCCTTGGCGAACCGGTGCATCAGCTCGATCGATGTCGGATCGGGCACCGCGACGATGATCTGGACGTCGGCGGCGAGGAACAGCTCGAGCGTGTGCGACGCGATGCCGGGGCCGAGGTCGACGACGACCCAGTCGGCCGGCAGCTCGTGGAGCTGGTCGACGATGAGCTGGACCCGCGCGGCGGCCGGCTCGGCGACCCACGGCGGATCCGAGACGCCGCCGATCAGCCGGACGCCCGGCACGTGGGTCGGCACGGCGAGATCGGCCAGCCGCGGGGCGTCGGCCCCGGGATCCAGCGCTTCGGACAGCGTGCGCGACGGGCGCGGCACGCCGGCGAAGATGTGCAGGTTGGCGGCGCCGAACGCCGCGTCGACGAGGACGACGCGCTTGCCGAGCGTGGCGAGAAATATCCCCACGTTCGCGGCAACCAGGCTCTTGCCGACGCCACCCTTGCCGCCTCCGATGGCGACCACGCGCGGGATCATCGAGCGGGCACATAACCGCGATCCGACGCGCCCGGTCAAGCGCCGACGACGCTCGTCCAGCTGGCGCGGTGATTTCCGCCTCCACGGATCACGCCCGTGGCCTGTCACGCGAGCGCGCGCACCGCGGCCGCGACCTCGGCGACCTCGCCGGCCGCGATCGTGCGGAGATCGAGCCAGATCCGGCCGTCCTCGATCCGGCCGATCACCGGCACCGGCGCGCGGCGCAGCCGGGCGGCGAGCGCCTCGGCCGAACCGCCGCGCACGGTGACCGCCCACGACGCGAGCTGCGCGGTGGGCATCGCGCCGCCGCCGACCGTCGAGCGGCACGGCTCGACCGCGATCGCGCAGCCGGCCACCGCGCCGATCGCGGCGGCGAGCGCCTCGGCCGCGGCGCGCAGCGCGTCCGCCGGCGCGCCGAGCATCCGCGTCGTCGGGATCGCGTCGAGCTGGCCCTCGCGATACAGCGCCAGCGTCGCCGCCAGCCCGGCCAGCGTCAGCTTGTCGGGGCGCAGCGCGCGCATCAGCGGGTGGGTGCGCGCGCGCTCGACCGCCGCCGCGCGGCCGACCAGGACGCCGGCCTGCGGCCCGCCGAGCAGCTTGTCGCCCGAGAACGTGACCAGATCCGCGCCCGCCGCCACGGTCTCGGCGATCGTCGGCTCGTCGGGCAGGCCCCAGCGCTGCTGCGTCGCGCGATCGATCACCGCGCCGGACCCGAGGTCGATCATCGTCGCCACACCGGCGGCGCGCCCGATCGCGACCAGCTCGCTCACCGCGACCTCGCTGGTGAACCCGACGATCGCGAAGTTCGAGCGATGGACCTTGAGCAGCAGCGCGGTCGCCGGCCGGAGCGCCGCCTCGTAGTCGCGCCGGTGCGTCTTGTTGGTCGTGCCGACCTCGACGAGCACGCCGCGCGACAGCGCCAGGATCTCGGGCAGCCGGAACGAGCCACCGATCTCGATCAGCTCGCCGCGCGACACGATGATCTCGCGATCGCTCGCGAGCGCGGCGAGCCCGAGCACCGTCGCCGCGGCGTTGTTGTTGACGACGATCGCGTCCTCGGCGCCGGTCAGCTCGCGCAGCATCGCGCGCAGGTGATCGTGGCGCGAACCACGCTCGCCGCGCGCGAGGTCGTACTCGAGGTTCGAGTAGCCGGCCGCGACCTCGTCGATCGCGCGGCGCGCCGCCTCGGCGAGGGGCGCGCGGCCGAGGTTGGTGTGCAGCACGACGCCGGTCGCGTTGATCACCCGGCGCAGCGCCGGCCGCGCCCGCGCCACCGCCGCCGCCGCGACCTCGCGCGGATCGATCGCGGCGCCCGCCACACCGTCGCCCTCGAGGATCGCCGCGCGCTGCCTGGCGATCGCGTCGCGCGCCGCGTCGATCACGGCCCAGCGCGGCGCGGGAGTGCCGGCCGCGGTCGCGGCCTCCGCGAGCACGTGCACCGCCGGGAGGCTCGCGAGCAGCCGCGCAACACGCTCGTCCATGCCGCGATGCTACTCCAGCGCGCGGTGCGACGTGCGGGCGCGGTCCGACTCCACTTCATGCGCAACGAACTGGCAATCTCGGCCGCCGCGCGCGCGGCCTCTCGAAGCGACCTCGGCAACCTCGCGGTTCGCGCAGGTCCCGTCGACGCGCGTCGGCGCGCAGCGCTGTGCAAGGGCTGGCGAACCGAGCTCGGTCACCGGCTTGCTATCGCAAGGCCCGTGTCGTCTCTCTCCATGATCTGGAATGCGGTCGCGCTGCTCTTCAACCACTTGGCGCTCGTGCTGCGCCTGCAGGCGGCGACACCGGCGCTCGACGTGCAGGCCGCGTGCGCTCACGTCATGGCGGCACATGCTGCCGCGTCGGGACCGCTGACCACCGAGCTCCTGCTCGGCGTCGCGTTCGTCGAGAGCCGGTTCGATCCGACCGCGGTCTCGCGCGTCGAGGGCCACACGCGCATCACCGGGCACTACCCATCGCGCGTCCCGCCCGCGCGCCTCGACCGCCGCGCGTCGCTGTTCTGCGGCCCGCTCCAGGCCTACGCGGCGTCGTGGTCGCGATGCCTGCAGATGCGCGACCTCCGCACCGGCTACGAAGCCGCGACCCGGGAGCTGCAGCGCTGGCTGCGCGATCGCAAGGTGCACGGCGACGTCGTGCGCGCCCTCGCCGGCCATGGCTGCGGCAACCGCGGCATCCTCACCGGCAACTGCAACGGCTACCCCAGCCGCGTGCTGGCGATGGAGCGGATGTTCCGGCTCGGCACGGGGCGCGCGCGCCCGACCGTCGCCGCGATGTGAGCAGGATCGCCGTCGCCGTCGCCGATGTCGAGTCGGCGAGCGGCGAGCGACAATCTGCTCAATACAGTGCGTTCAGCGCCGTGAGGTCGCTGTTGGTGAACTCGCCGTTCTCCACCGTCCGGAAGCACGAGTTCATGATCGAGCCGCCGACCGTCGCGCCGCTCGGCGTGCCCGGGATCAGGATGGCGCCGATGCCGCCGTCGCCCTCGTTGCTCGCGCTACCACCGCAGCTGATGCTGCGATCGAAGAAGTCCGAGTGGCGAAACCCGATCGTGTGGCCGAGCTCGTGCGTGATCACGTGCGTGATCGTGCTGAGCGCGAAGCTCTTGAGGCCCGAGCCGATCTGGAACTTGTTGAACGGCAGACCGCCCGACGGGAAGCCCGAGCTGCCGCCGGTCGGTCCGCTGACCCGCCCCGTGATGACGGCATCGCAGCCCGAGCTGCTGCCGTTGCTGATCCGGCGCATCGTGAACGACAGCCCGACCGCGTTGTAGTTGGCGATCGCCTCGTCGAGCGCGGTGCTGAACACGCCGGTGAGCTTCGTGCCGTTGATGCAGATCGTGTCCACGGCCGAGCTCACCAGGTTGGTCGTCCGGTACTGCTCTTCGCTGCTCGAGCCGCCCTCGAGCATCTCGCGCGAGGCCTGCAAGCTCACCGCGGCGTCGTTGCCGACGTACACGACATGGTCCACCACCGAGATCTCGCTGGTCGGGTAACCGGCCTCGACGAGGTTGTCGACGATCTCGCGGGTATCGTCCGCGCTATCTGGCGCCTGGTCGGTGCCGCAACCGACGATGAACGCGCCGCAAATCACTGCAAACCCTGCTGCTTTGGAAAACATCGATCCCTCCGTTACGTGGGTCCTGAGCGTGGAAAGCCTTGCGAAATTCGCCTACGTGGCTCAGTGGAGGCCGAATCCCGAAAGGTCGCAGATTTCTTTGCCTCCGCCCCGAGCCGCGCATGCCGCGCCGCGGCAGCGGCCGGGATGTGGGTAGACTGAGGCGTGGACGTCCAGCCGGTCTCCGCGCTGCTCGCCGCGCTGCTGATCCTCGCGATCGGCGCGTCGGTGCTGCTGCGCTCGCGGTCCGACCGCATGTACACCTCGTTCGCGGCGTTCACGTTCACCGTCTCGGCGTGGCACCTGTGCACGTTCATCGACGCCGCGACCAACAGCCCGGTGATGCGCTGGCTCGCGCTGTGGTCCGCCGCCACGGTGCCGCCGATCGCGATCCGGTTCTTCCGGATCTTCCTCGCGCAGCCGTCGATCGGCGGCCCCAAGCGCGGGCCGCGCGTCACCCTGGCGTGGACCCTGCTCGCCTACGCCGCGCTGATCGTCTCGGCGATCTACAAGCCGATCCACGAGACCGCGCTGTTCCAGATCCCGTTCGGCGTCTACGTGTTCGGCGGCCTGTACCGCTGCGTCTACGACCTCTACATCCAGTACCGCGCGACCACCAAGCGCGTCGAGCGCACCCGCGTCGGGTATCTCGCCCTCGGCGGCTTCGTCGCCACCACGCTGACCCTGACCGACGCGCTGCCCCGGCTCGGCGTCGCGTGGCCCGCGGTCGGCAACGTGCTCGGCATCCTCTACCTCTACTTCCTGTCGCAGACGCTGTTTCGCTACCGCCTGATCGATCTCAACGAGCTGCTCGGCAAGATGGCCGTGCTCGGCACCCTCGTCGTGATGCTGTGGGCGGTCTACGGCTTCCTGCTGTACTGGATCGGGCGCGACCAGAAGGGGCTGTACCTGCTCAACGCGCTGGTCGCCTCGTTCGTGATCCTGATCCTGTTCGAGCCGGTGCGCAGCTGGCTCGAGAACGGCATCAACCGCTGGTTGCTGCGCCAGCGCACCGAGCTGCGCGGCCGGATCGACACCGTGCGCCGCGAGCTGCCCGGCGTGGTCGACGTCCCCGACATGGTCCAGCGCATCACCACCGCGCTCGACGAGTCGCGCCGGGTCACCGACGCGTCGGTCTATCTGCTCGACGCCGACGGCGCCGGGTACGACCGCGCCGGCTACATCGGCCAGGCGCCGCCCGAGCGGCTCGACGCCAACACCGAGCGCGCGCTGCTCGAGCGCGTGCGCGGCGGCTACCTCGACCACGATCAGCTCGCGCGCGAGGCTGACGCGAGCGCCGCGGCGCCCGAGACCGAGCCCAAGCGCGCGCCGCTCGCCTCGCTGCAGGGCCGGCTCGACGAGCTCCGCGCCGGCGTGATCTTCCCGCTGCTCGGCTCGGCGGAGACCGAGCAGGGCCCGTGGCTGCTCGGGCTGTTCTGCATCCGCGACGACCGCACCGAGAGCGCGTTCGACGCCGACGACATCGACGCGTTCCGCCAGCTCGCCAACGGCGCCGCGCGCGTCATCGAGTCGAGCCAGGCCTACGAGCGCGTCAAGGAGCGCGACCGGCTCGCCGCGCTGGGCGAGATGGCGGCCGGCCTCGCGCACGAGATCCGGAACCCGCTCGGCGCGATCAAGGGCGCCGCGCAGCTCCTGATCACCGCCGACGGCGCCGCGCCGACCGCCCCGGGCGCGGCGACCGAGACCGCCGAGCTGCTCGAGATCATCGTCGAGGAGGCCAACCGGCTCAACAACGTCGTGACCCGGTTCCTCGACTACGCCCGCAGCGAGCGCCCCGGCCGCGAGGGCGCCGGCAAGGTCGACCTCAACCAGGTCGTGCGCAAGACCGTGCAGCTGCTCCAGCAGGATCTGCAGCGCTCGGTCGATCTGCGCGTCCGGATCGACGAGATGCTGCCCTCGATCGCCGGCGATCCCGAGTCGCTGATGCAGGTGTTCCTGAACCTCGGGCAGAACGCGCTGCAGGCGATGCCCGACGGCGGCACCCTCGAGATCCTGACCACGCGGCGGCGCCGCTCGCGGCTGGGCTACGGCCAGTTCGCCGAGGTCCGCTTCCGCGACACCGGCATCGGCATCCCGCGCGACAAGCTCAAGAAGCTGTTCATCCCGTTCTATACGACCAAGCAGCGCGGCACCGGCCTGGGCCTCGCGATCTCGCACCGGATCATCAACCAGCACGGCGGCACGATCGAGGTCCGCTCCACGCTGGGCCAGGGCTCGACGTTCTCGGTGTTCCTGCCGGCCGCCGAGCCGATCCCCGCGGGCGAGGTCAAGGACATCACCGAGACCGGCGGCCTGCGCCAGCTGCGCGGTGACGCCACCCCACCAGCCGCGGCGGTGACCACCACCGTTGGCAAACAGATCGAATCGATCCCGCCCGGCGACTCGCTCTCCGAGGGCTCACCGGCGAGCGCCGCGCGCGATCCGGCCACGGGCACGCTGGATAAGGTAGGGTAGCCGGCAATGCACACGGCGAAGATCCTCGTCGCCGACGACGAACAGAACCTTCGTCGCGTCCTGGTCGCGATGCTGCGGCGCGACGGCCACGAGGTCGTCCAGGCCGCCAGCGGCGCCGAGGCGATCGAGCGCCTGGCCGACGTCGACGTCGTCATCACCGATCTGCGCATGCCGGGCGCCGACGGCATGGAGGTCCTGCGGACTGCTGCCAAGACGTTCCCGCAGGTCCCGGTCATCATGATCACCGCCTACGGCTCGGTCGGCCAGGCGGTCGAGGCGATCAAGGCCGGCGCGTTCGACTACATCGAGAAGCCGTTCGAGCAGGACTCGATCCGCACGATCGTCGAGAAGGCGATCAACCAGGCCGCCGCCAACCGCTCCGCGCCGCGCGCCGCGCTGTATCCGCCCGGCGACCCCGAGGTCACCGGGCGCTACGGCCTCGTCGGGCACAGCCCCGAGATCCAGAACATCTTCGCCGTGATCGAGAAGGTCGCCGACACGCCGTCGACCGTGCTGATCACCGGCGAGAGCGGCACCGGCAAGGAGCTGGTGGCCAAGGCGCTGCACGAGCACTCGAGCCGCAAGAACCAGCCGTTCATCAAGATCAACTGCGCCGCGATCCCCAAGACGCTGATGGAGTCCGAGCTGTTCGGCTACGAGAAGGGCGCGTTCACCGGCGCGACCTCGAGCAAGCCCGGCC
>Ga0307513_10009821_pt1 | contig 12084 bp, 13 predicted proteins | sample 15_EM_MG_FD_202174 | JGI IMG/M metagenome (GOLD analysis project Ga0307513, IMG submission 202174) | Populus trichocarpa ectomycorrhiza microbial communities from riparian zone in the Pacific Northwest, United States - 15_EM | ecosystem: Host-associated > Plants > Roots > Unclassified | place... | reverse complement strand
TGATCGAGCCCGCAATCTAGAGTGTCTTGTCCAGCGAGCCTGACACGACGCCTTCACCCATGGGTGTGAAGGCGACTGAGTGGCCTGTATGGCCGTACTATCGGAAACGGTCGAATACGGTGCCGGTTGTGTTAGAGAGAAAAGAATGACCAAGCCGGGGCTCGAACCCGGGACCTCCCCATTTCTAGAAGGGCATGTTACCACTACACTACCTGGTCAATAGTTGGAGGAATCATCAACTCCAACAAGTTGCAACGTCCCGGCGGTATTGAGTAAGCCAACGGCGACTTATCACCGCCGCGTTGACAGAATCGTCATGGATCAAAAGTACCTTTGACTCCCGTGTCTCAGTGTCTCAGATTTGCACCATCTGGCCCGCCGAGCCCAATACAACGAGCAAGTAGACCTCTTGTGTGTACCCATTGAACACCTGCGTATGCCGGATGCGTTTTCGGGCGATATCTCATATCTATGAAGGTAGGTGGAAGGTATATAAGTATACTAGGACACCAGTCAGCAACTCGTAATGGCCCACCTAAATCACCCGATCCTCCACGCCAGTTGCCGGTGACTTACCCTAGGAGAGGAAATAAATCATATGAATATACGGGTCCTAATCCTGGAGACGTTTTCGTCGTTGGGGGTACAGACGGGGCGTGCCAGAAGCGCAACTCGAAAATTTGAGCGATGGCAATACTGCACCCAGTGGCGAGCCACAAACGTCTAGGCTAAAGCGGAACAATACACAACGATCTTGTATTTTTCAGTAGTGAACGAGGCTGGTTTTGAATGACCGAGGCACGCACGGATTATAACGTGCGAAGTAGTCCTTGCAGTCCTTCTTGAACTCAACAGCAATGTCAAATTCCGGCGTTCCGCACTGGAACTGCGCGCGCAGGAAGCCAGAGAGTCACGGGACACCAGTACTCAGATGTGGTCAGTCCCGACTCGTATACTACACAAACACACGTATAGCGGTCAAATATGAACCCTATCAGACGGGCACAGTGGACGGAAAACAGCTTGATAGAGCTAGGAATGTAGGGCCTCCGCTATCATCAAGGCTACCAATGTCCCGCCGTTGTACCACACCGTCGAAATCACGCCGCCTCCGTGAGCTCCCCGCGAAGTTGTTCATGTGGTTCCTTCCTTGGGCCGGAGTAAAAGGCCCCTGAGTGATATGATCCAAGGGTTTCAAAAGCGGATGATGACTGAAGGGCCTTACTTCACCACAATCGATACGCCAATCTAGTCCAATTCCGTACTGCTGCGTATGATCATATCCATGTGTGGTACCGACTCTCGTGGAAACATACGACTCGGCCATTGCTAATTCTAATCCCCACGCCAGTAGGCTCTGTAATCAGTCTGTGCGGTGTATCTGATTCGGCCACTGTCGGTTGCGACGTGTGCAGTCAGTGTCTACTATATATGATGGGAACCATCAATTGCCAGTTGTGATTGGAGATGAGTCAACGTACAGCCTATGTTTACGTCCATTTTTGCTGCTTCGATAGCGATCTCTTTTTCAATGATGGTCTCTGTTCAGCGGAGCAGCGGTTGTCACGCCATCTTCTTTATCTGTCCAGGACTTGAAATATGTAAGCTTGAGTGAAAGACGACTGATTGACTGATCCCACAGTACTTTCCGGACCAGCCCGGCGTTATTGTCACCTTCGATTGGTGATGGCCGATCGGGGGCACCGGCAAACATCTCATTTAGACGCACGTAGGCCGCCCTGATACTGACACCGACAGACAGCGCGGTTTCTGAGTAGCTATATTGCGAGACAAGCCGGGGAGGGAATCAAGAGGAGGAAGGCAGAGCGGAGTAAGAGCGTACGTTCGGAGACTCTCTCTGATTCGGGTAATTAATCTACGAACCCCGGAGGTGGCCGAGCTCGTGTAATCGGGTGGTATTTATAACTTTGTGGGTTCCAGTATTAGTTCGCGACCCTTGATCGGGGGTTTTTTTTGGTCACACTATTCGCTCTCAATGTCGCAATGGTATTCACCTTTGCCAATCATTTCTCAACGTCTTATGCAAGTCTTGAGGGTCGTCAGGATGTTCCATGTGTTCCCAGACCTGCCGTGAAACCCAACAAGAGATTTATGCAAAACGAGCCCTGCGGAGGTCACAGGTCAGTCCGCGCAGGATCACAGTAAGCATGTGGCGCTGTCGAAAAGAGTATCAAGTCCAATCCGAGTTTTTGAGGAATGCCATTGTCCGAACAGGTCACCGCCGGTGCAGGTTAGGATCCTCCTTTTGAGCCCTGACTCTATTTAGATGTTTCATAACTACAGCCCACTTGGTACGGATAAGGCACCAACATATGAATGGGCTGGCCTTGGTACCTTGGTGTTTCAGCCTCGACGACATGGTACCCTTTTTTGCGTTTACTATCAGGCCCCCGAGTCTCATCGAAGAGCTGATCTATACATCTGCACAAACACTACAGGTACGTGGAGGGCGAATATAATAACAGGTAAGTTAGGGGTGGTGAGAGACTGGGATGGAACAGTTACACAAGCAAAACTACACTGCGACGTTGACACCCAAAAAAAAAGGTCCAAGTGGAGGTTTGTGTGAGCAGGTATTCGGAGTATCAGGAGAGGAGAGATTCGGATCAAGTGTCATTCCTTGCTGGCCTCACGCCGTCGGAGGACTGCCTTGACAATCCAGTTGAACGCGCCCTGCATTTTCTTCGCGCCATCCTCCGTCGTCGTCGTCGTCAACACGAGTCCGGCTCCGAAGGGCGAGCAGTCGTCCGCCACGGCTTCCGGGGATACTTGGTGGGGTAAGTCGGCACGACAGCCAACCACGATCAACGGCGTGCCGAGACGATGAAACCCGACTGGACAACGAATGGAAATGTATGAGCAATAGGATCGAACATAGAAGGTGGGGCGACGGGGCGATGACGTAGACGTAGGCAGAGAAGCACCCACCCATGAGGTTCGGCAAAGCCTCGTAGGAGGCCGGAACAAGCGAGTCGTAGCAGAGTATTACCCCATCGAATTTGGGAAGGTCCTTGAGCTGCATTCTCCCATATTTCAGGACGCCAAGGTCGATTTCAAGGAGCCGAGTGGTCTGCCACATGCCCTCTCGCGGCTGGAGCTTCACAAATGTACAAGGGGCTGCACAAAAAAAAAAAAAAGGTAGGCGTGAGACTCCAGAGAGTATGAGTATGGGTCGCACTTACCATTCTCCCCCGGCTGCAAGAATGCCTCATTGTACTGGTTCGGGAAGAAAGACCTAACTGCATGTTGGACGAAGGAACTCTTTCCACATCCTCGACTTCCAATTACGGCAATATCTATGAGCTTGGATGCCTTTGACTCGATGCCGAAGTCTTCTTTGAGGAATGAAGGGAGGTTGGCCATGGCGAAGAGGAGGAGAACGAGGGTGGCTTGCAGTGTTGAGGGGTATAAGACTGTAGTCAGGGCATCAAACGGTCGATTGACTGACGTGAACATCACCAAGGGCCCTCTTTGGGGAGTCTGTAAACATCTCACTTCTGTCAAACGGGTGTCGCAGAGTCCGGCTTCAGGGACTCAAAATGCAAATCGATGACGCTTAAATTGCCTAAAGAATGTCCAGGAACAGCCTTTGACAGTTAGTTCTCTTGTCTCCCTATGGTGTCTCATGCTTGTTCGCTGTATGATATTGCTAGATGAGATTGCACAAGTATTCAAATGTGTCGCAGTCACACTCCCTCGCGCTAAAGGTTGACAGTGACCATTTAGGCTATTCCTCCTGGCCGCAGGGCCATATTATGTTACTTCTCCCCTCTGCAACAAATTTGAGCGATTCGCACCCCGAGCGTCCGAAACCTCTACTCCAACGGACACTTGAGACGGCTTGGTGATCGTCCACGTGTTCCTGCGTGCGCATGCTTGATCAGAGGAAAGTCACTACTCACTGCATTTTTGATCCGAAAATAAAATAGGTGACCATCCCTGACGACCTCAAACCCCAGACGCCGCCGAGTCCGCTCGTCCGCGGCTGACATGTTTTCACATACATAGCCGGAAGTGGCCAGACGTGGCCAGACGGGCCACCCCTTTGCCTTTGCCAATTGCCTCTCTCGGAATGTGACGGGTGAGTTCCGGTTCCCGGCTTCATTAGCCCGAGAAGCGTATCCGCTGCGAGCCCGCCCTGTGCCGGTGTCGGGAGTTGGAGAACCGCGATTTGAAGCCATCTGCCGCCTGCTCTCATGTCGAATTGATGGACCTGGGATTAGGTTGGGGCTTGGGTACAACCTCGTGTAATAAGTAACTAGGCAGTCACACAGCACAAAGCAGTGGTGAAGTGCCCACCACCTTTCACCACCACCTTCAGAGCGGAATCCTCGTTTGGCTGCGCGTGTGCGCCCCACATTCCCTATTCCACCTACCGCGCCCTCGAGCGCAGGACCTACCTCGAGCGGCCTTGTCACCAGCAGGCGAACTGCCCCCACACGCCCACGCGGTAAGTGCGCGCCGTCCGCCTACGAACCACCCCAAATTAACGCGGTATGGCCTCTATTAGCTCCAGCGATCGTCGTAGCTCCCGCCACCACTCCCTTCCTCCCGCCAAGCCTTTACACTCTCTTCCTCTACAGTTTTAATTTCACTCGGATCCGGTTTTCCCGTTACGCGCCGCCTCAGCACTGTCTATACCAATATGCGCTTCTTCCTTTATACCCTCTTCACGATCTATGCCCTCCCGACATTTGTTGCGGCTCATATGGAGGTGATCAAACGTAGGCTCTCTGTTTCCTTGCACTGGAACCTCCCAGAACTTGAGCATATACTTCCATAGCACCTCCATATCGATCAAAGTCCAATCCCAATGTTGCTCAAGCCAACATTGACTATTCCATGACAACCCCACTGAGGCCAGATGGTTCAGATTTCCCTTGCAAGGTCAATCGCTATGGTAGTCGTTGCAAGGGCTATGCGATATTGATGATAGCTCTCAGGGATATAATGTGGACTTCGATACCCCGGCTGGTGCTCCCACGGAGAAAGTCACAACGTAAGTAAGTCACAACACCTTGGCGGAGGGTCCTCTAATCGTCTCTGCTACCCGCAGTGGCAAAACGTCTGCAATATCAATCGTCGGATCTGCTAGCCACCAGGGAGGCTCGTGTCAAATATCCTTGTCGTTCGATGGTGGCAAGTCCTTCAAAGGTGTGTCTGACAATGGGCTCCTTCCACGTCACGTCATAAGCTCACCGCTTCTTTAGTCATCAAGGTTGGTGTCTAAATCTCGCGCAAACAATTATTGAACCCGATACGCAGAGTTTCATCGGCAATTGCGTTCGTGTAAACTCTTCTGGCCCCGATCCTAATCAAACCTACGAGTCAGTACATGTTACCACTGGATTTCGTCAACAAACTTACATTTCTTCATTACATTTCCTCAATAGATACACGGTACCGAGCGACGCCAAGGCCGGAAACGCCATTCTCGCTTGGTCATGGTTCAACAGGTAGGCATGCATGCTCTTGTCTTGCTTCATGAGACGTATCAATACATCTCCTTCTAGGGTCGGAAATCGCGAGATGTACATGAACTGGTGCGCCACTCTGCTGCATGTTTCAAGGCACAAAGGTCTCATGTGATGAATGCACAGCGCGACGATCACTATAAACGGAAGTGGTACATCGACGCTGGATAGTTACCCTGGCATTTTCGAGTGCCACATCGGGAATGGCTGCAAAATTCCCGAGGGGCTAGATGTCGTATTCCCAAACCCTGGTGCGTCACTGAGTGGCATTGACTGAATCCGTCTACTGAATGCTGACATTTCCGACTGTAGGCAATGACATCAAATACAGCCCAGGAAACTATGGCAATTCGACGCTAGAGGACGGTGTGGGTGCGCCCTTGGCCATACCGCAAGCCTCACAGATTGCAGTTGGGGTCTTCATGGGTCTGGGAGCGGCAGTGGTCGTGGGTTTATTGGGGTACTATGCCTGGACATGGTACAAGACTCGATCTATGGGGGCTGGTACACCAACCAAGGCATAATAAGGATTTGGCCTGGTGTCCTTTTATTCATCGCCTTATTACGCACTGGGTGTGACGGAATTAAATTTCTTTGGATTTTACTCCTGAGGATTAAATTTGTAGGTCGGCATTGAGTGTCTCTGACACCCGTGTCTTTTTCCGGAATCTTTTACAGTGGTAGATTCGGGACGAGACCGTGCCGATCATATTGATCCGCTCATCGGTTGGACTTCGACCAGTCTGGGCCTTCAGCTCGGGTAAATATATATAAGACTATAAGCGGTGTCGATCCCGCTTCCCTCAGGCTCTACTTCCCATTCCACATCGTTAACCGCTTGGCATTCGAGTAGGAATAGAAAATGGTGGTTAGTCAGACCATTCTCACAAAATAGTCAAAAATTCAATGTTATACGCAGGACTATGAAGATACTAGTGTTCCCATGCGGGATCGCATGACAGCCTACGTCGAGTCCCTACAAAAGCAGCTGATCGCCTCGATCGACGAACTGGACCCGACGTACAGATTTCACCTCGACTCATGGACGCGCAAACAAGGCGGGTATGGCATGAGTGGGGTCATTTCGGACTCTAGACTGGCAGACCTGTCCCTCAAAGAGAGCGGTGCGACGCTGCCACCCTCGGTAATCGAGAAAGGCGGTATCAACACCTCGATCGTCAAGGGGATGCTTCCCCCCGCTGCAATCGCACAAATGCGTGCCAACCATGGATCCATTCCGTACGACCCAGAGTCCAAGACGAGCCTCCCATACTTTGCAGCTGGCATTTCGATCGTGCTTCACCCGCGCAATCCGTACGCGCCGACTATACACGCAAACTACCGATACTTTGAGATCACAGAGGAAAAGGACGAGAGCAAAGTCCTCGCGTGGTGGTTTGGCGGCGGATCGGATTTGACGCCGTCTTACCTCTTTGAAGAGGACGCTGTGCACTTCCACAAGACGCTCAAGGAGGCGTGCGATAAACACGGGACAGCCTTACACCCAGCTCTCAAGAAGTGGTGCGACGAGTATTTTTATCTCCCACACAGGAGCGAATCCCGAGGTGTCGGGGGCATCTTCTTCGACGACTTGAGCGAAGAGGTGCACGCGCGGATGCCAAGCTCGACCAGACAGAATCCAGAAGAGAAGCAGACCGCGGAACGGCCGTGGGGGCAAGAAGAAATATTCAGTTTTCTTAGAAGCTGTGGTGCGGCCTTCTTGCCAAGCTACCTGCCCATCCTCAAGAAGAGGATGACAATGGAGTACGGAGAACACCAGAGGAGATGGCAGCTTCTGCGGCGAGGGCGATACGTCGAGTTCAACCTAGTCATCGATCGGTGAGTACACTCCTGAGGTGTTCTCTTTCATTTTCGTCGAGATTTCCACTCTCACACCTGACTGGTTTAACAGGGGGACCAAATTCGGTTTACAAACGCCCGGTGTGCGAATTGAATCGGTTTTAATGTCGCTCCCTGAGACTGCACGCTGGGAGTACTGTACTGAGCTAGGTGAAGAGGAGGGTACTCCTGAGGCTGAGTTGATGACAGTTGTAAAAGAGGGAGGCCGTGATTGGTTGTAGAGTTATAGTCTTACTGAGTGACGGTAACGAGGAACCTGTTTAATGAGGGACCGTGAAAGTGAGGGACCGTCTGTAGGTAGTAGACAAGTGAATACATACTAGGAGCATACCCAGGGCCATGTGTGCTTTGAGGGGTCGCGAGAGTAAAAATATGAATGGCCGTCCATTGATAATTAATGACTATGCCATCCACCCTTGGGAGAAACGAGGCAAATGGCTGTCTGTTGATAGATAAAGTCGCGAAGCGACAATGATTGTGCAACCTGTTTTGACAGGCCTAGTACGCAGGATCAGATGGGGGAAGTTTCGTAAGGGTCATTCTGCCCAGCTGCGTACTATATATACTAGATGTGTTACTGTTTCACTTGTTATAAGTGGGCATCGTGTGAGGATCGAACAAACAAACCAGTGGGATCGACAAGTAGGGTGAGGGGTTACCCAACGATCAACAGTCTGTTGATATACCGGGTCACAGGGATAACGAGGAGCGCCGAGAACGATTAGACGAGCTAGAGGCAAGAGGGGAACAAAGATGAGGGCCAAAAAAGCTTGTATTTCATTGTAGAGGGACTAACGCTTATATACAAGTGAATAGGGGACCATTACGTCTACAATGGAAGGACAACACGAATAAAGACTAGAAATTATAATCGATCGAAGCCAGCGATCAAGGGCTCTGGGTGCACATCGACGCTAGACTGAGCCTTAGGATGAAGAGAAATCGAATCAGTAAATGGTGTGCTCGACTCGGCTTCACAATTCAAGAGGTGAGAACATTCCAAATAGGTGAACAGAGCAACCCTATGTAGAACTAACCCAGGGTCTTCCCTGTCTGCAACATGAATCCGGATCAGGGTTTGCAGTCTCCTTCGAATTAGTACGGTACACCTTAATGAACAGCGTTCCCTCGTCTCCTTCCCCCTTGGCATTGGACTTTTGGCGCTTCACAGGTGGGTCGGCCTGTACACTCTGGTGAATTTGTCAATTTTTGTGTGCAAGGACTCGAAACGCCTCTTGAAGGTGTCAGGACGTGCTTTTCTCTGTATCGTTTCTTCCTCAGAATTGTAAGTCCGCAAATTGTCATTAGAGAAGCGACATTCTTCACCTCTATGCGCCTGCTTGGTACGTTTTCGACGTATCAGTGGCAACCTCTGACCGTTTCAACTTCACAGTGTATGTCTCAAGACTCACTCTCTTGCCTGTCGCTATCATCGTCGGTCGCATGGTAAGTCCTCGAATAGCTTATCCCTTATCCCTGCTGGGGCTATCTCACGAATACCGCATTGCGCTCAATAAGCATTACGCTCCAGTCTGGTGTTAAGCTGTATGTATCTCGAGCGTATGGCTTAGGGTTCATTGACCATTTTCCTCTGTTTCGTTAGGTGTTTCAGGAAGCATAACTAAATTGAAACAGGTTCGGACACACCCATTCAATCGGCTAGTGTGCGACCACTTCACCAACAGCAGAAAAACCCCCTCTCAAAGGAGATTCTGGGAGAACAAGCATGTGTTAAGGTACATAAAATGACCGGACCAGGATTCGAACCCGGGTCTACCCAATCACTAGCAGGGCGCTTTACCACTAAGCTACCCAGTCGGTAAGTGACGGTGGATTCCCATTCCAACAGCATGGGCTTGCTAACCTGGGTTAATCTTGCGTCAATCTTCTGGGTGTGTGACAGTTAGAATTGTGCAATGCTATAGCCGGAGTCGGTCTCTCTTGCATGGCGAAACATCTTCGCGGTGCCAGGTGGTGAACCAGCCTTGGTTCCGAACTTCGCCCCGGCGAAATTACTGGGCGACATCGTCTAAATGTCTCCGTCCCGTCCCGCGGGCTGTGACCGTACTCGTGTTAGATCTGACTTTGACCCCGGAATATCAAATCCCGATCGGTCGTCGCATGAACCGGCAAGTACCGCGCAAGCTGGCTATGTAAACTTCCTGTAATACAGCGAGGACGAACTATAGTAATCTACCGTAATCTAATTCGCATTTCGTATTCGAACGCTGTTTTCCTAGACACCTTGGTTGGCATGCAAATTCTTGGGATCACCTCGAGCTCCAAAAATGACGCCTTCCTCTCCGATTATGGTCTATGTTCCGCAATCCACAGCAAGCGCAATCTTATACAAATATCCAGCTTAGAGTCGGGGCTATTAGAGACAGTATTCGTGTCTGCGGAATTCGTCACAGTACTCATGCCATAACGGACGTATAGCTCAACACAGTCAAACGTAAGGCTGTCACTCAGTATAGAGCCCGAGCCCACTGGAAGAATTGTGCGAATTCCTAGGTTCTTATGTTCTGAGAGTCCACCCGCCCGGTCGGGTCGATTCCTACCGTCCTTTGACTCTAACCTTGTCTTCCTATCCCTCAATGTCGGTTGAGAAAGCGAAAAGCACCGGGAGCAGCGACGACTCCCAAATAATAGCCAATGTCGTCCTCGCGGGGGACGTTAGCCTTGATGAAGAGCACAAGAATGCTGGAGGTGCCCCTATCGAAGATAAGAGTCCCATTGGTCAAGACGTTGGATGGTGGACAGCCGTATTCTTGAGTAAGTTCACGTCTCGTGTTCAAATTTGCTCAAGCTGAACCCATGGGCTCAAATAGACTTCTCGGGGATGATTGGGACAGGTATGCTCCCCTCTTAATTGTGTAATTATACGCTAATGTGTACTCAGGTATCTTTTCTACTCCGGGGACAGTTCTGCGGCAATGCGGAAGCGTCGGCCTGACTTTGATATGTGAGGTTTATCGTCTGAAGCCAGTCATCGTGATGTTCACACCTCTTAGCCTGGGTCATCGGTTTCCTTCTCGCTTCTGGTTAGTGTGCACTGCCTTCATTTTCTCTTGTTTTTGACATTAGCACGAAAGCTGGTCTTGCGTACTATACGGAATTGGCGGCTATCTTCCCTAATCGAGCAGGTGCCGACGTCGCATACCTGGAACAGGCGTACAAGAAGCCCAAATTCTTGTTCCCAGTTTCGTTCGCGGTAATAACGATCATCCTCGGGTTTGCCTCGTGAGTCGACAACTCACCTCGTTGTAGTTGCTCTTGGCTAAATGTCAACCTCAGGTCGAATGCGATCGTATGTGCTCAATATCTCCTATTCGCCAACGGTCAGGAAAACCCAAATCAATGGACTATGCGAGGCATTGCCATCGCATGCTATGCAACCGCCTGCCTGAGCAAGTCAAGTTGTTGGCCGTTGAAGGATTTGCTCATCTAGTTTTTAGTTGTGATCGCCCATAACCGCACCGCCATGTGGATCTCCAACGTCTTTTCGGCATTCAAGGTGCTTATTCTGTTGTTAATAGTTGTCACTGGATGCATAGTACTTGGAGGTGGGACTCGTGTCAAGGATCCCCACAGTCACTTTAAGGATGGATGGGCGGGAACGAAGTGAGTTGGCTTGGCGCCCTTCTTCATACTTGTTGACGTAACCCCTTTGTAAGTTCGAATGGTAACGCGCTAGCTGGGGCCTTGATCAACATTATCTTCTCATACGAGGGATGGAACAACGGTATGGGCTGACTTTCAGCAGCTTTGTTCCGGCTGAAATCCTCCCTCTAGCTAATAACGTCACAAACGAAATGAGGAGGCCGATCAGAATCTTGAAAACGGCTGGACCAACTGCTCTTGGCGTCGTATTCTTTCTCTACTTCTTCGCGAATGGTACAGAAGGCTCCTATATACAGCCTTTGGTTTACTCATCACCTTCAATCAGTCGCTTATATTGCGGCAGTTCCCGTCGAAGAAGCAAAGAAATCAGGTCAACTCCTCGCTGGTAAGTTTTTCACGGCAGTGTTCGGAGACTACGCCGGCGCACGAGTTCTCCCCGTCTTCGTTGCCTTGTCCGCCTTCGGAAACCTCGTTTCTGCTGCACTAGGTCAATCTCGGGTGTTCCGTGAAGTCGCAAGACAGGGAATCCTCCCTTTTAGCACCTTCTTTGCAAGCACCAAGCCCTTCGGAACCCCCGCAGCACCAATGCTCCTGAAGTTTGTGCTGACTTCCATCGTCATCATTGGACCTCGTTAGTTATTTCCTCACACCCGAGCTGAAGTCTGCTAATACGAGGATTAGCCGTGGGCGATGCGTACAATCTCATTGTCTCAATCCAGACATACCCCAACCGCTTGTTCGATTTGGCACTCGTAGTCGGCGTATTTTCCATTCGTCGTCGTCGAGCGAAGGTAGGACTGCCTCGCCCGGAATACGTCGCTTGGAACGTCGCGCTCTCATTCAGCATTCTTATCAATTTGTTTGTTTTAGTGCGCTTTGTTCTCTCAACGAGGGTCAGAGGTACTGACAGCTACTTAGGCAATGCCATGGGTCCCTCCGGCCAAAGGTGCAGAGCCTTTCTCCTTCCCGTACTGGGTACCTTGGGTCTCGGGCATCGCAGTGCTCTGTTTCTGTTTCTCCTACTGGTTCGCATGGAGTCTCATACTCCCACGGATCTTTGGGTACAAGATCTATGAAGAAGTCGTCGAGCAAGTAAACGGGGAAC
>Ga0307513_10009820_pt1 | contig 12084 bp, 4 predicted proteins | sample 15_EM_MG_FD_202174 | JGI IMG/M metagenome (GOLD analysis project Ga0307513, IMG submission 202174) | Populus trichocarpa ectomycorrhiza microbial communities from riparian zone in the Pacific Northwest, United States - 15_EM | ecosystem: Host-associated > Plants > Roots > Unclassified | place... | reverse complement strand
GAAAGTCATGGAAGAAAAAATACAAGCAATTGACAGAGTGAGAGAGAAAGATGTGCAGAATGAGAAGATCCAAAGGTACTAACAAAAACTGAAACCTGAAGTTACTTCTAATGATTTCCGTGTTTAATGTTCTTTCAAGTTGATACAATATTGCTTTGGGACCCCCCACCCACCACTTTTTGGAGTATACTCAAAATCAACTACTAGATCCCAAGAATTCCACCCAAAAAAGTACATGTAGTTAAGAACCAAAATCAATCCAGACAAAGACACGTGGTTCTGCAACTCGAAATCGCACACAGCTTTCATGTTAGGCTTTATTTGTTGAAAAAATTAACATTGAACTGAAGCTTCAGTTAAACATAACAAGTAGTAAGAAATGCTATTTACACAGGAAGCTTAGAAGCCACATTTTCCTAGCATTCCAGGTCAGACAAGATACGGAGAGGAGTCAAAACAGGAGCTCGTCGATAAAATACCACTTTCTTACAGATAAAGGGAAAAAATGAGTTACCACTTCCTTTCACCTGAAAGGTGTTTTATTGTTGCGGTCTTTAGTTCCTTCTCTAAGTTGCAAGAAATCTCCAGCCACAGTTGTCTTCGAATTCCAGTTACAACTATGGCAATGCCTGGCAGCTGAGTCAGCATTTTTACACTGGAGGGTCAAAATGCTGTACAGAGGTTGTTAATCTTAATGTTAGAGGAACACTCTTGCCGGATAGGGCTTGTAGGCCAACACAACCTGCTTCTCTTTGGCTCAGATATCCTCACTCGTGATATTGCCGCTGTGAGAGCATCAATCAATCCACAGTCGTGCTCTTCCAACCTTGACCTTGAACCATCAGATGATAAAAGTGGGCTACAGTCATCACTGAGAAAGCCACTGGCTGTTATCTTGGATCGATCCGACTCCAATTCAGTTGCGAGAGTTAGTTGTTGAGAAGTCAGTGTTACATGGTCTTGAAACTTTGATTTTGGGGTAAGTTCCTTTTGTGTTGGTTCTGTATAGAACACGATCCATGGATGTCCTGCAAAATCATGCATTCGATCATTCACACTCGTACTGTAATAAAATTACACATGGAGATAGAGCACTTAGATTTCATTCAGTCTTGAAAGAAATAAAAGCTGAAGGAGCATCAAATAGTTGGATGTTAGCAAATTAATGACATGAGAATTGCTCCATTTGGAAGTTGAATTAAGATTTATGAAATACAGCACAGGTCCAAATCAAACTAGTAGCGAGGCAGTTGTTCTTTACATATGTCCATGTCATAATATTGTGCACGCACATATTCAGACATCGTCATATTGCATGACTATCAAAATAAATGAATGCCTGGAAATATCATCAGAAACATGTCACCATCCAGGTTGAACTCAGACTTGCAGGCATTGATGCAACTGTACAAGATAATTGAGGAAATTTGATTAATTCCATCGAGGTCCTAAAAATTGGTCATGTACTGAAGGGGGAAAAAAACAAAAACTAACATTTTCTTGTCTAAATAGCAGCAAAAAGGGCTTCAAACCCATAACATGGCCTGATGGTTCTCCTCTTCTGATAAACCCCATATCTTATATAACAATACAGTGCACACAATTTATTTTAACTCTTGGCTTTTGGTTCCACCTCAGCTGGTAAATCAGCTTAACTTAATGCTCTCTTAATTTTGATGATCTGATTCCTAGTTTTATCCTCTTAAGCACTAAAACTAGATTGGCCTATAAAAGATTTAGAATTCAAACAGAGGAAAAAAAAAAACTGGGAGCATTTACTGGAACATGGTAAATGGTGAGATGCAGCTAGGCTATCTTCAAGGGAATTTGATTCAAAAAAGTGGATATTCTTTCAACTGATAATGTTCTTTGAATCAAGTGTCATTCTGATAATTGAAGTTAGAGAGACAGGCCTAGAACCATTTCTTTAATCAAGTTTGCTAGAGTGGCGAAGACGCTTACCAAGTATTTCATCAGCAGTTAGTCTTGCTGAAACATCCCTCGTCAACATATGAGCAATCAAATCCCGTGCAGGTTGAGATACTGATTCCCATAATTCACTTTTGAAGTCAAGGTTGACCTTCTTAATGGCCTCAAACACAGCTTCCAACGAATCACCTTGAAATGGAAGCACACCAACCAACAGAGCATGAAGCAGGACACCAGCACTCCAGATATCAACCTTTTCGGAATAATCACCGGCTAAAACTTCTGGAGCAACATAAGCAGGACTTCCAACTGCACCTCTGAGGCTCTGACCTGCAGGAAAGAAACACAAGTTTACTTATCAAAGCACACAAAACATAATCAAGTCTGCAGAGAAACATAACAGCGGAAATGACACCAGTATTGAAGAAGTGAAGAATGCGGAAGATATTGGAAAACCTTTGTGCATACAGTAAACAGTAAAAATAAAAGGAATTTGAGAAATAAAAAAAAAGATCTGAAAGGTATAGAATACATACACTCGTATATCCGGGTATGTGTGAATGTGCTTGGATGTAGCGAAATACAACAGAAATATTAACAAAATCATTATTACCATTTGACATCCTCACAGCTAGACCAAAGTCAGCTAGCTTCATCTTCCCAGAGGTTGCAAGGAGGATATTTTCTGGCTTTATGTCCCGATGAACAACGCCCATGTCATGGCAATATTTGATAACTGAAACAATTTCCTTAAGAATATTAGCAGCTCTGTGCTCTGGATACTGCCTTTCCTTAGCCATCTTGTCCAGCAACCGTCCCTCGGGACAGAGCTCCATCACAAGATAAAAAGATTCTAAATCCTCATACACTGCCTTCAATGTCACAACACCAGGATGACCTGAGAGGTGCTGCATAATTTCCACTTCCCGATGCACAAGTTCCTCTCCCTTGCGCAGCATTTTGCACGCAAACACTTCTCCAGTCACTTTACTTCTACACAGAACCACTGACCCAAACTTTCCTTGCCCAATATATGCACCCAAGTCATACTCTTCCTCAATTTTTTTCTTCCTGCCCAATTGAGTCGCTGCATCAATACAGCCAATTTTCCTCTTAAGACCCCTACAAGATGGATCTGCAGAGACACTCCTACAGGGTGGAACAGTGAAAACACCTTTAACTACACTTCTACCAGAACCTACAACTTCTTTATCCTCACCTTCCTTGTACTTCTTCCTCTGCCTTGAATAATCTCCCAATGAAAAGTGCGACAAAATAACTGTTAATGGAGGGAGGGACTTGCCAGATGAAGGCAAAATTTCTAGGCCCTTTCTCTTCCTCCTTAAGGACTCCATCAAGCTTTATCAAGCAATTCCAAAACACTCCAAAACCATATGCAACCCAGAAGATTGCTGCATCTTTAAACTAATAAAACTGCTCCAACAGTTTAAAAAGGCAACCTAAAACTCTCTTCAAGTGAAATCAAAGCAAAAGGAACTCTATCACAAGACTGGATCTTTGCGTCCATTGTGCATTTCCAGCAAATGGGTAGCAATCAAAACACTCTTTTACTCTGCTTAATACTAAAAAATCCCAACCATGGTTCAAAAATCATTTCAAAACCACACCATTTTTTTTTAAGTACTAAACAAGGAAGTCTGGACATTTGAACACCAGATGCCTCTTGTTCGGCTTCCAATCCATATTCGTCATAGATTCACAGACTTCAGACATTGATTGACTTTGATTCATAACCAAAACCTGCAAACATTACAATCATCCCAACATGAGAATGAGAGAGTTAAGCAAAACATAAAAGGCCAATACTTGCTTAAGCAGTTTCACATAAAGGAATATACTGACAGATCCCATAATCAAATATGAAATTTTACTTCTTTAGTACCTAACAGAACTACACTCTCCACTTCAACAAACCAAACACAAGTCACCAACACCACAACCAACATAAGAAAGAGTAAACAAAACTAAAAGCAAAGCAGACAAAACCCATCTTGTTTGCTTGAATGTTATTAAACCCACCTTCTTAAGTATACTGGCGAAAAAAGGAACTAAAAATGAAAAAAAAAACAAAAAACAAAAAAACAGTTCACATGAAGCTAAGACATACGCGGGTTTGGTCTAGTTAATGCCATTCATTCTCTCTAACCCAAAAAAAAGAAAAGGAAAATAAAAGGAACCCACTTTCCTTGTGTTCTTATTTTCCCAAGAAACAAACAGAAACTGGACAAAGAAGAATGCCAAAGAAGGATGTGAAAGTAACACCATACCTTAATAGAGCAGAAAATGAGAAAAAGATTAAAACTTTATGGTTTTTAAGGAGGATTAAAGAAAGAAAGGGAAAGTTCCATTCTATTAGTAAACTATTTTGTTGATTATAAATGATATTTGGGAAAAACAATTTAGAGTGCCAGGCTATAAACCTTTATCAATGCCTTCATGATTTTAGTGATGGCATGATGCAAAAATTACTTATATGGTCCAGATACTTTCTATAATCATATGCCGTATAACACCCAAGTATTTCCTAAATTGTGTAATTATTATATTACCCCCAATTGAAAAAAAAAAAAAAAGGGCGGAGAAGACCGCAATTATTTACGGCAATGGTCAATCCCAATCCGATCATTACACCGGTCAAAAATTACTATTAAACAAAACAAAAGAGTTTACGACAAAGAATTTAGAGAACATAGTTTTTAAACCTGATTTGATTAAACTAAAACCTGATTTGGTGACCGGTTTAGTTCAAAGCCTAGATTTTAAGTTTTGATTGGATCAGTTGAGTTAATTTTTATTTTAAAAAAAATTTAAACGACATTGTTTTAGTAAAAAAAACAAAAGTTAACGGGTTACAACCGGATTTTTTATCTGGTTTTGCCGGGTCACCGGGTCAACCTACCAGGTCATGACTTTTCCTATTTTTTCATCAACTCACTCCGGTTCCAGCTCCGGATCAACCCACCAGACCGAACCGGGTTCAAAATTATGTTAGAGACATTATTATATTATATTATATTACTATACTCCATACTCAAAACAATATCAGCCCTTCAACATGGTTTTGCACAATGAAAAGGAGATTTTACTTATTACCAGGCAAAGTAGCATGTCTTGCATGTAGGGATATGATAGTTTTTTTCATAGGATATATTATGGGTTATTATATAAAAGGAAGGGGCTGGATTTTCTTTTCACATTTTCTTTACTTGTGATTACTTAATTGTTTTTAAAAAATTAAAAAAAAAAAACACTTGAATCGAGAGTCTTTTTAGTTTTTTATTTAATTTTTAAACAAGTACCTTCACTATTTTTAAAAATTAAAAACATTTGTCTTTGATCTAAGGGCTCTTTTGTCATTAAGATGTGGTTATTTGGTAGTTATAGGGTGTTATGGACATAGGGTAATTTGGTAAATAAAAAAATTGAATTAAAAAAACCAGGTGAACAATGTCAGCTCGTCTTTGGACGGAGTGTGCGGCGCCATTCGGTGGCTAAAATTGTGTTTCCAAGGCAGTTTTCAAAGCGTCTCGGTGTCCTCTTCACAGATCAGCGACACGCGTAACACTATGGTGACTCATGTAGCGTGTGTGGCCTTTTGTTTTTTTTTTTTTCCTCTTTCCTACTCTATTTTCATGCTAGAATTAGAAGAAGAAAAAATCAAATCAACCCTTAAAGTTTGTTATACTTAAGATTTTATCCCAGTTCTCTTTATTACAATTTTTTTTTAAATTTAGAACACTTTATGAAATTAAAGGGTTTTTTCAATTTCATCCATGTTTTCTTTGTTGCAATTTTTTCTAGAATAGTTTATTAAATTAAGAATTGTTTTCAATTTTATCCTCCAACATTTAATTTTTTAAGTGTTGAGCCTGGTTCAAGAATTTAACGAATTGTGGGTTTGAGAGTTTAACTCGGGTTTACAAGGTTTACTCATGCTTACTTGGTTTTTTTTTCTCTTTTTATAAGCTTTTTTTTTTTTCATATTTCATCCTCTAACATTCTTTTTTACTCTTTTTCTATAGGATTTATCTTTCTTTTTAAAATAACAATGGATGCCTCGGGTTTTTTTCCGGTCTTTGTTAAATATCGCTTTTTTAAAAGAAATTTTATTTTTTAATTAAATTAAATTTATTGATTTCATTCTCTAGCATGTAGTTTGAGGCAATAATTGAAAGAATTTTTTTTTATTAAGTTTTTTTGAAAATTGGTATTCATTGTTTTTTTACCTTTTCTTTATATAGAGTTCTCTTAATATCATGTTTCAGGTCATGGATTCAGTAGGTTTGCCAGGTTTGGCTTGAGTTTTTTTTTGACCAAAATCTTAGATTTTTTTTTAAACATAAATTAACATCGTCTTTATATATTTTCTACGATAAAAAAAATGATAGGCTTGCGATGTAGCGTATACCACCTATCTAGTACAATATACTAAAAGAGATCATCTTTTTTATTTACTATTAACCCTCTCACAACACATTGTGGATTGGAGCAGTGTTTTTTTTTTTGTAATTTTCACTTTGATTCTTAAACTTTTATTTGGTGTGATTTGGCCCTTTTAAGCCTAAATTAGCCCTCAATTGCTAATTTTTAAGAGGGAGGATTGAATTGAAAGATAGGGAATTGAAGTAAAAATCTTGGGTAACATAAGGGGTGGTTTTAAAATTTTGTTAAAACATTCATTTTAGTCCCCCATCTTTTTTAGATATTAGGTAACCAATCCCTTGAATATCAAGAAAATATATTTTGGTACCTTACTTGGTTTTCCTCTTGTTTCAGTCTTTCTTTGGTGGGAAGAGAGAGAGGGAGTCGTTGGATTCCGGCTTAGAGAGAGAAAGTAACCCTTGGAGAAGATTCTGGCCACCAAAACGATTGATTTTTGTGTCAAAAAGTTCTCTATGATGAAGGGGGTTACAATTAGTTTTAATTTTTTTTTTTTTTTACCTTTAAAACACCTAAAAAATAGATTTGAACTCGAGAAGATTTTTTGTTTCAGGTGGAATTTGGGTTTTTTTATGACACATCATTTTTTTAAATTCCCTATTAAACTTTAAAAAATAAAGCTCGCGCGTGGGTCATTGCATTATTGGGCCAAGCGCTAGGCATGGCTTACCAAGCCTAACAACGCTTGGCCTGATTCTTTTTTAAAAAAAATTTGATTTTCTAAAACAAATAATGCATTATTTGAATGTATGTTTTCAAATAAATTTTGGGTTTATATTTTAAGTAGATTGTGATTATTTTTAAATGATATTAGGCGTGTTTAATTTTTAAAGAGGTAGGTATGATTCATCTGTGACTTTTTCTTAATTTTATATAGATTAAATTTGTTTTTTAAAAAAATTTGATTTTTTTATAAGATTTTTCATATGTGCATCGTTACACTGTTTTTTTTATTATTCAATAAATTTTATGTGTTTGTTGGTTTCTATTACAAATTTTATATGTTTTCTATTACAAATTTATTTTGATAGAGGAATTTATTAAACACAACTAGGTAAATTACCCGTGTTGTGATGTTAAATATCTTAATATTCATTTGTCGCTTAGTTTTTTCAATTGTGTTTTTGTTTATTGTTGATGAATTGTTTTTCATTACTTTACATAATGATTATTAATTTGTTTAATTAGATGCATGCATAAATTTTTTTTATTTACATTTAGAAGTTCTTTTAGTGTAAAAAAACATGTTGAAGAATTCTGCATATTCAATTTTTTTTTATTGTGTTTTGATGTTTTAGATTTGATGTTTATTCTTATGATTTTTTTCTTTGAACCTTTTATAGAAGTTTCATTGTTTTGTATTGTGTTTTTTTTTTCAGTTTGATTTTTATTCTTTTGATTTTTGTCCTTTTGTTAATGTTTTCATTCTTTTCAATTTAACTCTTAAATTTAAAATTTTTTGTTGCCCTTCGATTTATTTTTTTTATTTCAATTTTAACTCTTATCATTTTTATTGTATTTTTTTATTTTGGATTTTTTGTGTTGTTTTTTTTGTATAATTTTAACCCTCATGATTTTTTTATGTATAACGCTTTTGGTCTTATAACTCGAGTCATGGTTTAAAAAGTTAACATGAACTGACTTTTTTAAAAGTTAACTTGAATTGACTTTTTTTTGTCTTATTTTTTTGAGATTCATAATTTTTTTTTCTTTCTATGCAATTATCTTATTCTCATTTAATTTTTACTTTGTTAACAAATAAGATCATTCTTTTATATTGAATCGTTTTTTTTTTTTTCTGCTTTATTTGTTGTCAATATCTTATTTTGTAATGATATTATTAAATTAACCATGATTATTAAACTCATTTGAGCCAATTACATGAATATTATATTTTCTTCTTTTTTAAGAAATGTTTACATTGTTTTGATATTTTTTTATACGATAAAAAAAATAGGTTGGCCTCCTGTATAGCGTGGGCCACCTAACTAAATAAAGCTAAAAGGCATTAGCGTTTTACTGTGGACTGTGAACAGTGAAATCCATAGTAAAACGACTATTTTGCCCTTTAAAAACCAAAGAACTGAATACACACTTAGGGGTAAAATCATATTTTTATATATTTATTGCACAATGTAATTACGCTCATGCTCTGAAAAAAATAATAACACAACTAATGTCTAAGGGGCGTTTTTGGATTTGCACATTTTTGTATAATGTAATTACCACATAGCCCATGAGGTCAAGTTTTTTTTCCCCATGGTAAAGGGGTATTTTTGGTTTTTTAACCTTAATTTTCTTACAATTATCTTGTGGGGTCAAGGGTGTTTTGGTCTTTCTATAATTCAAAAAAAAAAAAAATGGTTGGCGCGTGCATCAATGTTTTACTGTAAATTGTGAACAATGCAATCCATAGTAAAACGATTGTTTAGTCTAAGGGGTGTTTTTGGATTTTTATATTTTTTGTACAATGTAATTACCACATAGCCATTGGGGTCAACTTTTTGCCTAAGATAAAGGGGTATTTTTGGTTTTTTAGTCTTGATTTTCTTGCTTGTGTGGTCAAGAGTGTTTTGGTCTGTCTATAATTCAAAAAACAAAAAAAATGGATGCACGTGCCAGTAAGACGGAGGCACCAACGCCCTTTTGGTGGCATGTGTGATGCCTCCTAATGCCTGTTGGTAGTCTTCCAACCGACACGTGTTGGTATACATGGCGCAAAGGAGCTTCAACAACAATTTTTCTCCCTCCTCTTTTCTCTCTCCTCCATCTTAAAAGATGTGCTGACCATGCAAAATAGTCCTCAATATCTTAATTGTATCGAATTTTTTTATTAGTTTTTTTAATTTCATCTCTTGACATTTTATTTTTTATATTTTTTTTAATCAATTTCAATCCTCATTCTTTTTATTCCTATTTATTTTGCTTTTAATCTTTTTATGATTGAATTTTAGTTTTCGATTTAATCTCTAATTATTTGATTTTAAATTTTTTTTGTTGAATTTGATCTTCATTCTTATGATCACAATTATTTTTTTATGTTAAAGGTTTGATTTTTTTTAATATATTTAATATTGTTATTAAAACCTAATGAATCACCTTTAAATTCTTTTGACTTGATTCTTTGCTAAGCTTAGATCTAAAATTAACTCATGAAAAAATTATTTTGATATAATTCAATTTACTTGATAGGTTTAAAATTAATTAGCATGTTTGATTTTTAAAAAATTTCCATCTGATATATTTTTCTTAATATTAAGATGACAAGATATTAGATTGGCCTGGATTTCATGACTTAACCCTTCAAACTTGTAACCCAAATCATGGATTTCACTAAATTTAACAACTTTGCTTTTTTATTAAAAAAATCCTTTTTTATATAAAGATATGATAACAAAAATAAATGCTCGCAAAATCAAGTATCAACCAAATATCAGAATATTTGTTTGAGACTACGATAATCTCATAAAAAAAAAAATTGTAACAAATTATAAGGATAAATTCAAAACCAACCAAATATTAAAGGATGAAATTGAAAAAAAAGGGTCAAAAGGATTCAATTGAACAAAAAATGAAAGATGAAATTTAAAAGTAGAAGAACTATTTGACATTGTTATTGAACCCGACCCAACAGGTCAACCTTAAAACTTCATAATCAAACTCCTTACTTAAGTCTAGGTTTAAAATTAATCTACATCAAATTTGCCCCTACATAAATTAATGTGTCCAAAGATAACATGAACGACCAATAAAAGTGTGGTTTGACTTATAAAAAAAATCAAAATAACATTTTTTTTTAATATTAAGACGATAATATATTAGATTAACCCAAACTTCACGACTTAACTCATCAACCGACAACTAGAATCATTAACTTCACTGGATATAAAAACTATTTTTAAATGATTTTTTTTAATAATATGATAATAAAAATAAACGCTAATAAAATTAAACACCAATCAAATACCAATACATTTATTGGAAGCTGTAATAACCTATTAGAAAGCAAGTTAAACATATTATGACGACCAATTCAACATCAATAAAATGTTAAAAGATAAAGCTGAAAGGGAAAAAAAAACAAAAAAGCAATCCATCTAAAGAAAAAAAAAACACTAAAAGATAGATTTTTTAAAAAAGATAGAATTAAAAATAAAGGGAAAACAAAGAGCACTTTCTTAATTGTTCACAAGTACAGTTAAATAGGTGAAAAAAACCCTACTTTTTAGTACAGTAGTTAATTTCTAATTAAATAAATAAAAAATTATCTCAAACAATTATGCTAAAAAAATCAAATGATAAAGGAAAAGGAGTCTAAAGGCTAATTTGTAAAAAACAAAATTGAAAAAAAGAAAAAGAAAATCTAAGGATCAATTAAAAAAAAAAAGTGATGTGCTTCACTGTTCATAGCACCATCACAAAATCCAATTCTTTTAGTTTGTGAGGTAATACCATCCAATTCATACACTATCAGCAACATTATAGTTCCATCGAGTAATTTTACACAAAACTTTCACCATATTTTGGAACCTGTCAAAGCAAAGTCCATTTATAGTGCCTTCTAAAACAATACAGACATTTTCTGTGTAGATTTGCATGACTTGTAAAAAATACAAAATTTGTATGCTGCTGGTCTGAAAAAGGGTAAAAAAAAATGAAATGATTAGAGAGACTAATGCAATAACAAGATGGTAAAAGATGTTCTCATTTCTATACTTGGAAGCACATACAACAGACATATTTGAACACTCCCATACCACCTCCAGACCACAATATTAAAAAAGCAAACTTATTGCACATCTTCGGCCACAAATCAACGCCAGCACAAGAGACAAGATCCATTTGTCTCAGAAAGAAAACATCTCTATATCTGCAAAAAGGATTTTACTAGGACAAGCCATGAACGACCAAAAACAAATAGCGGCAACATCAAGTGCATTTATTCTCTTTTCTCAGAATCCAATCCTGATACATAGAGCTCTTTATCTATTCCAATCCTAATAGCTTTGGTTCCGTTTCCAATTACGTTGTTTAGTGCTGAAATGCTCAAAAGGACTTAACAGGGAATAAGAACAAGAAACATAAATATGAATTTCCGGGTTTCAAGAAAATGACCAGTAGTACACCCGCACCACAGCATATTAGTTTGCAGTATAATCAATTCTTGCTCTTGGATATGCAGCAAACCTGTGAGAAATGCAAGTGTGTTTATTCTCTTTATGGAACGTCCACAAAGGCATTGCTAATGTCATAGTTTCCTAGCCAAGATAATCTGAGTCAAGCGCTTACTCTGATATATGTTTGGGGTCACAATTCCTTTCAATCAGTAGCATATGGAAGTTGTTGGCAATTTCATTTAGTCCCAAACAAGAGATCGCGTCCAAAAGCCTATTGCATGCAGAGATATCAAAGTCTGTAGTGGTAGATTGTTTCCATTGATCAACAATTTCTCCCACTTCTTTCAAATGTCCAAGCATCAGATATGAAGAAAGAATGCATACAAAGTTTCTGCTAGTCATTTTCTGGTTAGTCATTCTCAAGGATTTCCAGATTTGGTCGATTTTATCTTTCTTTCCTAAACCTGCATATAGGATAACAAGGAAATCATACGTTATCCATTCTCTTTGAGTGATTTTTTTCTCAGCTTCGACTACAGCGGCAGTGCTGGACTCTGCATTCACAAGATGACCTGCT
>Ga0307513_10009819_pt1 | contig 12085 bp, 13 predicted proteins | sample 15_EM_MG_FD_202174 | JGI IMG/M metagenome (GOLD analysis project Ga0307513, IMG submission 202174) | Populus trichocarpa ectomycorrhiza microbial communities from riparian zone in the Pacific Northwest, United States - 15_EM | ecosystem: Host-associated > Plants > Roots > Unclassified | place... | reverse complement strand
TCATCGTGGGTGGCATCTTTGAACTCCGACTACACGAAGACGTCGCAACAACGGACCGGAACGCCTCCATTTATGGCGTACGAGTTGCTGAATGGATCCAAGGCCCCCCACATGTATAGACATGATGTAGAGTCCATTTTCTACATCATGCTAATCCTGGCGACACACTACGATGTTTGCGCCCCCACGGAGGGAAAGGATGGAGGGATACGGATGCGACAAGATCTCAAAGAGTTGCCTTATCAAGAGTGGTTTGATCAGCCGTCGTACAAGCTTCTTGCTGCGTTCAAGCAAACCTCTATTTGGGACTTGGGGCATATCAACCTGTCTCCAAGCTTCGAAGGCATTCGCGGTTGGCTCCTGGAACTCCGAAGATCTTTCTTCCGTGGGCTTTTAGCCAAGCAACAGCAACTGATCTTACTGATGAATCAAAAAGAGGAGTCTTGTGACGAAGACGCACCTCTTACCTTCGACCACGAAACATTGGGAGGATGTGTCGACTATTCCGCCCTGATTAATCCAGTTCGCAGCCTCAAGGGGGAACTTGAAGGCCTTACAATCCGTTACGAACCTCCTGCTCCGACTAGCACGACCCGCTCGAGTTGGTTCCAGTGGATACCACCTCCGTTTCGACTTCCCTTCTTCTCTACTTAGAGTTAATTCCATATAAATAGGCACTGTATTTATACCATTAGCACGGACGTCTGTAATATGTAATACCATTGCTTGTTTCCAAGACAGTTCAACATTGTCACGAGCACCAGTATGGGGATGTCGGGATTCGCTTCCCAAGGATCGATTCTGAGCTGTGGACCCTTCTGTCAGAGCAGAATTGTAGCTGTGGGAAGCCAAAGTAGCGTTGCGGGAACGGGTTCTCCTCGTCCTCCGTTTACCCACCCACGTTGTAGGTCGAAGGATGGAAAAAAAATAGATGTGCATCGCATGGGGATGTATTAAATTGCTTATGTGCGTATCCACAGCTCATTATTCTGAAGGTAAGATGCAAAACTCGGACGAGTAAGACGAAAATCAGGGGAGCAAGAGAACAAATAGAAGCGAAGAAACGAGAGCAATCTTTTGAAAGAACTCCGCTTGCGCTTTTCTTGGGATCCACCCCACCTCACGGCACAAGACCCCTTCCGCGTTAATCGTTACCGTTACTGCACCCTGTAAATTTCACATAGCTTCCAGTCAAATGAGACGAAACATCGAGGACTCGGGATTGAGAACGGAACGATGCGACGATGATGGAACGTGAAGCCAATCCTCGTTCTTGTCCACGATCTCCATGCACGCGTGGACGGCTTCCCAACTCTATCCGCCCTCTGCTTTACCTCCTACCTTTGAGTTTACCAAGCGAAAGCGTTAGGCCGACCTACTACTCACCGCCGAACCGACCAAAGCAAGCACCCTCGTCCTCTCCACCCGACGTAGGGAGACAAATTCGAACGACAAAAGAGCACGATGGGGGCGAGAACGAAAACGGCCGAGTGGATTTCCAGGACTCCCGGTGATAAAGGTGGCTAATTAGGTGAGGTGAAAATCCACAGTGCGCGGACCAACTCAGCGGAGATGATTCCAACCGGTACGCGCCTGGGTACGAGGACCATTCACAAACATATAGCTCCGGGTGTTCCCCCTTCCTCCTTCCACTTCACGGATTCCAGCATCCGCACCGCAAACCGTCGGGATGCCGAGTTTCTCCAGAAACGCCCAACCACTCCGATGTCATCTCCATCAGCCACCCGATGCCCGGAACTCAAACAGGACGTTACAGAATCGATACACCGGCGCATGTTTGCTTCAAAGCCGAGTCCGAGCTCACAGACCCGACTCTCCTGCATCCGACATCTCTTCCCAACTTCACTATCCGGAAAAAAAAACTGGCGATATGCTTCGACAACGTTCGTCTCGTCACCCCTCCGATGCACTATCGTTCCTGGAAACTACAGGTCCTACCTGATACACCGCAACCCCACGTAGTTGGCTCTTTTTCCTCAACCATTTCGTTGGCGACAAGTCCCAATCACCCCGGTCACATACGTGCTCGAATTCGGGAACCTAACCCATTTAACGCGGGAGAGATCAAGGGTCAAGCCGTATTGGTCCATCCACTTTCCTCCTACCAATACGGGTATCTCCCCCAGGCCGACGCCTCAGGACCTGGTCTCCCTCCTTTGCTCTTGGATCCCGAGCGGATGGTTCCCCGTCCCACGATGCCCCACGTTTCACAACCCCAACTTCCACCCCCTCGATAAAAATCCGCGTTGTTTGCGAGTACTGGGTGCTCCCGCAGCCCCGATCGCGCTTGCCCGGGGTGCCTCGAGTAACCCGTCCCCCCTTCGTCCGCGACTACCAAAAAGTGCTCGAACCTCGGATCTTGCTCTGACGGCTACGCCCACTACGTCGACCGTTTGAGGGGGGTATAAGTACAATCTCACACCAACCGCCTTTCGGAGGTGCCGTCTAAACCTTTCTCGCCCATCCCACGCCCCCACCCCCAATCCATCCGCAAATATCGATCCAACAGATATCACCGCTCTCCCTGCCGGGCTATTCTCCGTCGATTTCTGTGGAATGAGTGACCCTTTGGGGGTAACTGCGGACAACAAGAGAAATCTTGGCCGGCTCGAGGTTTTGCGGACGTTTCAAAGTTTAAATGCCGCAGGAGTGCGCGTGGGTGTCCGAACGGAAGGTGTGGATGTGGAACCTCTTGTGTTGGGTGTTACGTGGAAGGAGATTCCACGTGGCTGGTTATCTACGTTTCCGTGATTTATCTGTTTGAACGCTGGAATTAAGTGCTATCATGAGAGCCGCTTTCTTCCCATTTTTGTTCTTCACGTTGGCGTTCGCGTAGAAACTTGTAGCTTTAAAGGTACATTCATTTTGTTTGTCGTCATACGTGTCAAAGCATTACGGCGATCGAGACTACGAGTTGTTGGACGTGTTGACACGGACCAGCCAATCTACAGCGAAGGAATGGTGCTGAAGCATCTATGAGCTTGCAGCTCAAAGCGCGGATCTGCAAAACCGGGAATGTAAATACAATACGAAAATGTCAGGAATGTGGGAACAAAGACACAAAGCGGGAAAGTTACTGTGACACACAAGATGATATGAAACGAAATGTCCGACTACAAGACCAAACGACGATATGCACAACGTGTGTCCAACAGATATGGCGATGCTCCGGCAAGAGGGTTGTGAATGGGTCTGACGGGCTGTATAATGAAGGGGTGACGGAGGGGTGAGCCTCAATGCACAGACGAGGATGGAGTTGACGGAACGAGAAGCGAGCGTTGCGTACATCACGGATATGGGAGAGGGAGGCTACACATGAACGTCGAGTGAGATTCTGTACGTGCCCACCGAGGTGAGTAAATCGAAAAGGATAATCATTCTGGAAGACGTACGGGTCAGTGTCTGCATTGCCTCCCCGTCCACCTCCAGCAACACCCGCTTGAGTTCCCGGTACTGGTCCTTCGTAGTCCTTCGACAAACGGTGTAGAGATCCGGGCGATGCCTGTAGAGGTATTCCTGTCCCCGAGCCAGCTGCTCCAGAACGTGATCGAGCCGTTTCCTGAGATCTTGCCGGTGTTGCCCCATCCCGATCCCGTCAATGTCCTCCCTAATTGAGGTACACATCTCGACTAAAGCAGTGCCATGAAGCGGGGCCCAGTCCAACCAGACGAGAAGCAGGTATGACTTGAGAATTTCGATGTCTCCGAGTGCTCGGAATTGGCGGGTAGCTTCCCATCCTCTCGGGTCCCTTTCATGGTGCCAAGACCACGCAGGTGGGATAAAAGTTTGGTTGCTCGACCACAACCAAATGCCAACAGGAATGTGTTGTCGTAACGTGTCAACGGATGCAATCCGCCACAGCGTGTCGACCACAGTCTGACCAACCTCCTCTGTGTATGGGACTGCCAACGTTGCCAACACTGCCGTTGACCACCGGGTGACTGTGTTCCGGTCGAAGTTGTATTTATTCCAGTCCAAGTAGGGCGACACGAGTGTTATAACCCGGTCCGGGGAAGGAGTTCTTGGTTCATTGAGTAGCACGGTCATGCGTAGTTCAACGCAATCCCATACGAAATCAGTAAAAATGGAGGTCCTGTGAGTGCCAGAGAGTGCGCCGATCATCTTTTGTTGCCCATCTCCCGGCAGGCGGATCGCATATGGTAAGAGTGCGCTGATAGCCTTCCGCTTGGAGTAGATTGCTATCAGATCACCAGCCTCAACCATGGTTTCGAGTTGTCGAGTTACCAGGCTTGAAACCTCCTCCAGCCGTGCGCTGGTTCTTGATCAGAAAAGGTGAATGTCTGTGAGACATGGACATACCTCTCATCCGGACCGGTGCCTGGAACAGTACAGTCCAGATCAATTGCGATGATTGACAGGCAGCTGATGATGACTGAGGTAGGAGGTGGGGGATCCTGGGATAGATAATGAAGTACGAAGCGGAGGATCCAACGGGGCACCTTCCTACGTCCACCCGTTCGGTATTTTAACTGGGCAAGTTGGACATAGAAGATGTGCTCGCCACCAGATAGTTTGTGGTCATACCAATTTCTCCTTGGTTTGTCAAACAGTCGGACTACAAATGGCTCAACACCACCCCATGCGAAATTTTCAATATAAGTGCCAAGGGGCCTGAGTGCACGTGAAAATGCGCCGATCATCTGTTGCTGTCCACCTCCTGACAAGCGGATTGCATATGGTAAGAGTGCACAGATAGCCTTCCTCTTGGAGAAGACTGCCTCTGCCTTGGCCATGGCTCCGAACCGCTGAACTACTAGGTCCGAAACCTCCTCCAGCCGTGCGCTGGTCCTTGATCAGAAAATGCGAACGCCATCTGTGAGACATGGACATACCTCTCGTCCAGACTGGTGCCTGGAACAGTACAGCCCAGATCAATTGCAATGATTGACAGGCAGCTGATGATGACTGGGGTAGGAGGTGGGGGGTCCTGGGATAGATGATGAAGTGCGAAGCGGAGGATCCAACGGGGCACCTTCCTATGTTTACTCATTCGGTATTTGAACTGGGCAAGCTGGAGAAGCATGAAGTGCTCGTTATTGGATAGTTTGTGGTAATTCCACCATTCCTTTAACCACCATAGATCGTAGGACGGATAGAATTCTCTATGGAGTCCGCTGAAGCTGTAGTAAATTGGGAGGTTTTTGAACCGGATCGTAAGTGGAAAGGCCCCAGTGTACCGCTTGCGCACGTCCCTGAGAACACTTGATGTTGGATCCATGGCTGTGAGGTGGAAAATCGTGCGGAGGCAACATGTGACAGAAGCTGTTGCAAACTCCTCCAGCCCTCGGGCAATCACTGCTTCGCCACCAACGACCGCCACGCAACCAACGAGAACATCAAAGCAAGCGGAAACGAGGGCAGGATTGAAGCCACCGAGCGTCGTCATTGCTGCGAGTGTTTTGAGGGTCGAGAGGCGGAGATCCTTGTCCAATGATGTCTGGAGAATCCACAAGATGCACTGGATGTCTGATGCGACCGCTTGTTGGTCCGATTCATCTACCTGGGGAGAACGTACCCAATGAAACCGGTTGCGCACCCAAAAAAAAACAGCTGTACACCCGAAAATACCAGTTGTGCACCCTACGAGGAAGGGTAAGAACACCCACGGCTATTGTTCGCATGGAGATGTAGGCGTCGTAAGCCAAAGAAATCGGTAACAAGAGGAGGTATGCAAGCACCCGGCAGGAGTAGCGAACTGTCCACTCTCCGTTCCTTATCAAATCGCGCAACTCAATGAAGTACCTGATGCAGCAACTGATCTCAGCGGCAGAGAAGAAAGCTGAATGGAACATGGGAAGGGTACGTCGGAGGATGAGAGGAATACGTTGGAGGATGGGAGGAATACGTCGGAGGATGGGAGGGATATGTCGGAGGATTGGAGGGATGTGTCGGAGGATTGGAGGGATGTGTCGGAGGATCTGTGCACCGGGGGTTTGATATGGGCAGCTCACGAAAGTCGCCCCCGCAATGACAATCAGAGTGTAGAAGATGGCACCAAACGAGGTGATGCCAATGACAACCGATGCGACAGCCGTGTTGATTCCCCAAAGGTATAGGGAAAGCCCACAACCAAGCAGTAAGAGCGCAAACTGCAGCATCAGTGGCAACGACTCCATCACGTAGTGGAAGTACCACCTGACAATGCCATCCAGCTTCCGCTGTCGATCTGGCTGCGTTCGATGGCTGACCCTCGCATGTCGATCGAGGCGTATCGGTTTAGCCACTGTTTTCCAAGCATCGCGAGGAACGCGGAGAAGACTGAAGTGGCCAGACTCGCATAAAGGATGGCTTCGACATGAACAATTGTGGGTGAAGGGCCATCCCACTGCGGGACTGTGGGAACGTCGCTGCCGAAGGTGGTGTTGTCGATCTTGTGGATGAGGACGCGGAGGAGAGCGGCGGTCTCGTCGTTGGGGTCGGGCTGGAGCTGCGAGTGGACCTGGATGACGAATGCGGAGGTGATGGCGGAGAACAGACCGGCCTGCATCACGAGTTAGTGTGTGTGGCCTGACAAATCCGCAAGGCTCACAAATATTAGAGTGGTGTTCAGGTCTTCATCGTACTTCTTGATGAACTCCCGGTCGTACTCTTCTGCTTCACGGCGGTACATGTCGTAGAACGTAGCTCGGAGATCCTCCTGGGCTGACGGCAACTGCTCCGTCAGACTGCACAAGGGTTCAAAGACGCTTCGGAGTGACACGATGGTAAGCTTACCCATCTGCTGGCTGGTTGCCACACTCCCCACTTCCGTTCTCCGCTCCCTCCCCAGGCTTCTGGCTGTGATCGGATATTAGACGGGTTTAGCGTTGAAAACACACGAATTCTACCTGAACCGAGAACTCTGGACAGAATCCTCCGAATCACTCGAATTCCGACGGTTCCTAGACCTAAAGCCCTCGCATTCAGCAAGGCTATTGGCAACCCAATGATACAACATACCCTCTTTTCTTCTTCTTCTTGGAACTCGCGGATGACCCTTCCGCGGTCAAATAGGCTGGCTCGTCGTCTCCATCTCCCCGGCTACGGGCGCAGATCAGAGGAAATAAACTCGAAATGCGATCGGATATCTCACCTCTCTACCGTAACATCTTTCAGACCGGGCATGATGCTTGAGATATCAGTTGGTTCACTGGGAGGATAAGGGATGAAGGCAGGGAGGAGGGAGAGGGCCGAGGACAGGGAGGAAGAGGACAGGGAGGAAGAGGAGGGGTGAATGTCGAGCGGTGAGAATGAAAAGGTGTCTGCCATGCTGCAGACATGCTCCCAGATATTAATATATTAATCCTCGCGCTGGGGATCAGGCGTTTGTATTGTGTGTTCCGGTCCGGCGCAAGCTCAGGCACTGCAAGCGCAGATTGGGTGAACCTGACTGATGAGTCACTAGTTACCAATGGCGGCAGAGTACGGGTGACAAAAGAGTACGGGGAGCGAGAAAACTCAACGGCCAAATTGATATACTACCAGAGGGCGAGAGACTGAGAGTAGGGGAGCGTGACCGCAGTGGATGAAACTCCGGTGCGGCCTTCGTTAGACTGCTCAGTATTGTTCAGAGACAGAGGTTGCTTTTCAACACTGGTCGGCACTAAACAATGCAGAAATGCACGGTGGCCCCTGACGTCGTCCTCGGTACCCATCAGCACCCCGGTCGGTGCTGGTCGGTGCTGGTCGGTGCATACAGCTGACATCCCTGCGTCACGCTTCAGCGCTTCAGCTTCAGCACCAAACGGTTGAACGTTACGACGTTAAACGATGACTACGTTTGACCAAGGTAGGATTGCTTAGTGCATGGATGGTGCGAGTGATGCAGGAAGCTGAACAAGATTCTCGGGAGTGGACGGGCCGAATTCCCCAGTAAGCACGCGGACCACAAAGCCCGACCCGCCATTCACGTTATCCGAATCGTCGACCACGATCCCTGTCACCTGTAGAGCCTTCGAAGAGTCCGCCCTCAGTCTACTTTGGGCCTACAAACCCTCGCAAGTTATCGTCAAGCTACACATGCGTTCAACGCCACGTCTCCCACCCCGTTACCCCAGGGCAAGAAAGATTCTGACGTGGATCGCGACAGTTCATCTCCCGTGATATTGGCGTCAACTCCTTCGCTACAGATGAAGAGTTCCTGGTACACCTTTTACCGCTCTCACTCTCTAACATGCGCGTACTGACGGAAGGTTCACTCTCCCCACCAGCAAAACAACTGTTCACCAGGGAATCTTGTATAAGAGGTCATCGAAATTCCTCCTGCAACCACACCGGACAACCACCCTTCGAGATCAAGCGCAACAGCCCGATGTGACAGGTGCCGCGGGCTGAGGGAGACTCGACGGGTCCGTTAAGAGTCTTCGTACAGTCAAATCAAGGCGGGGGGTAACGGCGACACTCTACCTCAGAGCCCTACCCACATCACATAGTTGGACGAGTCCGAGCTCACAGATCCGATTCTCCTGCATCCGACATCTCTTCCCAACTTCACCATCCGAAGAAAAAACCGGCGATATGCTTCGACAATGCTCGTCTCGTCACTCCTCCAACCAGGGGTGCGCACCCACCATCACTCCCAGAAACTACACGCCTCACTTGACACACCACAACCCCGCGTAGCCGGCTCTCCCTCCTCAACCATCCCGTCGGCGACAAGTCCCAATCACCTCACTCTCGCACGCGCTCGAATTCATCAACCCAACCCGTCTCAACACAGACGAGCCCCAGGCCGTATCAGTTCACTGCAATGCACTTTCCTCCTCGCTGACCCCCCATCTCGAACGGGCTTACTCCAACTCCCCACGTCGTTTCAATACCTCCCAAACCACCACCGGGTCTTCGTACACGGCCCTACGGTAAACCCGCAATCCAAGACGCCCGGCAAATCCCTACGGAAGAGATCAAGAACCAAACTCAAACTCAAACCCCGGAAAGGAACTGTCCATCAGACCTTTTGCCCGTCTACCACGCTCCTCCAGTTAAACGTGAGAACTGTGAAGGGTTCTTCCGGTGCTTCTGCGTCGGTCAAGTGGGTGTTTCTGCGCTGGGGTCAAGCAACAACACTCGAATATCCTGCTCAGAGAGATACCAGTTCCGCTTTCTATGTCGAAAACTTAATTAACTCTATTTGAGAAAATAAAAATAATGCCATCGTTCTACACGGACAATATGGAATAGCTAGCCCAAGTGGAACGCGATGATGGGGAGTATCGCGGTACTTTCCCTATTGCTCCGTTTGAATAGCATATACCTAGGTAAAATTTTGATTGTTTGAAAGACCAGTGCCAAGTGATCGAAAGGCAAAACTATGGACGCGATGGAGCCGGAAGAGGGGGCGCACAAAATGAACGTCGAAGTGGGATCCTGCGCACCCCCCACCGGAGTGAGTAAACCGAAAACGACGTGGTCAAACTGAAAAAGACGTACCGGTCAGAAACAGCCACGTTACTCCAACTCCAAATCCATCCCCGCCAACATCCTCCTGAGTTCCCCATACTGCTTCTTCGCCCGTTGAACGCCCTGTTCGCCAAGAGCCGGCTTATACTGCTTGAGGTGCCCCAACCCCCGATCCAGCTCCCGTAGAATGTGATCGAGCCGTCGGATGAGTTCTTCCCGATGATCCTTCATCTCGGCTCCACTAAAATCCTCCCGGATCGAAGTCTGCATCTCTGCGTCACCTCCAAACCAAATATCGGCATAGTCCCACTCCGACCAGACCAGGAGCAGGTAGGACTTGAGGGTTTCGATATCTCCCAGTTCTCGGACTTCGCGGAAGACCTCCACCCTAGTTCCCTTTAGTCGTCCAAGGCATACGGGTGGGAGAGAAGGTCGCCTCTTCAACCACGACCAACTATCGACGGGAATGTATGGACGCAATGAGTCAGCGGACGCGATGCACAAGAGCGTCTCAACCACGCTCTGACTAACTTCCTCCGCGTACGAGGCCGCCGAAACCGCCGAGACCGCCTCCGACCACTTGGTGACGACATTTTGGTCGTGCAGCCCACCGTCCCAAGGAACGTGGGGGGATACAAGGACGATGGTCTGGGGGCTTGCTTCATTGAACAGAGCGGGGATGAACGGTCTAATCGCCCCCCACATGAATCTTTTGGCCGGGTCCGAGGCATCGGCAACGTCCAAGAACTTGTCGATTATCGCATGTTCCCCATCTCGTCCCCGCGAGACCGCATACGGAAAGAACGCGGTGACAGCCTTGCGCTTGGAGTAGATGTAGGTTGGATCGGCAGCCGCAACCATGGCCACGAGTTTTTCGATTATCAAGGAGGAAATTTCGTTCAGTCGTCCACTGGCTCTTGGTCAGAAAGGCGAAAACCTAGTAAATACGGACACACCTCTCGTCTAGAGTCGTGGTGATCGAAACAGCACAGCCGAGATCGATCGCGATGATCATAAGGCAGTTAGTGATGATCGAGGTGGGGGGCGGGGGGTTCTGGGATAAATGATGAAGCGCGAAGCGGAGGATCCAACGAGGAACCTTCTTGTGTCCTGTCGCTCTAAGGAATACATTCCAAGTACTCCACGTTGCACCGGATGCGCGGCGATGGGCCAGTTGGGCAAGATTGTGTGCGAGGGTGACCTGGTCATCACTGGGCAGTTTGTAATCCTTCCACCGGATCTTTGAATTGGACGCCGAATAGAATATGTTGTGGATCGTGCGGAGACTATGGTCGGATGGGAGGCCGTCGAAGTTGGTCTCGAATGGAAAAGTCCTGGTGTACCGCTGGCGCACACCCCGAAGAGCACTCAATTTTGGATCCATGGTTGCGAGACGGGATAACGAACGGAGGCAACACTGCGCAGACACTTTTGCGAGCTCCTCCGACTCTTGAGTGATTACCGCTTTTCCATTAACGACCGCCACACAGCCGGCAAGAATGTCGAAGCAGGCTGAGACGAAATCAGGATTGAAGTCTGCGAGTGCCGTCATTTCCGCGAGTAATTTGAGGGTCGAGAGGTGGACGGCCTTGTCTAATGACGTCTGGAGCACCCACGAGATGCATTTGAGGTCCAATACGGCCACCGGCTTGTCCAACCCACGCGTGCGGTGCAACCAGTCCCATACCACAACAACAGGGGTAATAAGTGAGATGGCCATTGCCAGCGTCAGGATACAGGCGTCCCAGACGAGCCAAAATGGTAAGAGGAGGGTGGCGAGGAGTAAGATGGTGATATCTCCAATTGAAGACTTGAGTCCCTTTAATTTATACCACCACTCAACGAGTACCCAAACGGATGCGGAGATGTCGATGAGGAAGCGAAAAGTCGAACGAAGCACGTTCACGATGATGGGGATGATATTGTGGAGGATATACCGGAGGACGCGTGGACCAGGGGTTTGATACGGGCAACTGGTAGAAACCGTCCCGGCGATGATGATGAAAGCGTAGAAGGCGACACCAAACGAGGTGGCAGCAATGATAACCGACGCGATGGTAGTGTTGACTCCCCAAAGGTAGAGGGAAAGGCCAGAACCGAGGAGCAAGAGGGCGAGCTGGAGCACGAGCGGTAACGATTCCATGACATGGTCGAAGTACCAGGCTGCAATGCCATCTAGCTTCCGTTGCCGATTCTGGCTGCGCTCGATGGCAGACCCTCGGACGTCGTTGGAGGTATATCGATTCAACCATTGCTTGCCGAGTGTGGCGAGAAAGGCAGAGAAGAGAGAAGCAGCGAGGCTTGCGTAGAGGATAGCTTCGACCAGGACGATCGTGCGTGGGGGACCGGTCCACACCGGGACTGTGGGAACGTCACCGCCGAAAGCGGCGCTGTCGATCTTTTGAATGAGGACGCGAAGGAGAGCAGTGGTTTCTTGATTCGGGTCTGGCTGGAGTTGGGGATCTATCTGGGTGATGAACGCGGAGGTGATAGCGGAGAACAGACCGGCCTGCATCGCAAGTCAACACGTGTGTGACATGGCAGGCGGCAAGACTCACGAATATGAGGGTGGTGTTCAGGTCTTCGTCGTATTTCTTGATGTAGTCTTTGTCGTATTCTTCCGCTTCACGGCGATACATGTCGTAGAACTCTGCGCGGTGACCCT
>Ga0307513_10009818_pt1 | contig 12086 bp, 9 predicted proteins | sample 15_EM_MG_FD_202174 | JGI IMG/M metagenome (GOLD analysis project Ga0307513, IMG submission 202174) | Populus trichocarpa ectomycorrhiza microbial communities from riparian zone in the Pacific Northwest, United States - 15_EM | ecosystem: Host-associated > Plants > Roots > Unclassified | place... | reverse complement strand
CGCCTACCAGCGATGAGTCGATCCCTCGGCGACTACTCTCTATCACCATCAGAAAAGACGTCATCATTGCAACATCCATCAGGTTTACCTTATCCTAGCAATTTTTCCCCTACCAGGAAGAGCACGAGGGTGATCGCATGGTTTGTAGCACCAGAAACCATCTTCGCATTTCGGATAGCCTTTCTCACTCTCGCCTTTTATGTGTTTGGGGTCTCGAAGAAAACGGCGAAGCTCTATATCGAGAATAATGGGATATTTGCTCTGCTTCTCGGGCAGGTATGTTGACGACAATTCACGCTTCCAATCATAAGAACCTAAACCGGGCTTGTTTCTTTAGTCTTATGTTACCGTCTATGCGGGGGATCAGGTTTGTCTGGCTTTAAATTGTAAACACTCTTCCCTGAGCTTACCTGTTCTCCCGCTAGGTTTTCTATTTCCTTGTGCGGTTTTCGGCTACACTACTAGGCTTGCTCTGTCGGTTCCCTTTCCAAGCCGTATTTTCTTTATTCTTACAACCTTCTCTGTTTTGTCTAGTGGCGCTGATTGGATGGCACATCGAAGCCGGAAGGGGTCAATGGAGTCCCTATGGCTTCGTAATCGTCACCGTAAGCAGGACCAAGATATTGGTTGGTGCGTAACCACTGAATTTCCTTATAGACGATTTTGTCGATGCCCTCCCTCCTCGTGAGTGTATCTACGAAAAAAATGCCCTACCTGTTCTTCGCGGCCCTGGTTTCAACGACTGTTGTCGCCAGTACGTCCCTTTCACCTATCCCGGGGTTCATTCGAGGGTTCTGACCCATTTACTTCCTCCCAGTCACAGGATTAAGTTGGGGCGAAGCTCACACCACAGCAGGAACAACGATCTCATTTGACGCGGTATTCAAGATGGTCTGGGAAAGAGCGTAGGAATTCCTTCTCCTGTTGAATGACTTTCCCTCTGAGAATTATCGTGATGCAGATTGGTCGATATCATTGGTTTCGTCGTGTCGGCAAGTGCATTTCTCTTTGTTCTAAATCCGAAAATACAATAATCATTCCGGATCCAGGCTGTATTCATGATGCTGCCTTTTCCCATCACAGCGAGGAGAGGTTTTCACGACAAACTCTCCGAAGCGTTGATAGAAGTCGGAAGGATAGTACAGAATGAACCTTTAGGGCAATCCTTGCGGGCGTCAGATCGAACAAACCTTATCGAAGTGAGTTTTCTATTTTTCCATACGATATATATGAACGTCTAATCTCCCCACAAGAGCACGCAAGAGAGACTCGGGGAACTTTTGTATTCGATGAAATTCGACCCCAGGCTCAGGTACATTCATGAACGTTACGGCTTCTCGGCGTTTCTCATTAAAACTTCAAGCTCTGTTCCATTACCCATATACCATCAAATTCTCGAGAAACAGTGAGATTTTCCGTTATTTCCTATGCAAAGGAATGCCCAAATTGACCAATTTGCGATTCTGATAGAAAGCTACTCGCATCATCTGCCGCACATTACGCCGATGCGATCGAGAGACTTGATCCAAAGATTCGAGGTAGTCTGGCTCACTTGGTGCGTCTAATCGACTGGCGGAGTTGACTTTTCGGCGCACTGAGTTTTGGACAATCCTTAGGTTCCTTGTCTCAACCCGGGCATGGTATGTATTATCACACCTCTCCCGACCTTTGTTTCGCCCACTAACTCCTGAAAAGGTCGACCGCGTCCAATATCGCATTGTGCACTTGACAACCGGGATTTACGAGGGCCAAACGCTGAAGCCGTCAGGTGTCAAGCTCCGAGAAGAGGTCCTTCGGGCGACGGCGGAAAAAGATATCGACATCGAACAAGTGAGCCGACGAAGGCAGCATGATGCCCACAACGACCCTCTTCTCTTCCTTCCCAAATCTATCCCGGACATGCATTTGTTGATTCTTTCATCAGGTTCGTACGACTTTCGTGGATTAACGAGCATCACTTAATTTTATTGTATGATAATTTAGCTGTGTCCAACTTCGTGAACGTCCTGGATGTGGGTCACATCTATCATACGTTCCTGCTCCCTTATCTCACTCTATTACAGTCAATCGACGATATTGGATCCCTTTTCGCAAGCATGGCTCCCAATGGGCTCGAGCCTTCCGAGGAGAGCTATACAGGTTATATTTCGGCTCAGATAGTGTAGGTTTACCAAAGTCCATCGGGTGCAAGACGGCCTCCGGAAACATCTTAAATTATTCATGTATTTGTAGGGACAATAACTGACCGGTGTATGCCGTGGCGTTGGAATACTTTCCTGTCCACTGAACAAGGACGACCTCCGTGATGGATTGGCCAGAGCGAAATATTACAAGAGGAACAAGGCGAAAGCTCGTTATCGGTGAAGGGATGCTCCATAATGGGTGAAGTTAGAGTTGTTCAATTTCATCTGGAGCTAAGCTCTAAAGGTAGGGTCGCGTTCCCATCGTAATATCGGAAGTACATCTAAAGGATGCAATAGAACACTATGCGCACCCTCCAATGGTCGAACACCTCTAACAAACTCGGAACGTCTTCTTCCCATTCAAGCGCTAGGGCCCAGGACGGAGGCAAAGGCGCCACTGAACTCTGTTGGCGACGAAAAGGTTTTCGACATCTTTGTGCTTACTGTACCCAACGAGGTTGAAGGGTATTGACATAGATTCCTTTCAAAGCCGAAAGGCTAAGTGGGGAGTGTATGGGAGGCGAATCTTTATCACGGACAAAACTACCTTCTGACCACTCGTGATGATGGTCAAACTATCTATTCTCAATGCCGATCATGTTGCTTAAAATCAGTATATCATTGGGTCTGTTTTAGGAGACTACCCGACCTTGACCTGACCACACCTTTCGGTTTATATGCCAGGGGACTCGGGAGTGGGTGTGTTATCCTAGACAACAACCACTGATCTGGTAAGTTTTGACCATTGCCCTCCACCCATTGAAATGGGCCTCCTATATCTTGGATAATTTCAAATAGTGTTGTGGTCAGACTATCCCAGCTGCCTAGCTGAAGACCCTTTGCAATGAGATCGTTGTTGGAATGTGTTTGCATGATAGGATTGATTTTTAAAGTATTGAGGACAAAGAGTTGAATTAAACTTTGCATGGACTAGTCAGCTGGAATTAAACTGTTGAATAAATGTGAAGCAAAGGAGGGCACAATGGGCAATGAGGCCTGAGGAGCAGTGTGAGTGCTTGATGTGGAGAGAAAAATCATACAATCTTTTTTCAGTGCTGATTGTGGTTATATTCTATTGTTTGACAAAGCACAAGGTCAGGTAGTCTTGCATGCAAAAATGTTGATTTTCACAAAATTATGAAAAGGGCTGCACTCATTCCAACAGATCCCAAAGTGATCAAGTAGAGGTTTTAGAATGGGCTAAAGGTATATCAGCAATTTTCCTGGGCTAGATGAAAATAAAGAGTGAACTTGCATAGGAGGTTGTTAAAAACTATTTTTCTGCATTCAGCACACTCTGCTTCTGATGGGTAATATTGTGTGGTGAACCAGTCATTGCTGCCTGTTGACCTCAAGTAGTCATCCAACTCTTGATCAACCAGTGCACACTGGGCTTCAAGATAAAATGTCCAGGCTTTGGTAAAGCCATCACTGGGATTAGAGCCTTGCTGGGAGATCCAGAATGAATGTTCAAGACAAACAAGAATGGCTATCAATATAGCAGTAAGAAACTATAAATTTAAAGGCAAGGGTAGAATTAATCAGACCAATGAGACAAGGTAGGGAAGGTGCCTATGCAATTAAAAATAGATGAGGAGAGGGAAGGGGAGAATATGAATGTAGTCTTACATTGAATTGAAGATCCACAAGGCTCTGGACATTGTCTAGCTGCAAAAGCCAAGTCTGTCAGAAAATTAAAGCAAGGAGAGCAAATAGAATAAGATAGGTACAAACTAAACAAATGTGAAATTAATATGTCAGTGATTCAAAAGAGCCTAGAAGGCACACAGCAACTCACAGCCTGGATAAGATTTTATAGAGGCATGTCAGTGAGTCAAACAGAATCCAGAAGGTGCACAGTGACTCACTTTCTAGATGAAATTCCATAAATACATGCCAGTGATTTAAATGAAGCCCAGAAAGTGCACAGTGACTCACAAGCTAAATGATATTTCATAAAGGCAGATAAGTGATTCAAAGAGAGCCCAAGAGGTGCACAACAACTCACTTGCTAGATGTGATTTCATGAAAGTAGTATGTCAGTAAGTCAAACAGAGTTCAGGAGGTTTATAGCAGCTCACTATCTAAATGGAATTTCATGAATGCATGTGTGATTCAAATGGAACCCAGGAGATGCACAACAACTCACAAGCTAGATGAGATTATATAAAGGCATATCAGTAATTTAAATGAAGCCTAGGAGGTGCACAATAACTCACAAGCTAGATGAGGTTTCATAAAGGCATATCATAAATTCAAATAGAAATGCACAGCAACTCACAGCCTGGATGAAATTTTATAAAAGCATATGAGTAATTCAAATAGAGCCCAGAAGATGCAAAATGACTCACAGCCTGGATGAGAGTTTATGAAGGCATGTGAACAATGGAGCCTAGGAGGTGCATAGGGACTTACAGCCTGGATAGGATTTCATAAAAACATGTTAGCAATTTAAATAAAGCCCAGAAGATACATAAAGCCTCACATCCTGGATAGAATTTTATGAGAACATGTCAATGATTCAAATGGAGCCCAAGAAGCATATATCAACTTACTTGCTAGATGAGTTTCACAGAGACATGTCAATAATTCAAATAGAGGCCAAGGGGCATACAATGACCCACCAACTTGATGGTATTTTATGAAGGCATGTCAGCAATTCCCATAGAGCACATGAGGCGTACAGCAACTCACAAGCTAGATGAGATGCAAGTGAGATATTATGAAGGCATGTCAGCAATTCAAATAGAGCCTGGAAAGTATACTGAGACTCACAAGCTAGAAGAGTTTCATAAGGAATGTTAGCAATTTAAATAGAGGCTGGGAGGTGGATAACTACTCACAGCCTGGATGAGATTTCATAGGGCATGTCAGTGATTCAAATAGAGGCCAGGAGGTAGACAATGGCTCACAGCCTAGAGGAAATTTCATGGGGAGATGTCAGCAATTCAAAGAGCTTAAGAGGTGCACAACAACTCACAACCTAGAGGAGATTTCATAAAGGTATGTCAGCAATTCAAACAGAGCCTAAGGTGCATCTAGTAACTCACATTCTGGATGTGATGTCATGAAGGCATATCAGGGATTCAAATGATTCAAATAGAGGTGCATAGCAACTCACATTCTGGATAAAATGTCATGAGGATATGTTAGTGAGTTAAATGAAGTTCAGAAAGTTCATAACAACTTACTTGCTGGAGAGAATTTATAAAAGCATGTCAGAGATCTGAACAAAGCCCAGAAGGTGCACAGTGGCTCACAGCCTGCAAGAGTTCATAGAACATATCAGGGATTCAAATGATGCCCAGGAGATGCTCAGCCACTCACATTCTGGATAGAGTTTTATAAAAAAGTATCAGCACTTCAAATACAACCTATAAAGTGCATAGTCACTTACAGCCTGGATAAGATTTTATCAGGGCATGTCAATGATTCAAATGAAGTTGAGGAGGCATACAATGACTCACAAGCTAGATGGGATTTCATAAAGGCATTTAGTCATTCACCTAGATCCCAGAAGGTTCGCTGGATAAAATTTCATGAGTACTGTCTCATGTGTACAATTCAAATGAAGTCCAGGTGGTACACAGCAACTCACAACCTGGATTAGATTTTATGAGGGCCTGTGAGCAATTCAAAAAGACCTTAGGAGTTGTACAACAACTCACATTCTGGATAAGGTTTTATGAAAGCATATCAATAATTCAAATAAAGCCCAACAAGTGCCCAATAACTCACATACTAGATAAGATATCAGTGATTCACATGGAGCCCAGAAAATGCATAGTGACTTACTCTCTGGATGGGATTTCATAGGAGGACATTAAAAATTCAATGGTGCCCAGAAAGTGCCCAGCAACTTACAGCCTGGATGGGATTTCATAAAGGCATGTCAGGAATTCAAATAGTCAGGAAAAGTGTCCAGCAGCTCACAACCTGGATAAGGTTTCATAGAGGCATATCAGAAATTCAGAAAGAGTCTAGAAGCTGTCTAGGGACTCACAGCCTGGATGAAAATGCATAAAAGCATGTCAGTAACTCAAATAGAGTCCAAGAGGTGCATAAACCAACTCACAATCTGGATGGGGTTTCATAGATACATATCAGCAATTCAAACAAAGCCTAGGGAGCACACAGTGACTCACAGCCTAGATAGAGTTTGGAGGCATATCAGCAATTCAAATAGAGCCCTAGAAATGTTCAGTGACTCACATTCTGGATAGGATTTCATGAGAGCATGTCAGCAATTCAAAGTGGACCCAGGATGCATCCAACAACTTACTCGCTGAATAGAATTTTATGATGGCATATCAGCCATTCAAATTAAGTCCAGACACACAACAACTCACAGCCTGGATGGGATTCCATAAAAGCATATCAGTGATTCAGGTGAAGCCCAGGAAATGCACAGCAACTTACATCCTACATATAGTGTCAATTATTTCTATATTATCAGCTTCATATAATTTGCTTATTACCTATGCACTATCAGAATTTGATATTTTATTGCTTTGATATTCTTACCTTTTTCTCCTTATTAGTCTCATAATTAGTATATTATCAAATGAGCATGATGTTACACCTACATACTAATTATCCAGGTTAAACTTCATCACTGGCAAATATATTGGTACTCACATCCTAAGATATCTGTCATCACCATCTTTGCTAGCTCAAGGCAGAAGTGAATTCTCACATAATCCTTCTCAACTTCAGTCACAGCACTAGAAAGTATATTTGACTAACATACCTCAAAATAGCAATGTCTAAACCAACATGCAATCTTGTAAATTAAGTCCTCCTTTGTTCATTTGAGCACTTATATCTTTACAATTCAAATGAAAATGTACCACTGTTGAGGTGTTCTTAAAGATATTCCTGCAATAGAAAGATAAGTTGAAGCAACAGCAAATAGACAGATGACACACCTGTTCATTGCATATTCAATGCAAACCTCTAGGTTATTCTGTTGGATGGTGACAAACAACATCTTCAGTGCCAAGTCATTGATTGATGCTGCTGTCTGCTTGATTAGTTCCCCAACTTGTTCCTGATGATTACCTTCATCGTCATCAATAGCTGGAAATACTATAAGTCCCAAGATCAGTTGCTAAAGAAGAAGAAACATACATTCAAATCGCACATATGCACAGGGTGGAAATTTGTAACCCTTGAGTGGATTCTCGAACTTCTCCTCCAAGGTGGCATAAGCAATTTCTCTATTCTCCTTGTTATCTTTTTTCCTATCGTAGACCTGCGTGATGAGATCATCAAATTTCATGAAGATTGCCACAATTGGCACTGTCTCTGGTCAGTCATAAAGAAGAGCGTGGAGATTCTAAGTGATCTTACCATTCCCGCCACAGTGCTCATTGAAGAACATCTGTTCCAATTCCAATAACGGGCGAGATACGTCAGGAGCAAAACAAAACCTGAACACATTGTCAGTTTCCAGTACTTCTTACAAAGGTTATTATGATAAACCACACCATATTGCATGGACTTGGTCTTTGACTTCAGTTGCTTTCGCCTTCTCCTGTATGAAAGAGAGTACACCCCGAAGTTCCTGCTCCCCTCCTGCCTCGAAACCCGGAGAGTCATGGAAGATAAACTGTGGGTTGCTCCTGAATGAAAACTCATCATGGACATTATGGATCCCTCGCTACGGCATCAAAGTCAACGACCTGATTAGATAAATGCGGAAGGATCACTGAGTTGGCACCTTTGAAGTTGGGTTAATCTGTCGCCGAGGGAATGGTAAGTGTGGGGTATAAAGCGAAACGCATATATCTTACCTCGCTGTAAACGGGATCCTCTTTTGTATTGCAGACCCGCTTGAGCAGCGTCGTTTTACCAGCATTCGCCCTCCCGATAACAAGAATACGGAAGTGGGTGTACCTGGCTCGAAGTTTCGCAGCTTCTTTTGGGTCGGTCGTTATCGTTATCGATACAGTGGGTGCTAGATCAGCTGGAGGCAAAGTTGAGTGGCTAGGAGGCGTGTCCCGTCCGAACACCTTCTTCAGGCGATTGCGAAATCCCTTCAAGTTGGACTCGTTGGCAGTATGCGGCGCGCCTTGATCAGCCATGTCGATGAGGGAGGAGACAAGCTTGATGTGGTCGTCCACAAGGCTTTTCTGACGGTACACAACAAGCACAAATCAATCTAACTGCCATCTATGTTTTGCTGCCAACACGTAGACTAATATCTGTTATCTCGGACAGGGATGTCACTTCACGCTGGTAGAAATTTTAGGTAAAATGTTTTTTGGTCCTAAGAGCCCTAATGCGCCAATTTTCTCCAAAGCCTGTCCTCAATGAAACTCACGAAAGTAAACTCCATCAAGGTATTCAAGCTCAATTTCTTACACCCCTCCAAATTCAAACCCTCTCCGCTTCCAACCCCTCCATTATTCCCTTGGTCAAAAACACCAAATTCATCGCACCAAAATCGGGTGGTAAATTCCCCGTATCCGTAATATACGTCGCCCTCCCCAGCTTCGCCGTCAATCCCGTCGCACCTTCCTCACCTACCTTGCATGCCCCCACCACGTCTCCAAACGTCATCGCTTTAGAAAGAGCGCCCACGAACGGGATAAGGGCGTCCACGACGGTGCAGTGGCCCTCGCGCGGCGGTGCTCCGCTGCAGAGTGGTGATGGCGCGGGTGGCGACTGAGCCCCAGAACTCGAGGGAGGCGGAGGCGGAGGTGGATGCGCTGGCGAGGGGTCGGGCTTCGGTGGTGAGTGCGGCGAGGAAGACGGAGAAGATGACGCCGAGGGTACTGCATGTTTCTGGAGGGTGTACGAAAATGAGTAATTGGAATGGAACGAGAATTGTGATGCGTGCTAACCATCGATTAGTTTTGTGAGGATACGGAGAGCTTTAGATAACCTCTCCGTCGGCGCCAAGGCCATTGTCGACAGCGTTGAGGGGGGCTATAGGAGAAATGGCCGTCAGAGGGAAAATCATGAGTGTTAGAAGATAGATAGTACCTTTAGCACTGCCTGCACATGTCCCTCCACCGTCACCATCTGGAGAAAGGATCAATGGGAATACCAAACGCAAGTAAAGAAACTGACTGCATCCCATTTCGTCAAATCAGGCGGAGATTCCAAAACAGCTTGAGCACCATGCTTCAACACCCGCTTCAACACTTCAGGATCCACTATGAACGAAAGTAATCCAATCAATTCTCCATAACATTTTAAAATCATTGCGCCTCCACGTACCGTAGAGTTTAAGCCCACCAACCCTCTACTCAGATGCAAGAGGGCGATGGCGTACATCTCCAGTGTACTAGTGCCACTCATGTTGTTAACAAGGACATAATTATCAGATGGGGAGAATGGGACAAAGGCGCGTTCCGGGCCATTCATGCTGAGAGTGATCTTGAGGAGCCGCTTGTAAATTCTGAAGATATATAGGTTGAGGGTCAACGACCCAAACTCCCTTAAAAATTGGGTTATCAAGACAGATGCATGTAACATAGTCAAAATAGTTACTAACAGGTTCGTTGTTGTGAAGGCCTAGGACAACCTCCCCTCTCTTGGGGGGGGGATAACGGAGTCGGAGCGTCTGGTATGTGGCAATGGTCGAGTGTGTGAGCCATCGAAGCGGTGGCTCCGGTGACGGCTTGGTCGGACAGCGCCGATAATTGTACTTGATTTAAAAAAATAACGAAAACGATCAAAACGACGCAGCAGAGTTGCCAGGATATCATACCGAGGATCAGTGTGCCCGCCAACGCATGTCTACCGAGTGGCACCACCGCAGATCAATGTGACTTTTAAGTCGTCATGCGGTCTTAATGGAGGGAATGACAGAGGTTGGGCTAGGTATTGACGAGGCCGGTTATGGACCGTAAACGAGGGGTCGAGTGGTCGGTGAAGAGGCAAATAGGACTACATAGAAGTGTGACGGATATAAATCCTCCGTCTGCGTTGTCACCTGCACCGTAGTATGGTCCACGACATAGCCGTTCGTCATCTTTCTCAGCGGGTCTTCTTTCCATTCTTTCTCCTACCTCTTTACTCTCTTCCATCTCACCGCAACCCGAGCTCGTAGGCCAAACTTTCCCGGTGGAGATCAACGTCGACCTCAAACACCCCGTTACCCAGGAGATTTCCGAATGGCTGTAGCAGCCCAAGTATACTGACGCTTGGAAATGGGACTGAAGATGCTGATCCTGAAGAACCTTTGTCTACTCATGAAATCTAACCAGCGATGATCTCTCTCTCGGGCCAGGAGAGTCACGTAGCTGCAATAGCTGTGGGTTTTTTTTATTACTCTCGGCTATGTACCTTTCGTAGCAATCAGCAGGTTAATATTAACCGTATTTGGTAGATAACTACACCGTCGGGCTCCCGGACAATCTGCCTCCAACGTTCAAAGGCATGTCGCTGAAGTTGAATTCGTGAGCCCGTGGTGACCTGCCGAGCTGGGTCTTCAGGTGGCAGCGCGAACAGCACCGGTCGTGTGATCAAGAAGCCGATTCAGGTGTTTCTGGTGGGTTCTTTTCTATATCACCAATGAGTCAGAATTGATTTGAAGGTTTATCTCAGTTGGTCGTTATGGCCTGTTATACAAGGCAAGATGTCGGTATCCCTGGTATGGCGGCAAAGGTAGTCAAGGTATCCGAAGAAGCGAGGAACAATATGTTGATGATACAACGGATGCCTTCTGGTTCGTCTTTTTGCTTTTGCTCTCGACTCTTTTATTGAATTTATTATATTGACTGCTCAGCTTCACTCTCATTGCCATCTGCCGACGCGCTGGAATCGATATGAGAATACACCCAAGCACTCTTGGCTTTCTTACCCCACTTGTGTCTAAGTCAATGGCTCAGAACCGTCATTACCGTCATTACTATCTCCTGTAATCCCCGAATTTCTACTATCTCTTCCTCACGCCATTGAGAGTCCTCCAAAAGGTACCCATGCTACCACGACTATTGTTCATAAAGAGGTGACCGGAAATCGGAAACGAGCTATACACTCCTCGGACGAACTGAGAACGAACGTGAAAAGGTTGACAAGGGGGGACGACGGGGTGTCGTGAGGCAGTAGAGATTTTGACCAGGAATCCTAAGAAAGGTTCGTTTCGTGTTTTATGTCTCTGATGATTCCTGGGCTGATGATTCTGGTTTTCTTAATGTCACTTTTCGTTAGCATCATACAATGTTAATAAGGACGGAGTCAGACTTGCTGTGCTACCTTTCCTAAATCTGCATATCGGCTTGGAGAGACGGTTTCCGGCCTTGTGAAGATAAATGAGCCGGCTAGCAGGGTGCGTTATAAAGGTGAATTCTCTTGATTAGGTTGTTTAAAATGGCGATGCTAATACAAATTTCTCCTAGCTCTCGGCAGTCCTGGAATCCCACGAAACTCTTCCACCACCCTTCTCTCCGACCTCAAGCGTCCGTTACCCTACGCCACGAACACGCAAAATTACATTCTTTGTTCCCTCTGAACGCCATCCGAACAACGTTCTCCCTCGACATTCCTTCTGTTGCGAGCCCCGCATTCCAGTTACGGCGGCACACCTGCGTCTCATTCACCGGAAACACCGAACACCACACCTGCCGCGCCCCGTGGGGTTGGATTGGAAAGTCCGCCTTTGTTTGCTCGTCGGCATCGTTTCCCAAGTCGTCATTCTCCGGTATACAGGGCGTTCGGTTCAAGGCTCTTGTACGGGACGAGCAGGAGGGAAATGGGATTTCTTGTGGCGAGCTACGCCCACTAATGCGCCGATGGAGAAACCTCATTTGAAACCCGAGGCGGTGCGACAGCAGCAACAGCAGCAGTGGCTGTTCTCTATTAGAATGTGGTCAGGGTTCCCCGTTTCCTCTATTCTATGTGGTAATGCGGGCGAAGGCATCGAGAGGGAGTATCATGATCGGGATACAC
>Ga0307513_10009817_pt1 | contig 12087 bp, 16 predicted proteins | sample 15_EM_MG_FD_202174 | JGI IMG/M metagenome (GOLD analysis project Ga0307513, IMG submission 202174) | Populus trichocarpa ectomycorrhiza microbial communities from riparian zone in the Pacific Northwest, United States - 15_EM | ecosystem: Host-associated > Plants > Roots > Unclassified | place... | reverse complement strand
GGGTGTCCAGCATGACAGTGGGTGAAGTTCTGAGACAGCTGTCATATGTAAACATCATGTGCAGGCATGTGACAGTGAGGCTGGGGCACAATTGTGGTGGGACCTGACACCTGCCAGATGAAATGTCATGTGCTGGCAGCAGAAAGGGCATTATAAAAATATTGTTCTTGTGTTGTTCTTGTGTATACAACTTGTAGTCACTATTGAGAATATTATGGATTATCTGGCAGTCTGATAATTTGTTGCATGATGTATGACTGTGAGGTTGGAGTCCACACACATTGGGTAGGACAACCTGTGAAATAAATGTACTGGCTAAGCATTCAATAGGTACTGCAAGTAAGTAAACATAATTTTGACATAGGCTGGGCATGCAAAGACATCAGCCCATGTTTGTTTGTGAGGTTGAATCTCCACTCTACACTGTCCTCCTGTTTGACATACTGTTGCCATGAGCACTGACCCCATGTTTGAATGCAGTCAATGCTGAAGCCATAGAATGTCAAATGGGTTTGGAATGCATCAAAGAGGGGGTATTCATGGCCAGAAAGGGGACTGCCCTCAAAATTGGGGGCTCTGTATGCATTTTTTGGGCTGGAATGACCACCTCAGGCAAGCATATTGCTGATCACATTGCATCTTTTGCCTGGAAGGCCACTGGGTAGAGAGTTTGGTAAGTAGCATCCTCAACATTTGCTTTCAGGTTGTAGTGGCTCATTTATATCACCCTGTACAGGTAGCTATACACTCCATCTTGAGTCTTTTTATGTATATTATTTCTCTGTTCATCTGCTGATCAAATCACACACTGCTGTCCATCACAGCAGTGTTGGATATTACTTGGATATCAGTTATAATTCATAATAATTGTACTACAAGTGAATACAAGCAGTATATGCTAGACAATACATGCTTTCACCAGCACATTTATTCAGCAGGTTTTCTACCTCTGCTGAATGTCTCCCAGCATCAGCCATACTGCAATGAATCAGATCCACGTTGTAAGCCCCAGGACATCCAATGAGGAAAAGGGGCTCATCTGCATGCCAGCAGATCCTACTACTCCTGGGAACTTGCCTGCACACTGGCAGATCCTACTACTCTGAGGTGCTCATCCATTTGCTGATGGAATTGGGTTCTCCTATGGTGAATGGGTTGATGGATGACTTACAGTCTTGTTCACTGCATGCCAAATCTGTCTTGGTGATGGTGCACTCTGACTAGGTACAATGTCCAGAGACTGACTGTGCATGCAGGTTTGGCTCCAGCTGGCTAGACTGGTGGTGCTAGTGGTGGGAGGTTAGTGAATGAGGGAAGGGGAGTGGATCTGAGGTCTTGAGGGCTGGTGCAGAAGTCAAGGTGGCAGGCAGGTCCAAGAGTGAGGCTGACAATCAAGGCAGGGCACATGAAATGAAAGTGTCTATTTATGAGACATTGAGCGCAGAACAATTTTCCATAACTTGAGTGTTAAATACATGATCATCTATCCTATACATGAGGCTACCAGACTGTGCAGGCTGTGAGTGGGATGGCTATAATATGTGGGGCCTCCCGCGCTGACTGTGGCATTGCTCCACCATGAATTAGTATAGTACAATTTCTGATAACTTCCTGAGCTATATTCCCTGTTACCTATTTATGTATCTTGTTGCTCGCTGTGAGTTGGTGTCTTATACTCCCGCCTCATTCATGAGAAGATAGTGAGGTTTGAATGACTCTCGTAAACCCTAAAGCAAGCTTGAGCTTAGAATAAAGCATCACAAATATAGGCAGCTCTATCGGGGTGCGTCATCAACTGAATATAACCCTGGCCTGCAGACCGGACCGATGACACAACGCGCCCACGAACGCGACCGCTCGCCGTGTTGAGGACGGCTATTCGAGTACCAGTAATGGCCTCTCTTACTGGAAACCTCACGCCTACAGCACCACTATAAGTACCGAGGTTGGATCTCCATTGTTGAAATGAATTGAAAAATACTAGCTTCCTCCAAGCTCTGAGGGACACTGGATATAACTAAGGGGATATCCCTGTCGTTGGCTAAGGGGTGTGAGAAATGGACAAAGGTGTGCGAGGTTGGATATCACTTTGGCGAATGGCTGTTGTTCCCAGCTGGGCCAAAGTGTCACCCATGGGTCCCTGGACAGGAGTAGGTGTACTAATATCCATGGAACCCTGTTGGCTCTATGTTCCAACGCAAGCCGAACGAGGCCGCAGGCTGGAATAGCCGCTGCGAGGACGACATCGATGATAATAAGAATATTAATACTAACTACCAAGTCAAAATTACATGTTCTATACATGTCCCAAAAGCACGCGTCCAGACCATACCCCAAATATATGCAAGTCTCCCACACACGAGTCTACAACTCCCCAGCAAGTATACTCGCAGTCGCCGTCCCGTTCCGTTGGTCAACATACCAAACTCCGCCTAGCACAATTGCCAGGGTCCCACCGAAAACCACGAAGAGGACGCCAATGACGCCAACGTACAGCTGCCACGGCGCCACGCCTGCGTCTTCTCGCCACTTGAGCTGCTCGCGGATTTCGGCGTCCGCGTTGCCGTTGCCATTTGCCCCGCGTTTGTGTTTCTCGAATTCGAGCATGCGCTCGCGTTGGACTATTCTGCTTCGTGGATCGGAGGGCTTTAGGGTGACACCGCCTGTACCAGTGAGTGAGACGAAGGAAGGGTAGTGGTGTTCTACCCATTGTTCGATCTAGGCGACAAGGCGGGTCAGTACACTGAGCTGGAGAGGAACATGGTGGCCGAGGGACGGAAGGAAGTATGAATGTACCTTCCCGCAAGCAACACAGATCCTGAGGTAGTTGGGGTCCGCGGGTACGGCCTTGCGGTGGATTGCTCGTGCGTAATCGCGGAAAAGATACGCCACAGAGTGTGGGTTGTTCGAGTTCATGATAAGCTACAGTCCACCTTCGTCAGTAGGCTCGCGCTAAACTAGGTCACTGGCGAATTTCCCGCATACCTTGACGGCTTGCCCCTTGCGAATTTTGACATTTCTTTGGAACACCTCGGCATTCATAAAGCACAGAGCAAGTGTGGCAATAGCCATCGTAGCTGGTATTGCCACGAAATTGAACACGCTCTGATTGCGGAGCATTTTCAGGTAATCGAGCCCGTCAACCACATGCCCCAGTGCGTTGAGTGTCATATGGCTAAGCGCCCACATCGCGCGCTTTTGCGCGTCACCCTCCACCGCAGTCATCTCTTCAGGCTTAGCGAACCCGTATGCATTCCAAATCTCGCGTGGCCAGAAGTACCGCCCTTCGTCGCAGTCTTCCCGGAAGTCGCGCAGGATGTTTGTCTTTTGCAACAGGAGCCCCATTGAGTTGGAGAGAACGAGCTGGTCCGCAATCCATGGTTGTTCCTTTTTCGTCGCGGCAAACAATCGAGAAAGGCCCTCCCCTACTAAACCAGCGACATAGTGACAGTAGAGATCGTACTCCTCGATCGACGTCAGATAGGGTGTGGTTGTTGATGTTGCGGCCCGGTGCGCGAAGTCGGCCATCCCGGTTTCCATTTTGAGGCAGATATCCGTGATTACTTCTCTACATCTGCGGAGTATGGCTGGTAAGTATACGTATATGCGGCGCGGCCCCTTCGTGATTGGGGCGGGTCAACTCGGATGGGGGGAATATGCGGTGCTACCGATATGAGGCGAGAATCGGCCTGTAATGAAAACGAGAATGCGAGAGGAGGTGGCTTTAGTTAGACTCAGTGAATGCAAATTCTTTGCGTACGAGCCCGCATCTCGATGTTCGATCCGCTATCGGCGGCGGGTCGGTCCGTCACCCTTTGGGTTCAGGTTGCGGGGACTGCGGGGAGAACGGCAGGAAGTAGCACGAAGTTATGCAGAGAAGCAGGTAAGCACAGAGGTCTCATGGACAGATGGTTAAGCCACTCGTCCATGCCAACAAGGCCGAATAATCAACTTACAGTTCGTCCAGGTGACCCATTTCGGTGACTACGCAGTCAAACTCAACGAGGAGTTGCCGGTCCTTCTCTCCCTCCCCACAACCATCAAACGTCCAGCCCTCTGTCGACAACTTTTGGTGGAAAGTGCGGAGAAGGGGCTGCTTCACTTCGTCGGAGAGGGTCATGTCATCTTCAAGGGTATCTAGCCCTCTCAGTACAAGGTAGAATAAGCACACCTACAGAGTAAAACGCGTTAAGCTCGTGCAGTAGATTTCTAAGGAAAAGTCGTACAACTCGGGCAAGGTCACCTTCGAGTTCCTTGATAACAGCAGCAAAGGAGCGGGAAGTCTGATCGAGGAACTCCCAGCATCTCTTCATGGATTTTCTGTTGTACCCCGATGTCTCATGTTCGCCGAGGGCTGTAATGTCCCGCTTTGGTTCGTGCCATAGCCAGTACTGTACCAGCGAGCGGAACTCGTTTGGGTGCTTGAAGAGCTGCCGTGCTAATTGTGCCTTCTTCATTTTGTGAGAGGCGGTGGGAGGGCAAGGGTCCAAGGTGCACTCGCCACCACACCCATATCGTTCGACCCGCCTTGCCCTTTTCGGCAGGTTGACAAACAAATAACGGAAATAACGGAAAAACCGTGGGAGGCCGCTGGAGCAACACACCGCTTACAGGAATAATAATAATAATAATAATAATAATAATAATAATAATAATAATAATAATTCACTTTTCACATTATTCCACTTTCGTCTACAGCGTCTGGAGCAAGTGCAGAGTGAGAGCGACTCGCCACGATTCATCGACGGCAACCCATAAACGACCAATATATGCAGGCATAGTTGCTGTGTATATAGGAATAAGCTAAGCTTCTATTACGAACCCACCTGCCAGCCCAGCCCAGCCCTCCGTCCGAATCGCGAATCGGCCTTCAGTGGAGTGATTGTCACCACCCCAAATTGTACGTCATGTCACGATAATCACACGGGTACTTAACCGTTCCTGTGCATGGAATACGATACTATCACCTATGTTGGGACTCCCTCGCATGTTCTTTCGTCCCAAAACGCAAGCAGCCGCCCATAATCTTAATATTGTACGGATGTTCCGTGCACAGGGGAAACCACTGGCGCACACTGAAGACAGTCGAAGGAAGCACACATTCGAGGTCATTTCTAGATTCCACCTTGTTTACGGTCAAACCCCTGGCATCAGTGAAATAGGGGCCTCGTACAAACCAACTGAATTATATTAATTGTAAGAATTTCTCCAGTTTGACTAAGCCTCAGATGGCGAGGTGGAAAATAAGCACCGCTGATTTCGCCATCGCGTGTAGCGGGCCGATCTATTAGAAGACAATTTGATCTACCCATACACGTATCATCAGGTCACTCAATGGTTTCGACTACTCTTCTTAGGTCTTCGAGCATACTGTAATTTGGAGTCTGCCACTTGAACCTGACCACCCGTACCAAGCCACAACCGTCGGTGCTCCTATCGGTATCATAGCACACCTAGGGCTGAATTCACCTTAACCTTAGACGATATGAGTAGCTCGTTAGCGCGGGTTCAAAACTATGCTCCAGCAGACGAAACACAAACCATGACTCGAAATTTGATTCAAGAAAGGGGTGTATGCCTTGACTATAGTCGATCCCCGCTTGAAAGTGCACGCGATCAAAAGGAACTAGCGTCGCAAGCAGTGGAGCCCTTACGCCATCAGCTTGGCGAGGCGGAACACGAGGAATTTGTCGCTATAAACAGCTTCGGGGCTGCAAGAAAGGTCGTACCGGACATTCAAGATACTATTATCGCCCATAAAGCTCTCTTTGACCCCATCCGTTTGCTCCCTTCTGAGACACTGTGCCAAATATTTGAATGCTGCACAGCGGATGACGACCACGCAAGAAACATGCGGGTTGCAATACGGCTCTCATCTGTATGCCGTATCTGGCGTCTCGTTGCGCATTCTTTGGGTTCCCTCTGGAGGCACATAGATTATTCCATATGGAAGCCTCCTGTGGACGATATCTTCAAACGTTTTCTTGATCGTTCCCCATATTATCTCAATGTTCACGTTGAGAGTGATTTCGATTGGAGGCTCATGTCCTCTGTAGCATTTTCATTAACCAACTTCCAGTTCAATCGCATCCGAACTCTTATCATTAATGTGACTTCCGGGAGTCTGCCCAATCTGCCGTGGCCTACTATACCTATATCCTCTAATTTGACACGACTGAAAATCTGTGCTCGTCTCGAGTTCATCCCCATTCAGCAAGGTGATTGTCTGCGTCACTGCCAAAATCTCGAGGAGCTGGAACTAAAGGATGTTGAAATATTCCTTTGTGGCAATTTCGTTTTGCCGGAGCTTGCCCGAATTTCCATCTCTTGCCCGGGGCGTTGTTCTAGCAATTTATTTGCCGGCATCTGCATTGAGCCTCTCCTTGTACGAGCCCCGCACCTGAAATCATTTTCACTTCTCGGTGCATATTTTGCGGACCTGGATATGCCACTTTCGGGTGACAACTTCCAGCCCTTATGTGAACTGACCTCTCTTTTGATCGAGTATCCTTCCTCGAGACATGCTATGGCCCCATTCTTAGGGGATCCATCTCTTACACCCTCCCTTCAACATCTAACCCTTGCCACAATCGACGGGGGTGATGAACCGGGACTCATCAGCGACTTCAATGACCTCTTTGTTCGGCATGCTGAGACGGTATCACTTACCGAACTTACTCTGGAAGTGTTTCCATACTCGCGCTTCGCTCCCGGTGATGACCTTGTTCAGCGTCTCACGGCCCTTCACCATTTTCAATATCTCGAGCGACTTGAAGTTGTCATGAAAAGGCCCTTTGACTGTTGGGAGGGTCCTTACTATTCCAAATACTTCATCACTTGCTTATGCAAGGTACTTTCAGAGTGTACTGCTCATCCGATCTTTCCCTCGTTGCGAGCAGTTCGCTTCCTTCGCTATGCAGAGGCGTCACTGGATGGTGTTATTGAAATGGTCAACGCACGAATGGCGGTTGCTAAAGCCTCTCCGGAGAAGCTAGTTCCGTTGGAGTCCGTTACTTTCGAGGACTGCGAGCCACTTAGTGTGGACGAGTATCGTCGACTCGAAGCAGCGATGGGACGTCATAGTTCTTGAGACACTATGTATGTCCATGTGGACCTTTGAGTACGTGCTGGCTCGGCGCAGCTCGGCGATCGTCCATCATGATGGCATCTGAAGCTGGAGTTGTAAACGTGAAGAAAGGTCTGCTTGTAATATGTGTTTCCATCTTGATGTACATACGCTTGGTCTATAGCACACCTACACCAACCGAACATCGGGTGTTTGGGGGCTTTTAATCCAAAGGTACGGAGGATATCCATCTAACGAAGACCGTCTTGACTTGTAGCTTGACTCCATGAAGCCACCTCGCGGGTTCGGTCGAGTCCAAAGTTTGACCAAGCACATGAAGTGCCAAAGTTGGAACCGATGACGACCCCGTCCCCAAAGAAAAACCCGATACAAACGTGGCGTGCACCTTCAAAACAATCACCAGCACGAATTAACGTCTCTCGTATCTTCGCCGAGCCCCAGCAGTCTACGCCATCGACGTCCGCCACTTCTGTCCTCGAGTCGAAGCTGCCACCGCCCCCGGAATTGCTGGAGACGACTGAAGAGACGAGACGACTGAAGAGGGAACGCGACCCATCGCCCTTGAATCGCGCCGTCACGGCCGACGATGTAACGTCTTGCCACGGTGGCTCGACAGCCGCTGAGCCTCGACTAGAGGAGCAGTACTCGAATAAGCGCGTAAAGCGGAGTGCTGATGTCCCCGAAAGCACAGATGGTACCATACGACGGAAGAATTCTGTAATGAACGGAGGATGGTTTGGTCAACGTGGTCGGGAGCGTCCGTCTAAACCAAAACCAGTGTCCGAACGAGTGGAAAGCGATAGAGCTTCTATACAGAGTACTACATCTCTCCAGCCCCGGCATTCAGAGATCTCGCAGTTGTCCCCAGCGCCGACTCCTGCTCCCGAAACGCCGTCCCTTCGAAATCCTAGTAGTACCACGCCTGTGGCTTCTGGCTCTCAAGTTGTGCCTATTGCGGTACCCCTCAAGGCAGCCACAGCTTCTAATAATACCCCTTCCGGTTCGCCGACCTGTGGAGGCTGGCTGGGGTCTTTACGGCCCGGTCCCTCTCAGCCAGCCGGGGTACAGGAGCCACAGCCATCGACTATGTCAGCATTAGTGTCGGAACCTATTCATATGGACCTTGACCTTCCAACCACCCTTCCGGCTCAAGTTCCGAATTCCAAACCTCCAACTCGAACAGGCTGGTTCAGTAAATCCTCCTTATCACCACCAACGCCTGTCCAACAATCACTCCCGGATCAGTCTATCCCACCGTCTCCCACTCCGTCTTTGCCTGTCATCGAAGCTCCTCCAACTTCGGCTTCTGTAGTACCTGTACCAGCGGCGGTCACATTGAACACTTCAGCAGCACGGTATATTCTTAATATCCCATTGCCTGGTCGATCGAAGAGGAAAACGCAAGAGGAGGCTGTCGCCGATGTCCTAGGTTCGCCTCTCTGTTGCATTTGTCCGTTAGACTAATATCAATTTGAATACAAATAGCCACCATATCGCCTTCTGGACCATCAATTCCGTCCTCACCTCCGAAAGCGCCGTCCGTGACAGTGAGTGAGCCTGCTCCATCGTCCGCCTCGGCAGGATGGTGGGGGTACATCGGCCTTGGGCATGGTGTCGGACCGAAGGCCATCGAGGATGGTATTGAGGCCCATACGGCACACAAGAGAACCTCTTTGGCCCCGAGCATCGCTTCCCCGCAACCCCAAATGGCGACCTCGCTCCCAGTAAGCGTCAAGCCAAGGCCTCAATCAGTAATATCACCTCCTGGTGGGTCCTGGCTCAGACCGTGGGGTTGGTCCGGGAGTGATGCACCCACGTTGGGCGAGAAGACCGAGGCGGAGCGTATTAAAGATGCAGCGCTTGCAAGGCCTGATCCATCGCTCCTATCGTCACCCTCACCTTCAATAGACATTGGCGAACAGTCTAACGTGACGAAGCTTGCGACTAGTGCACCAACAACGGGGCTAGGGCTAGAGATTAATCCGATCATGAAAGACATGCAAGAGAACCGCACAAGCTGGATAAATTTCCTCTCCCTTCGTGCTGCGCATAGGTATCGCGTCGTAACGGAATCAGGGGAGCCAGCAGCGCAAGAAGTGGGAGAGGTCATGGATTTAGAGGTCGATCCTACCTTTCCGCCACCTGAAGAGCTGAGAATAGAGGAAACAGTGAAAGCCCAGAAGGGAAGCCGATGGATAGGGCAATGGAAACAACCGAAGGGCGCAATCGGTCCGCCGCCTGGTTCACCAGGGAAGAAGGGCTCTGAATCTCCCATCCCGAACCCAATGCCTCCTTTGACAGACTCGGACTCAATCAAAGGCAAGGCCGCACTCGCCTCCGCGAACGACAAAGAACAACGCGCCCGTCCACCAAACATGCTCCTCCCGACATTTGAGGATACGTTCTACACTCTTCCACGGTGCATACCGCCGTATCGCCCTCCGCCTCTTCGAAGCGGCAATGCTACGCTCAAGACCCTCAAGAAGGTCGGGGAGTTGGTTAGTGGGGTCTTACTTGGGAAAGTGGAGAGTAAGCCAGATGACGCAGAAGGTAGTGTACGGGTGAAGAGGAGCGAAATGAGGGAATGGCAGATCCGACACGGGCGCCTTCCGAACCCACCTGCTCGCCCTGTGTCCCCCACGTCACCTAGTTCACCAAGCCCTGTGCACTCGACGTTCTCTGGCCCCTCCCGCCCGCGGTCAAACTCGGCCAGTCACGCGCGGAATCTCGAGCCGTACCCTCTCGTTGCGGCCCGCGACGTAGGCACCGACCTTCCACGCGTGGGTGAGGTCCTCTCCCATCCTGATATCGGCGAGCTGTATGCGACGAAGCGGATTGCCGTTATTGGGATACATGGATGGTTCCCAAACGCGATTATGCGCACGTTGTTGGGCGAGCCGACGGGAACGAGTCCAAAGTTTGCGAGTATGATGAAGGGAGCTATTGAGACGTTCTTAAGAAAAAAGGGGGTACGACTGGAAGGTGATAGTGAGGGGAACGAAGGGGAGCAAGGAGTAAAGATTACTTGTATCCCGCTTGAGGGGGAGGGTACTGTTGAGAGGCGGGTCGAGAAGTGCGTATTATACCGCGAAGGGTCGATGGTGACCTGAAGCTTGTTCAATAGGCTCTACCTTGATTTCTTGTCCAACGAAACTTGGGTTGAGGATTTGCATCAGTACGTTAGCCCATTCCTTTTCGTCATAGCAATCTGACCACCTATCTATGAACAGGGCAGATGTGATTTTCATGGTCACCCACTCGCAAGGCTCGATCGTCTCCACCCAGCTCTTGGACAGGCTAATACAAAAGGGCCACATACACACAGGCAAGAATTGGGAGATGGTCCAACGCGCGACGGAGATTGTTCTGGACGCCAACGGATTGCCTCTTCCACCGGACGCGATAACCCAACGGAGGAGCAAACAGCGAGTGTGTTGTTTGGCGCTGTGTGGGATTCACCTTGGCCCCCTGATGTACCTCAACGCGAGCTCGGTCGTCCATCCGTATATCCAGTACTTTGAGAGCGCGGCTGCCAGGGAGTTGTTCGAATTCCAGGTAGGCTGTCGTGACACGGTTCATTGGATAGAGTGCTGATAATGTGCTTGCAGGATACTGGGAGCGAAGTCAGCAAGAAGTATGTTGCGGCGTTGGAGAATGTACTAGATCATGGTGTAAGTGCAGTCATCCAGCGAAGCTAGTCAGGCGGTGGATTGATAACTGTCTCAGGTCAAGTTCGTATATGTCGCTTCGTTGGATGATCAAGTCGTCCCTGTAAGTGAGGTCCAATCTCAGACGCACCCATTTTTACGCAAGTACAGATATATTCTGGTATATTTACTTCCGTCAACCACCCTCGGATTCTCCGTGCACTGTATCTTGATGGGGATGCGTACAGGTATGGTTCTTGGAGCCTTATATCACATCGCGTTTACTAATTATTGTACCTCCACAGCTCTTCTGACTTCCTAGCGAACCTCCTTGTTCTGCTCCTTCGCATACGGAACGCTGGAATCGACGACGGCGGCCTTTTGACCGACCTCTCTGAGGCGACTGCTGGTTCCCTGAGTGGTGTTGGTCATTCAAATGCCTATCTCGATGGAGGTGCCTATACGTATGTCCCTTGCGATTCCCGTTTTGACCATTAGGTTTAATGGTTGTTGGCCACCTCGCAGTTTGGCTGTTCGTTTCCTTTTCGAAACGAGCGACGCTCTAAGTGATGTCCCCACATTCGAGTTCGAACCATTCACCACCAAGGCAGCAAGGAATGACTATGAGGTGCGTCTGATTTCCCTTACATACCTTACTTACTGTTGAGTGACTCTGATGTACTTCAGATTCCCTGGTCTCTCCGCGGCCTCATTTCTGATCCGCGCTGCCAAGAGCTTTTTGGCCGCGAATTCGATGAGCTGCGTGCCCAGTTCGATGACTGGCACCCTAAAACCGCGGTCCTCAGGGAGATGCGAAGGAAGCTGGAGCCAATAAAGGGACGAAGATCCAGGTTCGCTACTACGTCCCCTGCTGTTGCTGCTCCTAGTGAGCCCTCTAGAGTGAAGGGGTGAATGACGATTTCGTAAAGGACGAAGAATGCGAAGCTCTGAACAAGACGTGCAACAGCCGACGTACTCCCCCATTTGGCGAAATGCGTATGATTATTGTCTACTTGCTTCATCCGTTTTCCCTTGTCATTGTCTTTGATTGTTCGTCGAGCCCTTTCTCCATTGTCCACGGAATACGGACGCTCTTTACCTTATCTGTACTTCTCTAATATTCAATTCCACTCCTGATTGTGACACCTCCCATGTTCGACGCGCATATCGACGCGACTTTTGAATATTTCATGGAACTCATCATTGCCTACATTGGATGCCTGCCCATACATACTTTGCGTCTTCCATGCGATACGTGGATCTATGGTTAAGCATTCGCTTGGGCTCTTCTACAATAGCCACGTTGTCAAGAGGGCCCGATCTCAATTTCGGTCTCGCCCCCATACATCATTT
>Ga0307513_10009816_pt1 | contig 12088 bp, 12 predicted proteins | sample 15_EM_MG_FD_202174 | JGI IMG/M metagenome (GOLD analysis project Ga0307513, IMG submission 202174) | Populus trichocarpa ectomycorrhiza microbial communities from riparian zone in the Pacific Northwest, United States - 15_EM | ecosystem: Host-associated > Plants > Roots > Unclassified | place... | reverse complement strand
ACCCACCCGCACACTCGTCCTGTCAATTTGTAGGCAGGTCGCGGCTCTCCCCGCCCACGATCCACTGCAAACCGTCGATCCCCTTCGGTCCGTACCACCGGGACATGACATGCTTCTCTCCCACCTTTAAATAAATTCCCCCACAGAATTATGGCACCGTATCGAGGCCTTGCATTCGACTCACCCATCACCCACTCGATTCTGCTAGCGGACAGTGTCGCCCCGCCGCTCCTCCAAGCATACACGGGGTTGGCATCCGCGCTAGAAGTCTGTTCGGCGCCGTTTATGTCTCTGGTTTCATTTATGCAAGCCGAAGAGGCCGACCCTTTCTTAGTTACTGCGGACCATTTCGCAAGACAGGTGAACCCGTCCGAATTATCCGAGCTCGTCTTTGTCAGGATCGAGCAGCTCTCAGAGCTTATAGTCTGGGGTAAGCACGTTGATTGCGTATACTAAGTGCGATTCTGAGGTTCCTTACAGAGAAGAGGATTAGCAAATGGATCACTGCGATGGTGCAAGCAAAGTCGCGGCCAAACGAAATCACGGAAGAGGTCAGCTCTTTGGTCTGTCTATCTACCTAGTATTGACCCCCTCCCCCATTTGGAAGCTCCAAGCCGAAATCAACGACTGCCTACACGCCTTCGATAACAATATCGTACCACAGTGGATCCTGCATGCCAGTACAATATCCCTTTCAGTGTGGCATTCATTATTCACTCTCCTTCTAGACGCCCAATCTGTCTGTCGCCCGCACCCTTGCAAGGAAACACGCGCGCAAAGTTCAGGAGATCCAACGGTCTCTGGAATACCTAGATCTAAGGCTCCCCTCTCCCGGCAAGGCCACTAGCCACGCCACTGAGACCGTCTCATTACTAGTGTCCTAGACACAGCCTGGAATCTCATCAGTGGAAGCTAGGGACTTTAACGACATTCACAACGGAGTGACATGACTATTGTCGATAACATAGTGTACAAACTCGAAGTACGGCAATCGAACATCCCATTCGCGTCTGCGTGATGAAACACAGGTTTATAGACAGTTATACTTACGGAAGAAACTAATGAATGAGGCTTGTAGAGTACAAAATGATGGCAGAGAGAGTCGCAAATGTGACAAGATTGCTTTTTCGGTCCGACCTTAGTGTGGTAGGCTCCATCGTTTCGGTCCTGTCCATGAATCTCGGATCCACCACCGTGAAAATGCGGGTCCCAAACTCGCATCCGATATTCTGATCCTGCAATTACAGTAAGCGCTATGCTGGTGATGGCATCGTAAATGAGCGGAATGGGACAAGGTCACAAAGAAAGCCACCATAGCTCGAATATACTGGTGATGCAGCGGATAACGAGTAATCCAAGTTAAAGCCCACAAACGGCACGATTGATTTCATTTTGAGTGAGAGTGAAACATAGGTATTATATACCTGAAATCGGGAGTCAGTACGTGCGTAGGCACTATCCTCCGAACGGGTGCACCAAGGGCGACCAGGTACGACAACGGGGGCATAGAACGCTATTGGGAGTAGCCGGTATCGCGGCTGTGCCAGTGAATGATGTCCATAGTGGACCACTTTTTTTGGCCAACATTTATTGCTCGTGCCGGCGCGCGGACTTCGGGCAATAATCGAGGCGACATTTCCTGTATGCGGCTCTAGTACGGGACCTGTTGCACTTGAACTGATCCCTTATATACCCCGCGCGTACTCTATGCAGGTATCCCTCGTGGGTTGCACACGTCAACGACGACAAAGGTTAGAGTAACGTGACAACAGGACATATGACCATAAGGAGCTCCCCATATCTTTCCATCCTTTTCCTCCTTGGAACCCGCGCCGTATATCTCTTCTTCCGTGGACTCTCCCGTAGGACACTAGCTATGACCCTTCTCGATCTCCCAAATGAGCTCCTTCTCCCAATCTTCTCACGGCTCGTCAGTCTCTTCATCTACGAGCTCGTCCTTAACCGCAGCGTGGACACTCACCACCCCTGGGACCCAGTCACGACCCTCCAACTGGTCTGCAAACACACCACCACGCTCGTCCTGTCAATATGTAGGCAGGTCGCGGCTCTCCCCGCCCACGATCCTCTGCAAACCGTCGATCCCCTTCGGTCCGTGCCACCGGTACATTACATGCTTCTCTCCCACCTTAGAATAAGTTCTCCCACAGAATTACGGCACCGTATCGAGGCCTCGCGTTCAACTCACCTGTCACCCACTCGACTCTGCTAGCGGACAATGTTGCTCCGCCGCTCCTCCGAGCATACGCGGGGTTGGAATCCGCGCTAGAAGTCTTTTCGGTGCCAGTTATATGGCAGGCTTCATTGGTGCAAGCTGAAAAGGCCGTCCCTTTCTTAGTTACTGCGGAACACTTCGCAAGACAGGTGAACCCATCCGAATTATCCGAGCTCGTTCTTGACATGATCGAGCATCTCTCTGAGCTTGCAGTCTGGGGTACGCACGTTGATTGCGTATACTAAGCGCGATTCTGAGATTCCTTACAGAGAAGAGGATTGGCAAATGGATCCATGCAATGGTGCAAGCAAAGTCGCGGCCAAACGAAATCACGGAAGAGGTCAGCCCTTTGGTCTATCTGTCTATCTGTGATTGACATCCCCCCATTTGGAAGCTCCAAACCGAAATCAACGACTGTCTACACGCCTTCGATAACAATATCCTACCACAGCGGGTCCTGCATGCCAGTACAATATCCCTTTCAGTGTGGCATTTTGTTATTCACTCTCCTTCTAGACGTCCGAACTGGTGTCTGCCGCCCGCCACGCAAAGTTCAGGAGATCCAGCGGTCTCCGGGATACCTAGATCTAAGCTTCCTCTCTCCAGGTAAGGCCATTGGTCACACCATGGAGACTGTCTCATTATCAGTGTCCTAGACACGGCCTGAAATCTCGTCAATGGAACCTAGGGACTTTTACGACATTCACAAAGGACTGACATGACTATTGTCGATAACATGGTGTACAAACTCGAAGTACGGCAATCGAACATCTCATCCGCGTCTGCGTGATGAAACACAGGATTATGGACGGTTATACCCACGGAAGAAACTAATGAATGAGACTTGTAGAGTACAAAATGATGGCAGAGAGAGTCGCAAATGTGACAAGATTGCTTTTTTTGATCCAACCTTAGTGTGGTAGGCTCCATCGTTTCGATACCGCCCGTGAATCTCGGATCCACCACTGTGAAAATGCGGGTCCCGAACTCGCATCCGATATTCTAACCCTGGAATTATTTCCACCCTCTCCTTCCGAAACCATCGCAGGCGATGAAGGTGCCCACCAATGTGAAGACAAATCTCCCATTGCACTGTGCTCCTCTACAACATCCTCCCGTGTATTAATCTTGGTGCGTATCATCCGTCCCTCCGACGAGCCTGACTCTGCACTCCTGCGGGATTGGTGAAGATTTAGGTCCACCTGCTCCGCAGACGCGAACGACCCTTGTGCTTGCGGAGTGGTTTTCGAGCTGGGGACCAAGGTGACGACCGGCCCTCGATGGTGATTTGCTGTAGATCGTCGTGAAAGTTTGCGCTTCGGCTCACGAGGTGATATCGCTGGCAACACGGTGGGGTTGCCAGTTGATGGTGAGTCTGGACGTACGTCTATCACACCTGGACTGTGCATCCACGAGAGCCGGGCGAGACCGGCTGTGCACACCGCCGGGACGTTGGAGGTGACGGCGGTCAGGGGGTACGTAGAGGGTCCAACATCAAGAACTGATGGTCTCCTCTCGTGATCTTGGTCAACTGAGCCTGCGGTCATGAAAACAACTGCTAGCGCGTTGACTGTGACGTCCAGCGTGCTCCAGAGTAGGAATATCCATCCGGTTTCTTTTCCCTGGCGCCGGATAAGGACGATGATGTTGGCAGTAGAGCATGCCAAGGCTGCGACCGTTGCCCTAAGTGGAGTCGCCCTCCAGTTAGGTTGCGACGGTTGAGTGGGATCCAAAACACTTACAAACAGCTTTTCTTAGCAAGAGAGTGTAAACGCTCCCGATGCATGCGACCCCACTGATGCAGAAATGATCCATCTTCCATCGCTTCTGTTGCGTGCCCCGTGCCCGAAGCCCGAGCCTTCTCGCTGCTGGGTAACGTTTGAGGTTCCGTCATAGCTGGAACATTGAGGTTCTCTTGTGCGCGCGGAGATATGGCCTCGGGAGATACGGTGCCTTGTTCTGCCCCCACCAAGTGTGGGTCGACTTTGCCCACGGTTACCAATGGGACCACGAACATAACAGTAAGCGCTATGCTGGTGATGGCATCATAAATGAGCAGTGGTATGGTTGCATAACCGTTGAGACCGATCGTGCACACGGTCGGTGATGGTTCGGTGGACCACCACGGTGGAGCGAGTTCTACGACGCAGGTGTGGATTATCAATGCAAAAATGACGGTGTAAATGCACATTGCCGCCAGTCCGGACCTATATATGCCAGTCGAGAGCCGGGGGGGCTGCTGTCCAGCGTATGAGACGACGTACACACGTTCAATTAAGAACATGTACACAAATAGCTGTGGGTCAGGTCGATTAAAGGGTACGTCAGAAGAAGTTGACACCAAGTACAGGGGACTAGACAGGTCGAGCGTATGAAGGGCCTTGTGCATACCTTGGTCAACATATAGAGTGTCACAGAAGTGTAAATCGCACCTCGGCAGTTCGTCGTCGGTTGCAAGTCGGTCATCGGTGTCATATTTTGAATGCTCCGGTCCAAACCGACCCCGGTTGCAAAAATTGTGACAGTGGACGTGAAGACGAAGGACATGAAGACGGCTGCCCATGACGTGAATCGGGTAAATGTTGTGACCACGCGGAAAGAGGAGAGCCTGGCCCGTAATGAGGCTGTCAACGCCTGGAGGGGAGGTACCGACTTGTGCAATGGTGGGAGGGCTGGAGAGGGCTGGGGTTGATGATTGACATGCTGTAGAGCTACTGAAGCGTCCAACTTCAGAGCATGCGGCTTGGGAAGAATTCGGAATGGCCGCCGGCGCACTACACAAAACGCGAGGACAACAACAGCTATGGTGCGGTCACACGATAAGCCCTGAGTGCCTAAAGTTACAATCACGTACGCACCTAGTAAGTAGAACGTCGAAGAGAGTAGCCTCCAACTTGGGGAAGGATAAATCGTCAAAGTGTCTGCCATGGTGAGGGGTGGTGAGTGCAAATAAAATGCTTCCGTGATGGTAAATGCTAGGATATAAGCTTTGAAAGTGCAGGCGCAGTACTCGTTCGGAAACAAAGTGCTGGTGAATGGGTTGCTGGGAGAGCCTGGGGACCAACCACGCACTGAGGCTGTCCAGGAGAGACCGAGGGAGGGCGCAGGGAGGGGGATGACCCCCCGGGGACGAGTACCTAAGGGTCAATTGGACGGATGACAACTGACCACAGGGAGGTCACCGCAGAATATTCAATTCTATTTCATTCTCAATATTTCATTGAGTCAATAAGGTTCTACTTACAGATAAGCATCCACCCGAGCCTGTCTCCGGTATCGGTCAGCTGCGTCTTTCCGGCTGATTAGATAGCATCCCCGCTCGTCGCGCATCTGCCACTTGCACTTGCACTTGTTCTAAATGTGACGCGCCAGCCCTGTGCATCATGACAATATAAACCGTGGGATGGGTGGGAATCAACCATGAGATAACGCGAGATTGACTAGGGCGGACTATACAAACATAGGCCATGGGCCCTGCGCTCAGGCAGGGCCAATGTAAATCACGCCTCCGTGCCATTCAGAAACGACGATAGCCGTTTCCTCAGTGTCCGAATAACTTCCCGCTCTTCATCGCTTCCTTGTTTCTTCGGGATTTTGGATGACTCGACTGGCACATCTCCTGGTTTCTTTACAAATGCCGATGCAGGCAGAGGCTCTGGCCATGGCTGTTCTTCGTAGACGCGTTGCCGGGGCGCTGCGAAATGATTTTCTTGTCGACGGCCGTTCATCGCCCAAACACTATGGGTATCCTCCAACCATGTACTTCCTAGCTTGAAGTCATCGTCTTCAGCTAACGGCGGTAGGACCTCAAATCTACGGAAGGACGACCCCTCAGTAGCCGAGTCCGGGGTCACTTGGGTTTGTTGTCGCCTCCGATGATCCGAGTTCCTGTTGGATGATGGCGAGGGCACAGGTGGGGGTGGACGCCCGCCGCTGCCAGCACCAACCGACTGCGCCTTCAATTGCCCTCGCAATGAAGCCGTGGAATGCAGTGCATTTTCTCCATGCTGTCCGGATACATATGGTACCTCCTCTCCCAGTACACCATATGCTTCAGCGGCGGGCATATCGGCTGGAACCCCATCTTCGGCGTCACCGGAAGAGTTGTCGATATGAACTTCATCCACATGGGATGCCAACTCCTCGAGTAATGAAAAGTCCTCTTTCACATCAGAAGCACCAAGTGATAGGTCACTCAATTCAGTCACATCGAATAGGTCTTGGACTGGTTTGTGATAGTAATCATCCTGAGAGGCGGTGTCAACCTTGCCACTTGCGCGTAACTGGGCTACTTTTGGGAGGTTGTGGACGACCCTCGAAAGCGCTTTCCTCGTGCCCCGCAACTCCTTGTCATTTCGGAAGGCCTCTTCCCAAGCCTCGTTGATATGTCCGTGTTGTTGTAAATTCCTATTGTGAAACTCTAGTATGCCTCGCATCTGTTGAGCGGGGTTGGAAGCAAATCCACCAAAGTCGAGAAGGGATTGAATAAAGCGATTTCGTATCGGTCGGGGAATGAGAGGAACGGCCTTTTTTCCCTGAAGGAAAAAGACTAGAAATGGTTATGTATACACTTTAGTGGACATCGACTAGAGTCTTACTCACATTTGGAAGGTAAATGAAGCGTTGCCTCAATTGCATCTGTCTCCATCACGCCATAGGTATTCGACAAATTTTCATCACTCTTTGGAGTGTGAGCGAGGTATTCTCGCAGACTGGCGAGTGAAGGACCGCCGTACTGGAAGGCATCTCTCTCCAGTTCCGCAGACCACTTTGCTGTGAGCACAGGGGGAGAATTCCTGCCTTTGCGGAGCCCATTAACCTCCTTTGCTGGTATGAGATCTTCAAATATTACGGTAAATTGTTGCTGGTACTCCCGAGGGCAGACTGGATCCTGTATCCCGCGAAGCATCAGCTCGGGCGGAGGTGTGACGTTTGGACCGGCTTACTTTAACCAAGTATATGTGTGATACACGTCCAAAACGCCTCTCGAGTTCCCTTACGAAAGCCATCGCGTGCAGAAGCGTATAATCCCTCTTCCAAGGTCGGACGTTCAGGATTCGCTTTTGCATTGGAACATCTCCAGGATCACGACGGAGTCTTTCCACGCCTTGCTCTGATTGGTCGGGGACGCCGTAAGAAACCCATGGCATACGCTCTCCAACCGTTCGGTACAAGGTTCGACGAGGCGGTGGCGGGTTGTGCAATGATATATGCGGAGCAGACTGTCGTTTACATGGGTGAGATACAACCCTCATTGAAGCGGCGCGTCGCATGACCAGAGCGGGGAAGAGGTCAAGGAAGGACAATCTGCGAAAAATGGGCTTCGGTGCAGAAGGGACAGTTATATCAATGTATTTGGGCGTGAACCAATATTGGGAGACGCTATCGATTAGTGGTTAGATCAGCTCGTTGTGGCCGAGCAGACGGGTGTTCGAATCACCCTAGCGTCAGATTCTTTTTTTACTTTCATGTCGCTGACCCCAGGCACTCTCCGCCAGCAGCCAACCGCTTTGCTTTCATGTCATAATACTTGACTCCGGAATTCATCATCGTCTTGTATGAAAAGAATGGTTGGGATTCACAAATGGACATAAATATCAATTATACAGTACACGACTATGAGAATACCTCCAAGAATTGTCTACAAGAATTATCCTTACATAGAAGCCTCTCCGCTCTCGCTTGTCACCTCTGAGTCCGGCCGAGACGAGTCATATTCCGAGCGCGCTATCGACGTAGGGTCATCGGAGGTGTCTCCTTTGACTGCCACTTCCAATGCCTGTTCTATATCTTCGACTAAATCTTCTGGATCTTCGACACCAACCGACAGCCTGATGAGATCGGGCCCAATGCCGAGCAAAGCGCGTTCTGCCGCAGGGATAGACTAAAGAGAAATCGTCAGGAAACAGGCCCTGGGTGCTCAATGATACGATACTTACCCCATGTGTCATCTTCTCTGGAACTTCAGCCAAGGATTCGACGCCACCCAGGCTCTCCGCCAACGAGAAGAATTTGAGGTTAGCAAGGAAACGTTCTGCCTCCTTCTCTGCGCCGTTGATACGGAAGCTAATCATCCCACCGAACGGAATGCCGTGACGATCAGCGTCGTAAGTATCGTCCTCGCTATCCAACACCAAACCGAGCGGTCGGCTACCCCGTAGGCTATCAATCCAGTGCCTCGCCTGGTCACTCAAGTTGGCTTTGTATGCGATGCCGAACCGTGGATGACTCGGCAATCCGGGATAGATAACGTCACGGACCAGGCCACGGCTCTTGGCCTTTTCCAATGCCCTAGCGACTGCCAAGCCATTCAGGCCGTGCTGGCGCATGCGGAGTTGCAGAGTCTTTGCGCCTCTCTGCGCCAACCAAGAGTCGTATGGGCTGGGGACGGCACCGATCGCGTTCTGCAGGAAGCGAAGACGGGAAATAAAGTCACTGAGATGCGGGCTGGAGTTTCCGCTGGGGTCCTTGAGAATGACTGCGCCCATGACAACGTCTGAATGGCCATTGACATATTTGGTGAGAGAATGAAGGACGGCGTCGGCTCCGAGCTTGAGAGGAGATTGGTAGTAAGGCGAGAGAAATGTGTTATCGACAAGCACGAGTGGGCGAGAAGGATGCCGGGAGGCGATACGAGCAATGTGTCTAATATCAATGAGTCTAAGAGTCGGGTTCGTGGGAGTTTCTATCCAAATAAGCTAATAGCGCAAGGCCCAGTGTCAGAATGTCGGAGTATTAACCGTGATAGTCAGGTACATACCTTGGTGTTCGGTCTAAGAGAGGCATATATCGACTCCTCTTCGGCGTTCTCCAGATCGAGGAAAGTGACATCGACACCTTGATTCTCCTTGGCGACTCTGTTCATGTACCGGAATGTGCCACCGTATACATCATTGACTGAGATTACATGGGAACCAGGGCCAATTGCATTGAAGACGGTCGCGGTCGCAGCGGACCCGGAGGCGAAGGCAAGGCCATGGTCTCCTCCTTCTAAGAGAGCTAGTTGCGTTTCAAGGGCACGACGATTAGGATTATCCGATCTGGAGTATTCGTAGCCCTGAGATACGGGTCGCTGGTCAGAACCTCGTCGGACATTACACAATACAGAAACACATGCCTTGTGGACACCAACGGAGCTTTGCTTGTAGGTTGTGCTGAGGGAGATTGCGGGAATGACGGCGCCAGTCATTGGATCCGGGTCAGAGCCGACGTGAATTGCTCTTGTGCTGAAGCCATATTGTGAATAGTGGTGTAAATGGCTGTCCATAGTGTCTATAGGTGGGAAGCCGGACGTGGGTGGTGTTTGGAATTGGCGAGCGCGACGAGACTGACGACGACGACGGAGTTGACAGGGAAGGAATTTGGAGACAGCGTGCGCTCAGTCCAGCGACCATTTATATAGGCGGCCTGTGCTGAGTCTGAGCACGCCATCGGTCTTTACCAAGATCGAAATTGATGACAAAGCATGACCGAAGACGGTCCTCAACCACCCGAGAAGGCCTTTGGTTTGTAAGATCTCCTGTATATTGTTGCCGAATATGCCGAATATCCCCTCTTCGGCCAGCAGATTATGTAATGACGTCCGCACACTCGCCCCGGATCTCCAACTCACGCGGCCACATGTAAGAGGGAGGGATACCCCAATCGCGCCCCTCTGACTGTGTCAACGTTCACTATTATGACTCTTTTGAGTGCACTGCTGTTCCTCTCCCCACAATACAACCGTTCAGGACTCCTTTTCTGGATCGCGGTGGAGGACATGTGCTAGTCCCTGTAGTGCACTAGGGAGCACACACACACGTAGTCTCATCTTGTGACCACGGTCGGCCCGGGGTTTGTTCCTGGGTTTAAATGAGCGACCCTCAGATTCGTTTGCGATGACTGGGCCTCTTCGGAGACGCGCCACTACCACCCGGGATTGTGGGTAACGAGTATCGCTCATTTATAGTCAGAACAACCGACCAAGTGACGAGAAAGGCGTTTCATGTGTAGGTTTGTCTGCAACAGGACAATGCTCTCCGATGATGGGGGCACAGAGTGCTTTCTCGTCGCTTCATTGACGCTTCGGCCTTCCTGTGGGCTCAGGTGTCTGTACTTGGTCCACCTACCGCAATTTAGGATCCGTCTCGAGAATGGGGACCAACACACTGGCCCTTATTACGTGACATGATGAGCTTCGCTCCCGTAAGCTTGGTGTACTCCGGTCGCCCTCAAATAATTTCTTGGCTTCCAGAGGTTGCATGTCTGTCATAGTCCTGGTGGCGACCCGGGATGCATACGATTCGCCGAGTTTACTCAACGAATTCAGCGTGCTGGACGTAATGTGTGAACATAAAGAGAGCTGGACGCCAAGTAACACGGGGTGCGGCAGCGATCGCCGTTTCTCCCCGTTCGAAATATTCAAAGCACTGTGCGACTGCCGTGGTTTCCGCGATCTATCCTTAGAGGCTGAACAGACATTGAACAGAATCATTCCGCTTGTACACGGGCAGAAGAAGCGCATGCCGCAGACGAAGTGGGGGGCAAGTAGAACGACTTCGACCTCGACCAGTCAACGATCAGGGTACAGACAGGCTCATAGGGGTCCATTCGATAACCTCCTCTGTCATATATACCATTGATCCCCTTGACCTTCGAGCACCCACGTCTTCTGTCTCATCGCCGACGACCGCGTCTGCAGTGATGAGTGGACCGGCTCTCCTCCACATCTGCATTGACTGCGGCGGGAGCAAGACTGCGGCCTGCCTATCAAGTTCCGCTTACGAAACAGAAATCCTTGCCCGTGGTTATGCAGGACCGAGCAATTACAAGGATAATGGCCTGCGGGTGGTAGGTAGTAAGCACGAAAGCCTCTCCACCACTAATGTGACTTTATAGTTTTTATCGGCTATCCGCAATGCAGTATTGACCGCTCTCCGAACTCATCTGGGTCCGGGAATCGACTTGCCAGAGGTCGACGATGTGCTCGGCGGGCCCCCCGATACCGAGTCGAAGAAACCTGGGATACTTTATTCGGCCTGGATCGGCGCCAGCGGAGTGGACGCCGCGCAAGATGTGAAGACGCTTGAGCCTTTGCTCTCTTCTTTACTGGGGATTCCACTCAAAGGTTGGGGCAAATATATCTAGTCCTCAGTCTCCACGACTATTGATATCCTATCTTATACAAGATCAAAGGCTCGTCATTGCAAACGACGCACATATTTTGGCAAGTCCGCTCTTGACCGCAGAACCTCCCATCGAAAGTGCGATAGTAGTGATTGCGGGGACCGGGAGCGTAGTGGTATCGTTCAAGAAGAAGACCCTCGAAACTGGTGGCCAGAGTATAACACAACTCGCGCGTGCGGGTGGTTGGGGCTTCATGCTTGGAGACGATGGAGCCGGCTTTTTTGCGGGAAGGGAAGCCGTGCGGCAGGTCTTGGAAAAGTTTGAAGCAGACTCTCTTTGGGAGCCCGAGGAAGTCGATCGACACGCACCCACCCCTCAAAGCCCACCCCTCGTCGCGGAGCAAAAGGAAACCCTTACGACTTTAATTTTGGCTCACTTTGGCCTTTCTTCCCCTGACGAACTATTCTCAGTGGTCTACGCACCTGACCCCAAGCTTGGGGTAACACCCACAGTGGACACTCCGTCCTGGGTACGCTCCCTTATGTTATAGTGCCCTCCCATGTATTCCCTCACGCAAGTTACTCAATTTTAACCTTGACAGGCGCTCGTGGAGAGAAAGCAAAGGCTCGTCGCACTAGCTCCTCTCGTCTTCAAAGCGGCTTTTGAACTAGAAGATCCAACTGCCATTCGAGCTCTTCGTGTGTCTGTGGGAGGCCTAGCAAAACAAGTCGCGTCCCTCTGCACCTCGGA
>Ga0307513_10009815_pt1 | contig 12088 bp, 8 predicted proteins | sample 15_EM_MG_FD_202174 | JGI IMG/M metagenome (GOLD analysis project Ga0307513, IMG submission 202174) | Populus trichocarpa ectomycorrhiza microbial communities from riparian zone in the Pacific Northwest, United States - 15_EM | ecosystem: Host-associated > Plants > Roots > Unclassified | place... | reverse complement strand
AACAAGAACTTGTTTTTAATTCCAATTAAAGAGTATATTTTAGGGTTTAGGGTTAAGAGTGGCAATAAATAATGCCACGTCATCATCAGGCACTGCCAATGCAGGCATGATATGCATGACATGACAAGTATGGGAGTATATAATAAATAAGAAAGATAAGTGATAGGATGTGATGTGACATGTGGGATGGGAATATATATATATATATACACACACACACATGACATATGGACAGACAGGGTGGTGGGTGGTTGATGTAACGTTGGGAAAGATAGGGTGTTGCTGCTTTGGAAACTCTTTCCACCTGTGTTATATTTATCTTCAATCGGAAAAAAATATATATTGGATTATTTTTTTAATATTTTTTTAAGATATTGTTTTGTTAATATTAAAAATTAAAAAATCTAAAAAAATTCATTTTGATGTATTTTTAAGTAAAAAGTATTTTTAAAAACACATTGCACCACGATACTAAATAAACATATTATACATGGCATTGGTTTTATTCATATAAAAAACATATTTTTTATTATTAAAAAAAAATTTATCTTTAAAACTCATATATATTTTATTAATAAATCTAGAGTAAAAATAAAGCAAATATATAATCCCCAGCAAAAATATTTTTCAAATAAAATTATAAAGTGGTTATAATTATAAGATTATTAATGCATTAAAATATTATTTTTAAATGTTCATGGTTGATTATCTATTTATTGGGTTTCCTGAAACACACACAACATAAATGATAAATTTAAAATTTATCGGGAGTCCCGAGAATCCCGTCAGACAGATCTAGAGTTATTTAAGGTTTATTTAAATATTACCTGAATTTTTTTCAGCCTTGAGTATTTGTTTCAAGGTTAGGTTGTCGCAAACCATAAGTCGTCTAAAAGTTCGGCCTCTAACGGTAATCTACACGTACCACAAGTGAGAAATCTCTTAAACCATTTTAGAATAGAGAAATTATTATACATTTGAGTGCTAGCTCTTTTCTTTTCTGTTTTAAGTGTATCTATATTATGTTCTACTAGCAAGAAATAAGAAGCATAACTTTTTGTTTATATGAAAACCTAAAAAACTCTATAAATGGTAAAATATTAATTTGTCCCTTAAATAATATTACATATATTATTTTAATCTAATTTTAAAAGTTTATTTAATCAAGTCCTTACTTGATTGTTTCTAGGTCTGGAATTATAATCTCATGTATTAATTACATTTTAGTCCTTAATTTCTAAAATTTATTTACAATCAAGTCACACTTTATTAATAATTTCATTTTAAATTTTAACAAATGGTTCTTATGTGTGTGACTCATTAGGTTTCATAATAAATTGGTCTAAATATAAATCATAATTATAAATAAAATAGGATTAAATAAATTAAAAAATGTAATTTATTATTAATTCAATAATTGATTTATTTATATTTGAAGATCAAGTACAATGTTTAACAACATGTCATGATCCCCTAAATATTAGAAAAGTCATAAATAGTTCGACTTAACCTTTCAGTGACCAATTTTTCAATGTAATTATTATCTCTTCATCAAGAAATTTTTGATTTAGACATTATAGCATGGAGTATGTTTACTTTGTTAAATCATTTTAGTTCTCGACATTATAGTCATTAATTATTTGAATAAGACTTAAACTATTTTCAAATCTCATTCCACCTGGGCCAAGGATTTCACAATCAATACTATTTGAGAACAAATTGAACATTTTCTTTGATTCACCTAGGATAATGAATCGTTTCTTAATTTTATTGCAAATAAGTTTTATAAATTAAGGACTATAACATAATTTATATAGGGTATTATAATTATAGACCTAAAAAAATCAAGAGATGACTTGATTGCATAAATTTATAAAACTATCATGAAATAAAATATGTGATATTGTTCATGGGACAAAGTGATATTTTACAATTTATAAGGTTATCAGATTAACAAATAGGTAGAATGTTATGCCTCAGTTTTTATAGAGAAATATTTTACTGGATAATACAAAAACACCTGAAAACACAAAAAGAAAAAGTCAGCTCTCATTACATAGCAATCCCTCTCTTTTAAAATGCCTTCATGATATTTATGATCTAGTGGTCTGGGTAGATTACTATTAGAGGTAGAACAATTAGGCAATTTGTGATTTTCAATAATATAGTCCTAAAGAGTTTATCAAACCTCAAAAAAAAAAAATATTCAAGTAATCTTTACTTAAACCCTATATGATCCTAGTTTGTCTAATAGGATATTTGGGACTCCCGAGAAAAAAATTAAGTTACTATTTTCATTATGTTATGTGTTTTGAAAAACCCAACTAAAAATCCATAGTCAATTTATCTATTGCAATTCTCCCATATATTTTAGTTTATTATATAATATCACAGCCATCATATTGATTAATCTAAAATGAGAAGAAAGTTAAGTAAATTGTCAAACAACAAAGATTTTTTTTTACAAAAAATAAAAGGTCTTTAGACTGGTGAGTGGTGACCTTTAGGTATTTATGAAAACACCATCTTTTTAATTAATTAAAGTCTTTTTTTTTTTCATTTTATGTATAAGAATGGCCAGGTTAACATCTCATTTCTATCATAATTATTAAATTAATATGATATCATGATAAGTATTGATCTAAACTTTTTTTAAATAGTTAATTAATCATTTATTAACACTACAAACTAAAATAAAATACAAATTCACTCTCATTAAATTGTTCACTAAGCTATTCATACGTATTTTTTCCTTCCAAGTCTTTGGGATTTTTAGTTTTTGTACTTTATTAATTATATTTTGGTCATTAAACTTTATGTATTTTTAATTTCATCCTCTAAAGTTATGTTAACATCATTTTATGTTGTATGATTTGTTTTGATTTGCATATTCTAGTGTGTATGATATGTCATATAATATTCCTCATTAAATTAAAGATAGATTTTACGAAATATAATTTTAGATTTTTGTAAAAAAATAAAATAAAAGATAAAGTATAAAAGATAATATAAGAAATAAATAGAGCCTTTTCCATTTACGCTGTAAAAATGTGTGTAAAAAATCCAGTTTGGTCCCTCAAGTTTATTTTTTTTATATTTGGTTCCTATTTTTTAACTTTCATATTTCAATTATGAAACTTTATTTATGTTTCATTTCAATCCCTATTTGTTATGAAAGGAGAGAGAAAGCTCTTAGATGAACAAATTACAACTAATAGTTATTATTTCGGTGTATATGGATTCATCTATAGAAGGAGAACTTAATAAAGGAAGGTTTTTACCTTCAATGATGTCTAAAAAGTAGATCAATTCTAGATAATATTTTATTTTTATTTGATTTGATTTTAAGATTTTAGTCTGATTAAAATATATTTATGTTGTTAGAAATGAGGTTTTAGAGGGCCATATAATGTTTTCCTATTTTTTAGGTGAAGTTGGAATTTGAGTTTTTGGGTTAAAAAACTTGAACCTAGATTTTTTGGTCACCATAACCATATTTGGTGATTAGAAAATATTACAGGCGAACGATGTGTCATCCATTTCATTTAAGAAATATATGGGTGGATGACTTTTTAAGAAAAAATATAGGCATGTAAGCCAACCCCTCCAAGTTTAAGTGTGCCTATGCTTTTTAAAAGTCTAAAATAACATTTAAATGGAGGGGGAGGGTTGAATTATAGTTTAGTTAAAAGTTTGATACTTTAAGAAATCTAATTCTTCAACATCGATACAATAATATTTTTACGGAATCAAGATTATAAAACCTTTCTCTCTAATATTTTTCAATGATTAAGATCTAAACCTTTTAATGTTTTACAACTAATATTTTCTCAAGTGGTTCAAGTGCCACTTATAATTTCATAATAAGTATGTCGCTCATAATAATTTTCACACCTTACAATAAAGACAAGATTACAATAAATAAGGCTTAAGTCTTTATGAATGTAATTTAGTTCAAGAATGTGAAATTGTGATTTAATGCAAAGAAAGTTTAAAACTTTGAGAATATTATGAAAATAATGAAAGCTTTTAGATAAAAAAAAAATTTTGTAACCATGAAGTGTTGTAAAATGTAAGGTTGTAAGGTGGTTTCCATGAAGTGAATAGGTGGTATTTATAGGTGAAAAACCTTCACTTAACCATTACACACACTAAAAAGGATCATGTATAATATTTTGAACTTTTAGAGTTTTATTTTTTCACTTGTTAGAAACAATTATATGCTATATTTTAAAAGAAAAGATATTGTTGCAAGAATTTGAGTATAAAGTAAGTTAACCACTTAAAACAATTAACTCTTGAATGTAAAATAAGTCAAGTATAATTCTTTCAAAAATTACAAGTTTATTACTTAGCTAAAAACTAGATAGGTGACCTGCGTTTTGCTGTGGGTCAGGCCTATTTTTTATAATAAAAATAATGATGCTCATACATTGTTATACGTTTTAAAGAAGGCAAAAACAAATCAAGAACTTGAGTTGTAAATCCTATTGAGTCTCATAAGATGGTTTCATTCAATTATATGATAGAAAAAACAACAGTAAACGGACCAAATTTTAAAAGAAAAGGTGATAACGACAACCATAAGAAAAAGATCGCTTGTTAAAAGGGGAAAAACTACAAAGATGAATTCCAAGATAACCCAATGTTAAAGGATAAATTGAAAAAAAATATAAAAAAAGTGACAAAAAAAATACTCGAGTTACCGGGCCAAAACTGTTGCCCAAGTCACGAGATCGTGATAACTTGAACAAAAGAAAACTATAAAGCCTATTTTTCCAAATGAATAACGTCAAAGGATGAAATCTAATTAAAAGTGAAAAAAAAAAACTCATGTTAACTTTTCAAAAAACATGACTCGAGTCACTAAACAGAAAGCACTCCATTTGGACAAACCATGAATCCCAACTCCCAACAAATCAAACGTTAAAAGATGAAATTGACAAAAAAAAATCAATTATATAAAAGGATAAAAAATAAAAAATAGCAATTAAGAGAATGAATACCTAATTTGAAATAAAAAGTAAATGAGAGGACTGCAATTTTGAATTGAAAGGTGGAATTAAAAAGAAAAATAAAATTCTCAAAAGAATCCAAAACTAAAAATCAAAATAAAAAGAATGAGGAGTCCTCAATTGAGGACCTTATTTGGAAAAAATAACAAATTATAATTATGGACCCAGGAATGAAATTGAAAACAAATTTAAATTTGAAAAAATAGCCAAAAATAAAAAATAAAAATAAAAATAATGAGGAGCAAAATTGAAATATCAATAAATGAGTAGACATTTATACAAAATATCAATTGTACAAAAGGATAAGAATAAAAAATAGCAATTAAGAGAATAAGAATCTAATTTGAAATAAAAGGTAAATGGTAGGACTACCTATAATTTTGAATTGAAGGAAGAAATTGAAAAGAAAAATCAAATTTATAAAAAAATCCAAAAAAAATAATCAAAAGAATGAAGATTATATTTGAAAAAATAACAATTATTATTATGGGTTCGAGCATGAAATAAAAAAACTAAAAATTAAAAAAAGAACCAAGAACTAAAATTAAAAATAAAAATGAGAACCAAAGTTTAAATATCAATAATAATAAAGGTTTGCAGATGGTACCATACCCTTTGACAAACCTCCTGTAATAACTCGTTAGTCCTAGAAAACCCCTTAGCTGTTTGATGTTTCTAGGCAATGACCAGTTCACTATTGCCTGGATCTTGTGTGGATTGGCGGCTACCCTAGTTTTGGTTATCACGTGGCTTAGATACTCCACTTGAGAGCTACCAAAGACACACTTAGTTCTCTTAGCAAAGAGACTTCGATTTTTGAGTATGACAAACACTATCTGCAATTGCTCCACGTGCTTTTCTAATATAAGGCTATATACCAAGATGTTGTTAAAAAAGACAAGTATGAATTTCCGTAAATGCCTTCTGAAAATGTCATTCATTAAGCTTTGGAAGGTGACTGGTGCATTGGTTAAGCCGAATGACATGACCAAAAACTTATAATGACCATTATGGGTTCTGAAGGCTGTCTTGCGTTTATCTCCAGCAAGCATCTTGATTTGGCGATAACCAGCCCGTAGATCAACTTTTGAGAATACAATGGCTCCCACCAGTTCTTCTAATAATTCTTCTACTATAGAGATATGGAACTTGTCATTTACCATCATCTTGTTAAGGACATTATAATCCACACACAACCTCTAAGTGTTGTCTTTCTTTTTCACCAAAACCACTAGTGAGGCAAATGGACTGCTGTTGTGTTGTACAATGCTAGAATCCAATATCTCTGTCACTATTTTCTTTACTACATCTTTTTGTAAGCCCGAGTGTCGATAAAGCCTGAGGTTAATTGGTTGTGATCCCTCCTTGAGGGGAATAACATGGTCGTGCGTCTTAAGATGAGGTAGCCCAATAAGTTCATTAAAAATATCCTGGTAAGAATTCAACAGATCTTTTATAGCAGAATTGGTCCCAGTACCAAGCTGCATGTTAGTGGTCATAGAGCTTACGATGTGATCACTCTCTTCCACTAATCTTAGGCTACATAAACTAACCTCCACTAGCTGAGTTGGATTGTTAAGAAAACTGTTGAATTGTTCGAAGCCAATAGTTTAAAGCTTAACTGGGGTGTCTCCCTACAACAATACTTCCTACCTTTGCCATACAAAAGACATCCACAATTCATTGTAATTGGATAAGATGTTACCCAATATAGCCAACCATTGTACTCCCAACACCATATCATAGTTGTTTAGTTCCACTACAAACACATATGCTGAGAACTTGACTCGTTGCATTCTCCATATAAATTCCTTGCACACATGAGCACAAGTCATCTTACCATAATTTGATGCTTCTACTGCAAAGGGCCTAATTGGAGTGAGGGTACAATTAAGTTTTTAGGCCACCAAAGTGTTGATAAAATTATGTGTACTACCTGAATCGACCATGATAAAGAGTGGAGACTTGTCCACTTTGCCAGTCACTTTTAGTGTCTGAAAACCTAAAGTACCTTCCAAGGCATTAATGGATATTTGATGGGTGAAACTATCAGAGTCAGTCTTACTGGCTTCCTGGACCTCTTATTCTACATCATCTTCATCTTCTAGAATGCATAAGAATACAACATTTTGTTTTTGCATCAATGTCTAGGTATAAATTTTTCATCACACCAAAAACATAGTCCCTTCGCCCTCCTCTCATCCGCCCTCCTCTCATCCAACTCCTTATCTCTAATGGTCTTTGCGGGTATGTAAGGTGTTTTAACAGGGTAGTTATTAGTGGTTGGAGTCTTCTGGTGGTAGGGAACTGGTTTTGCAGTGTTGTTATTGATTAGTACTTAAAAGTGCATTTTTATCAAGGTTTTATATCATCATTTTGCACTTGAAATATCAATAACTCCTTAACTAGAGCATGTTTTATAATAACATGTCTAATAATATAAGATACCTTTAATTTATGGTAAATGTTCATCTTAAATGCAGGCCTATCACATAAATTAAAGGATTGATTGATGATTTTAACTACTGAAATTGAGAAGACAAAGAGAGGGCTAAGCTTAGAAAAGAGATGCTGGTTCACTCCAAACTGGAACATCATTTGGTTATTAGATCATAACTGGAGCTGTAGAACTTGGATTTAGATCTGGTTTATATGGATAGAAAGTTAAGACATAGGCATAAAACTTTCATGAAGAGTCCAAGATTCAAAATGACCATTTTCAAGTTCAAATTGTAGCAACAACAGAGAAGTCGGAATCTGTCATGCAACCTAAACATTGTTCAATGTTCAGCACATATCTCGAGTTCTAGAAGTCCAAATGACCTCATTCTTGTTTTTTTAGAAAGTTGAGACAATTTCCCAAAACTTTCATGAAGATTATCGGTTTAAATTCTGATGTTAGCAATGACGTTTTCTACAAACAAGAATATAAGGATTGTCACCAAGTCAAGATGTGGCCACCTACTCAACAATTAGTCATCAAATCAATAGTTCTGAATTTTGGCATATAAAAGGAGGCATTTACCATGCATTTAGCCATCTTGGTTTTCAGATCAAGATCATATTCTTGCTTTCTTTCTTTGTATTTTGTAATGTTCAAGTTTTATTTTATGTTATATTAATCTTTTATTTATTCTTTTCATTTCCTTTCCTTTACTTAGTTAACTTATATCTTATTTATGTTCTTATCTTATTTATTTATGTTTCTCTCTTTCATTATGTTTAGATAAGTTTATTATGTCAAGGTGAAAAAGGTTACACTAATGGTGTAAAAATAAGTATAGTATAAACTCAACATGGACTTTAATGTTTGATACTAATATATTTTGTATTTGTTATCTTATTCACTCTTAATACTTTGCTTGTTAAATAGTTAGTCTTGATTTGTGTTGTACAACCCTTGGTACAACAAATACTTGATCATTTCATAACCAACTGTATGGTATAACCGACACCTGTGTTATGAAAGGAACTTGATTTGTTGTTAACATAAATTAATATCATGAATACCTGACAACATTTACAAGTATTAGCATTATTCAAATAAGATAACTAATATAATCATCATGTTAACAATTTATAATCCGATTGGAACCTCCTTTGTGTGTGGTTTCCAGTTGAGTAATAAAAAAGAGTTTATACTATACTTATTTGAAATATCATTAGTGGATCCTCTAACCTTGACAATTGTTTTATCCTTGTTTAATCCTTACATCAATATCCCATAAAGTTCTCATAAACTCTTTGTTTTATTAAATATATATATTATTTGTAATTTATATAGTTCACCTCCTTATGGTTCGACCCCGGTCTTACTGGATTATTTATTACTTCAACACTCCTGCACTTGGGATAAGACATCAATCTTTTGATCGTGTCAAGTTTTTGGCGCCGTTGCCGGGGAAGGTAAATTCCTGTATAAATTATAATATTTATTTTATTTTCTCTTTTCACTTTTCTTGTATCTAACTTTTGTTTCTTTTGTTTTCTTCTTCCTTTTATTTTCTTCCTACACGTGCATGAGAGTTTGGTCACGTATATTAAGTGGTAGACTTTGTAGGGTATCCTCATCATTTTCAGAAAATATGGCCGAATAAGATAACCAGTTGCTTCATAACGAGAATAATGAGAATAATCGAGTTAGAACACTTAGAGACCACATGAATCCTGCAAGAACATGTGCACCTTCATGTATAGTTTTCCCTCTTGATGCATCGCACTTCAATTTTAAGCCAGACATTAATCAACTTTTACCTTCTTTTCATGGCTTAGATCTAGAAAATTCATACTTGCATTTGAGAGAATTTGAAGAAGTTTGTAACACTTATAATGACTTAAATTGTAGCATGAACACCATCAGATTAAAGCTTTTTCTTTTTTCATTAAAAGATAAAGCTAAATCATAGTTACAAAATCTTAGGTCAGGATCCATTCGTGCTTGGGATGAAATGCAACAACAATTTTTAAAGAAGTTTTTCCCTTCTCATAGAACAAACTCTGTCAAAAGACAAATCACCACTTTCACTCAAAAACTAGGAGAAACATTTTACCAGTGTTGGGATAGGTATAAAGACTTGTGTAATACATGCCCTCATCGTGGTTTTGAAACATGAAGATTGGTTTCACATTTTTATGAAGGGTTAACACCTAAAGATAGGTAAATGGTGGAATTGATGTGTAATGGAACTTTTGAAAATAAAGACCCTAATGAAGCAATGGAGTACCTAGACTTGCTAGCTGAAAATAATCAAAATTAGGACACTACAGGTACTTGTAAGGCACCAGGTAAAACTCAACGTCATACATCTAGTGGAGGAATGTGCAACCTTAGGGAAGATCATGACCTCCAAGCCAAGTTTGTATCTTTAGCTAGAAAAGTCGAGGCACTAGAATTGAAAAGGAGTAGTCAATTAAAATCTGTTCAAGACATTGTGTGTTAAATCTGTGAAACCAATGAACACTCAACCAATAACTATCCTACTTTGCCTTCTTTCAAGGAATGTCTCCATGAACAAGCTCATGCTTTAAACAGTTTCCAAAGGCCCAATCATAACCTATACTTGCAAACATACAACCCTGGTTGGAGAAATCACCCAAATTTCAGTTGGAAGAGTGATAACAATAATGCACAAGCTTCACAGCCATCGTTTCAAGCACACCATAATTTTTAAAATTCTCATGGATTTGTACCTTCTTATGTTCTCCCTCCTAGAAGAAATCTTGAGGAAACATTGCATGTATTCATTGAAAAACAAGAGACAATCAACACTCAACTTGCTCAAAGCATGACAAATTTAAAAGGTACTCTTGCAAAGTTCACATCTGTTCTCAGTTTTCAGGAGAAAGGTAAGTTTCCATCTCAACCACAACAAAATCCTAAAGGGCAATACAATTTAAGTGTAAGTAACTCCAGAAGCCAACACATGGATCAAGTCAAATCAGTCATCACTCTTTGCAGTGGTAAGGTTATTGAAAAACTCACTATTGAACCTTGTGAGAAAGATGATGAGTTAATCTCTGAGGGTAAGGAAGGTGTTGAATCTGAACATTGCAAAGAAAAGACTGGTTCCCCGCCAACACTTCTATTTCTTCATGCCTTGACCAAACAAAGGAAAGTCAATCACAACTCTGAAATCTTTGAAACTTTCAAACAGGTAAGGATCAATATACCTTTGTTGGATGCTATTAAATAGGTATCTTCTTATGCTAAATTTTTGAAAGATCTATGCACCGTGAAGAGAAAACTGAATGTGAAAAAGAAAGCCTTTTTAGCCGAACAAGTAAGTGTCATTCTTTAGAATAATAATGCTTTGAAATATAAAGACCCTGGTTGTCCTACAATTTCTTGCTTTATTGGAGAACATAAAATTAAAAAAGCTTTACTTGATCTTGGAGCTAGTGTGAATTTACTTCCATATTCGGTCTTTTAGAGTCTCAATCTAGGTGAATTAAAACCAACTTCTGTAACTCTTCTACTTGCTGATAGATCTGTAAAAGTGCCTAGAGGAATAGTTGAGGACGAGTTAGTACAAGTTGATAAATTCATTTACCTTGTTGAAACATGTATTCCAATTCCTGTTATTTTAGGACGTCAGTTTCTTGCAACTTCTATTGCATTGATTAATTGTAGGAATGAAATGATGAAGTTATCATTTGGAAACATGACATTGAATATGAATATTTTCAACATTTGCAAGCAATCTAGAGATGATAGTGATTTACAGGAAGTAGATCTTATTAAAGAATTAGTTTATGATCAATTTGAATATACCTTGAGTGAAACTGAGTTTGATTAATCTAAAGAATTGCAAATGATTTATTCTCAGGAAGAAATCAAGGACAAGAAAGGCAGAGACAATGTTGTCGCATATCATTTGTCAAAATTGACATTAGATTTGACATCTGACATCCCACCAATCGATGATTACTTTCCTGACGAATCCTTACTTTCTCTTAGTCCAATGCCTTGGTTTGCTAATTTTATCAATTTTTTTATTTCAAGACTTTTGCCAGCTCATTGGAGTACCCAAGACAAAATAAAGTTTTTGAACGAAGTGAAGAACTTTTATTGGGATGACCTTTACTTATTCAAATATTGTCCTGATCAAATATTTCGAAGATGCATTCCAGACAATGAGGTAAGTAGTGTTATTAAATTTTAACACTCTGAGGCATGTGGGGGTCATTTCTCATCAAAGAAGATAACTGCAAAAATCTTACAATGTGGATTTTATTGGCCCATCATGTTCGAGGACACGCATACATTCTGCAAAACTCTTGAAAATTGTCAAAATGTTGATATTGGTCAAAACGTTTTGCTTCATAATTCTCGACTTCATTTATTTCCAAAAAAGCTAAGATCAAGATAGAGCGGTCCATTTATTGTGAAACATGTGTATCCTTATGGGGACTTTAATATTGAGAATCCAAAGAATGGAAATGTTTATAAGGTAAATGGACATCGTTTGAAAGCTTACTTTGATAATTTTCCTAGTGAAAATGAATCCATTGGTTTGAATGATCCTGTATATAAAGGTTGATTATTTTGTTTTTCTCACATTGTTTTTGTGTTT
>Ga0307513_10009814_pt1 | contig 12088 bp, 15 predicted proteins | sample 15_EM_MG_FD_202174 | JGI IMG/M metagenome (GOLD analysis project Ga0307513, IMG submission 202174) | Populus trichocarpa ectomycorrhiza microbial communities from riparian zone in the Pacific Northwest, United States - 15_EM | ecosystem: Host-associated > Plants > Roots > Unclassified | place... | reverse complement strand
AAGTGCTTCGCACTTTCGCCCACCATGCTCCTTTCTGCTATGCCTTGCTTCCTCATAAATCCTGCCCAGGATTTACCTTCCACTTAACGCGGAAGCTGCGAGCGCCGTCAAAGTAATGCCTCCTCGGAAGGGCTTGAAGCCCAACCAACTGCCCCCGCCCTTCGTTCGCATATAAAGTGTGCTTCATGGAAGGAAAATAATTAACCCTCACACCTCATTCACTAATACCCTCAAAAATGCATTTCCGCAACACAGCGTTCACTCTTCTCTCAATTACATCCACCATCCTCGGATCGACCCTTCGGGGAAGGTACGTCCTCGGTTATCCACCCTCCGATGGTATAGCGCAGACCCTCCACCCCCCCATCCAGAAATTGCGGAACGAGCATCACCCCAGAGCAAGTCGAAGCCGCAGAAGCCCACTTCTCCGCCAACAAAATCATCACCCCTGCAACATCCAACAGACAAGCAGCCCCAATAGACGTCTACTTCCACGTTATCCAATCCGGAACGACGCTCGCCGGTGGAAACATCCCGTAAGTTCCAAGGGCTCGACGGTTCATCGAGTCCTACTAACTCAACCCCGCAGAGACTCCCAAATCCGCGCACAAATCGCCGCCCTCAACAAAGACTATGCATCAACTGGCCGTTCATTTGTCTTGAAGGGCACCACCAGGACCACCAACGCCGACTGGTTCAACAACGCCGGACCCAGTAACTCTCAGCAGACAGCGATGAAGAACGCGCTTCGCCAAGGTCTTAAGGACACACTCAACGTATACACTGTTGGGTATGTAAAACATAAAAACCAACGCACAACTTCTCTTTCATCATTTACAAATTTGAACGCGACAGCTTGACATCACCCTCAACCAACACTCTCCTCGGCTTCTCCACCTTCCCATCAAACTACACCACCTCCCCAAAAGACGACGGCGTCGGCAAGTCCCCATTTTCCCCTTCACTATTAACATTAATTAACCCCACTTACCTTCAGTCATCCTCTACTCAAGTCTCCCAGGAGGCTCAACCACCCACTTCAACCTCGGACGCTCTCTAACCCACGAAGTAGGACACTGGGTCGGGCTCTACCACACCTTCCAAGGCGGCTGCACCGGATCCGGCGACCTCGTCTCCGACACCCCTCCAGAGGCTTCTCCAGCTTCTGGATGCCCCGTTGGCCGAGACACATGCAAGAGGGGCGGCGTGGATCCCATTCGTACGTCGATTTTCGTGTTTATGATGGCTAACATAACTCTTGAATCTTCGTCAACGATAGATAATTACATGGACTACAGCGACGATAACTGCATGTCCCAGTTCACAGCTGGTCAATCCGCCCGCCTGAATTCTCAATTGGCGACTTATCGCGGTATTTGAGTATCTGCGTTTTTTTGAGGTATTTACATAGCGCAAGGCCGGATATTTGAAGATACCCATGAATATACCCATATTTAATGAACTTGAATGTTTAGCGTACCATCTCTGGCCCACGTAGTAGTAAGTACAGTAGAAGAACATTCTACATGACCCCTTTGCGCACTGCTGCTTCACTTTACACCATTCTAAATACATCAGCAAAAGGGTGAATAACATAGGTTGTGGGGATAACAAATCAACGCGACTATTCCAACCGCCTTTCATAAGTAGCAAAGCATTGTGGCCACTTGTATACACCCACAATGATTCTTACTCGCATGTATATCATTATAATTATTTGACACTTCGTAATGCATTTTTTGGCAGGGTTGAGAAAGATCCCAGAGACAAAAATCCAAAGCTAAAGACGCCCCTCCAAGGCCAAAGACACTCAAAGACAGACAATTTCCCAAAGCCAAAGGTACTAAAGACATTGGAGACAAAGACACTGAAGACGAATGGGACATTTTCCTGATGTTCTCGGTGTTCAACGGCTTACGAGACAAAATTTGAGGTGAACTTGGGATCTTGACCGCATTGTAGGCAGCCGGCGTCGTGGCGAACCAAAGGTAAATTAGTTCTAGCTCATAGTTATGTATTCCGGACCATCCGGTTTGGAGGTCCGCAGGGTGTAGTAATGATACTTATGTATTCATTTGCCATGCCGGTTTGTCAGAGTCGTACACCTAGAATTCGAGAGGTATCAAAGGAGAGACTGCATGGATATCTCGCTGGTACTCTACAACCTTGCCACTCTGTCTGCGGCTTCCACATCCCAGATCCGAAGTACGCCCTTAACTGAGCCCGAGACTACACGCCCGCCATCAGGTGAGAATGCAACAGACTGCGTCCAATATATGTCTCCTCGAAATGGCTTCCCCATCTCCGCATCCCAGACCCGAACTGTTCCGTCATGCGAGCCCGAGACTATGCGTGTGCCGTCAGGCGAGAATGTAACAGACGATACCCAATCTGTGTGCCCTCGAAACGGTTCTCCTGCAGGCTTCCCTGTCTCCGCATCCCAGATCTGAACTGTATTGTCATGCGAGCCCGAGACTATGCGCCTGCCTTCAGGTGAGAATGCGACAGACTCAATCCAACCCCTGTGCCCTCGAAACGGCTCCCCCACCTGCTTCCCCGTCTCTGCATCCCAGATTCGAACTGTCTTGTCATACGAGCCCGAAACTATGTGCCTTCCGTTGGGCGAGAATGCCACAGATTGTACGGAATCTGTGTGTCCTTTAAACGGTTCTCCTACCGGCTTCCCTGTCTCCACATCCCAGATCCGAACTGTCATGTCCACCGAGCCCGAGGCTATCCGCCTGCCGTCAGGAGAGAACGCGACAGACTGCACCGAACCCGTGTGTCCTCGAAATGGTTCTCCCACTGACTTCCCCATCTCCGCATCCCACATACGAATTGTCCTGTCGTGCGAACCCGAGACTACCCACCTGCCATCAGGTGAGAATGTGACAGATTTCACCGAACCTGTGTGTCCTCTAAACGGCTCTCCTACCGGCTTCCCCGTCCCTACACCCCAGATCCGAACTGTCTTGTCCACCAAGCCTGAAACCACATACCCGCCATCAGGCGAGAATGCAACAGACTCTCCTTGAAATGGAACAGCCACTGGCTCCCCCGTCTCCGCATCCCAGATCCGAACTGTGTTGTCACCTGAGCCGGAGACTATGCACCACCCAACAGGCGAGGACGCGACACTGGAAGACAGTACCGAATGTGTACTCCCCTCTATTACACGTACACAAACTAGTAAAGGCTTCAGTCCTTCTCGATGAACATACAGGGTTTTTCGCTTACAATCCGTGAACTGCACCAGAAACTGCTGCATCACCTTTTGGTCGTGTTCTGTGTTGCCCTCCAGAAGGTCCGAGACCAAAGGACAGATTTTGATTGAGCGACTTAATTTTAAAGGTGTACCCCCTTGGTCACTCTTCCCTAGAATATCCACTGCGGAGTGCAGGAGTCGACGCTTGTCCTCAGGCCCAAGATTCTCTAGGACGGCGATCACTCCCTCATACACCGCTTGCCGTCCATCCGCTAAGATTACTCTGTCAGCCGTAGAGGAAAAAAAAAAAAAAATTCGAGCAGGCGTACCCGACATCGCAGTTTGTTCCAAAGTCTGCAATGCAATATCGGGGCACTCGCCGACGAGGCTCTTCACGAGGGTTAGTGTGTACTCGTACAAGTCACGTTCCAGCCAGTCACCGAGCCCCTTCCTGCGGACTTTCTCCCAGAACCCAGGATCGTTGTCCAATGGACGTGCCTTTGGAGTGTATTTTGTATTATTGGACAGCATGAGAGAACTGTGGATCTTCTGACCGGGGTGGATTTTACGCGGAGAACCAAGGTGAGGCCTAATTAACAAGTTAATTACCATTACTACCTAGGTCTAGGTCGGGCAGACGCACTTATGAGTATACTGCTTTCTTGGATCTGACTTTCTCGTGTATGTCAATCGATTGAACCAACAGAATTCCAGGGGCCACCAAGAAGCCGTTAAAGATTCCTTGATATGGATCTGCTCATCAGGAGAGAGCTCACGCTCGAATTGTACGGTGCGAAGACCAAGTGCCCCTGCTTCAAATACTATCCACCTCAGAGGAGGTCTGCTGCGATCCATCCCAGCGTTCTCGACATTCCCGCCTCCTCTAAATGCTCGAATATTACCAATGCCAAACCTTGGGCCGAAAAAGAGAATAGACTTACATGTCCGAGTGTGTTCCTGCAAACCAGACTTCTATCGTGTGAGGGCGACTTTCCATTGAATTTATCCTGGACGAAGAAGGCGCGTCGATAGCTTCATTGTCGATGGGTCCATCGTCTGAAGGTTTGTTGTTGGCGATAGCACTATCCGTGTTCGCGGTGGATGGATTGTTGCCATCGTGTGGGGATTGGGCGTTAACAGGCGAAACCTTCTCGTCCTCCGGTTTGGGGAGCGGGTTGGCTGTCCCTCCGTAAGCATATTCGGGCAAAAATTTGACCCGCCGCTCATCGAGAGCTAGTGCATGCCGGAAAAAGCAGACATGTTTCATCCCTTCGGCCGTCCCAGGGAGAATGTGCTTGGCACGCGCAATCCCAATAGACGAAACGGTATCCCTGGGATCCCACTATCAGCATAAAAGCTTCCTCTATTCCAGGTTAGACATCCCGTACCAGGCACCCACAAAATGGACTCGTACGTCCTCGTATGAGAACGTTTTCTTAAAACGCTGTGCCATCGACATCTTTTCCTCCGTTTTCGAAGAGCCTACTCGAGACACTGTTGCCTCATCACTTTTCGGGTCCGAATATAGTTCATATGCGCTGGATATGTTCAATTAGGGTGTAAGAGGGAAAATATTATTTGAAGCGCACAATGGTATCTGGGTCTCATTTCCCTTATAAATGAGGCCGACCTGTAAATTTCGGGAAACATTATTTCAAGCACCTGCACCAACAGAATATACTGGACCTTGTCAATCATTGCTGATAGCACACGGACTTGATACGCGCCACGAGAAAACCCTATACGCCTTTCAGGATCGATGAACTGCACGTGAGATATTGTTTTAACGCACCAAACAGAAAAATACAATCGTTCTCTTCATAATTGTCTGAAAGCCACTGATATGCGGCCAAGATCGTTCTTTCGAAATTCCTTGAGGAGCAAGAGGTGAAGCGAGAACATGAAATGGGTGGCGAGTACTCAACCCACCACGCAATCGCCAAATCGATCTTGTGTGAAAGGACCTGCTGGTAGAACTTGGGCGACTTCCAGGACGGCCGAGCATATGTCCCGATACCACTGTTGTACCAAGTGCGCTGGTTATGCTCAGCCTTTTTCAAGATGAGGTTGTACAACTCGATCACGTTTGTGTTCTTTTCAACAATATCAGCTTAGAGTGCAACTGGACAGGCCAGAAAAGCACATACCTTCTCTCCGAACTGATTTGCGGTACCATCGATACAAACGATGAGGTTTCGCCTGTTCATTCCATGGGAACATGGCTTAGTTGCATCTGAGTGAGGTAAGCGGTCATCAGTGGGGACACCGTTCGCGGTCGCATGTTTGGCTCATCGAGCAAATGTCAGGTCATTCGTTCAAAGGACACATGTGGGTGAGATGCTCACAACGTTGTTCTTTGCCAGAGGTGTTAGGATCCTCTGCCATCGAGGAAGGTAGTGGGACTTGAGAAGCAGTAGAGAGGGCTCGTCAGTTTGAGCAAACCTTGCGGCAGTTATGCCCGGTGACATGTTCGAAACGATCGCTTGCAGGGCTAACAGCACGACCATTGGCAAAACGGGGGAAACGAACAGCGGCGTTGGATCGCAGAAGAGTAGGCTTCCAGGTCTAAATTTGATATTAAAATGCGGATTCGAGGATTCATCCGAACTAAAGATTTTACGCCCGATAAGGCAATTCTGCTGACTAAACTGATCGGATTCACGGCCGCGTTGTCGAGCAGCTCTCTCGTGGAACTGACGGATTGATGGACTGATTGATGGCGTACGTATATAAACGGACAAAGTCGGGGATGGGGAGCATTGAGAGAAGTACTTGAGCTTTTGATAAATAAGATATGCCACAAACAAAGCAAGGCATGCCAGCAAAGCATCGTATGTTGTGAGGGAGGGAGCCATCAGCTTCTTTCGATTGACATCTGCCTCAATTCTATTGACAATACTATCCCAATCCAGGAGTTTGAAAATTCCAAGAGTTTGAAATTCGGTTTTTCTCCCTCAATTCTCAATCTCTCCCTCTGAAATTTTGTAAGCATCTCAGTTTCTATTAGCTTTCTAGGGATATCAAATTTAAGGGATAAATCGTCTCCCATCCTTCTGCATCAAAAATTTCAAACTCCTGGATATTACACCTTTTTGGGGCCCGGGAAGCTTCCGCTGTGCTCTGCGCTTAACATAAAATAAAATAAAGTCCATATTCTTATAGAAGTCTCAAAAAGCCGCACATTCCCTGAAATCTTGGAGGGCAGGGGATTATTCGTCGTGGAGGAAAGTTAAGGTAATCAATAAAGTTTCAAACTCCTGGATTGGGATAGTATAGTTGACAATGCCAAAGCAGGAAGGCGCCGCGGCACCGGCGTCTAGCGGCTTGCTAGCGGCGTGCTAGAAGCATTGCTTATCATCGCTTTGATCATGAGTTTCCCGGAAGGACATAGGATCACAAGATAATACTGCGCTTAAGCCCCTCCTCTCGAGCCTCCGAGACGGTGAATTCATTTCCGATTCGCCGGTAGGCATCCTATCGATGCTTAGTACTTAACTGCCACAAGGCTACTTCGCATTCACGAACCTTCTCAATCCCCCACTTCTTCAATGGCAGATGATCCTAATGTGACCACGAGCGGTGTCCCGAACGACGATCGCTCCCCTCATTCGGCCCCAGAGTTTAAGCCATGCTCTCATGTAATCGAGATGAACAATAGAAACCTTATCGTTTGCATTGATGACACCGCAAGTCGGTTCAGAGAGAAAGTGCGTGTTGGGGGTTATATAGTGGCTATCCTACCTAATGTCGTTGAAAAGAACACAAACGTGATGGAATTGTATAACCTCATCTTGAAGGAGGTTGGACATAACCAGCGTACCTGGTACAACAGTGGCATCGGGACAGACGCTCGGCCGTCTTTGAGGCAGCTCCTTTCACACAAGATCAATTTGGCAATAGCATGGTGTGTTGAGTGGTCGCTAATCTGGTTCGCTCTCAGTTCACCTCTTGTTCATTCAGGGAGTTTGAACGAACGATTTTGGCCGCGTATCAGTGGCTCTCGGAGAATTATGAGCACGGTGATTGTATATTTCTCTTCGGTATGTTGGAACACTATATGAAACTGTAATCAATCCCGAGATGTGTCTAGGGTTTTCTCGTGCTGCATACCAAGTCCGCGTGCTCTCGGCAATGATTGACAAGGTACGGGATGTTCTTTCTGCTCAGTTGCCTGAAATAATGTCTCCGGAAAATTGCAGGTCGGCCTCATTTATAAGGGAAATGAGACCCAGATACCATTGTGTGCTTCAAATAATATTTCCACTCTTACACCCTAATCGATCATGTTCAGCGCATACGAACTATATTCGGACCCAAAAAGTGATGACGCTATGTCTGGAGTAGGCTCATTGAAAAAGATGTCTAAAGCCCAGCGTTTTAAGGAAGTGTTCTCTTACAAGGACGTGAGAGTCCATTTTGTGGGTGCCTGGTACGGGATATCTGACCTACAATCGAGGAAGCTTTTATGCTGATGGCGGGATCTCAGGGATAGCGTTTCATCTATTGGGATTACGCGTGGCAAGCACATTCTTCCCTGGACGGCCGACGGGATGAAACATGTCTGCTTTTTCCGGCATGCACTAGCTCTCGATGAGCGGCGGGTTAAATTTTTGCCCGAATATGCTTACGGAGGGACAGCCAACCCGCCTCCAAAACCAGAAGACAAGAAAGTTTCGCCTGTTAACCCCCAATCCCCGCACAATGGCAACAATCCATCCACCGCGAGCATGGATGGTCCAATCGCCAACAACCCTTCAGACGATAGGCCCATCGACAATGAAGCTATCGACGCCCCTTCTCCGTCCAGGATAAATTCAATGGAAAGTCGCCCTCACACGATAGAAGTCTGGTTTGCAGGAACACACTCGGACATGTAAGTATGTTCTTTTTTTCGGCCCGAGATATGGCATTGGTAATATTCGAGCATTTAGAGGAGGCGGGAATGTCGAGAACGCTGGGTTGGATCGCAGCAGGCCTCCACTAAGGTGGATGGTCTTCGAGGCGGGGGCACTTGGTCTTCGCACAGCGCCATTTGGGCGTGAGCTCTCTCCTAATGAGCAGATCGAGATCAAGGAATCTTTGACATGGAAACGGTGGTTTCTTGAGCTCTTTCCCTTTCTCCGATTGACATGCAAGAGGCGGGAACAAAGAAAGCGAATTACTCACAAGTGAGTCTGCTCGCCTTAGGTAGTAATGGTAATTAACTGGTTGATTAGGCCTCATCTTGGTTCTTCGCGTAAAATCCACCCTGGTCAGAAGATCCACAGTTCTCTCCTGCTGTCCGATAATAGACATTATTTTTGGCAAGCCCGCAGTGATGGGCTGGGCGACTGGCTGGAACTTGACTTGTACGAGTACACCCAAACCCTTGTGTGGATGCTCATCAATGAGACCCCCGGTACATTGCAGACTTTGCACCAAACTGCAATGTCAGGTACGCTTGCTCGATTTTTTTTATAACATACCTTACATAAGATCATATTTAGTGCACGGACGGCAAGCGGTGTATGAGGGGGTGGTCAGGGCCCTAGGGAATCTCGAGCCTCAGGACAAGCATCGACTCCTGCACTCCGCAGTAGACATCCTAGGGAAGAGCGCTCAAGGAGGTACACCTTTGAAATTACATCGTTCGATCGAAATCCATCCTTTGGTGCGGGACCTTCTGGAGAGTGACATTAAAAATTACCAGCAAGTAGTGCGACAGTTTCTGGTGGAGTTCACGGATTGTAAGTGAAAATCTCATATCTTCATCCATGGGCCACTAAAACATTTGCTAGTTTGCATGTTTGTAGTGCGTGGACACGCAGACCACGTATGGTCAATTGCATGCTCGCCTAACGGCAGACACATAGCCTCTGGCTCCTCCGACAAAACGGTTCGGATTTGGGATGTGGAGACGGGGAAGCAGGTGAGAGAGCCATTTAAAGGCCACACAGGTTCGGTACCGTCTGTCGCGTTCTCGCCTGACGGTAAACGGATAGTCTCAGGCTCGCACGACCGGACAATTCGGATCTGGGATCCTGAGACAGGGAAATCAGTGGGAGAACCGTTCAGAGGACACACGGGTTGGGTGCAGTCAGTCACATTCTCTCCTGATGGCAGGCGAGTAGCCTCGGGCTCGCATGACAAAACTGTTTGGATCTGGGATACAGAAGCAGGGAAGCCGGTCGGAGAGCCATTTCGAGGACACACGAATCGGGTATGGTCCGTCGCATTCTCGCCTGACGGCAGACGTGTAGTCTCGGGCTCGGCCGACGAGACGGTTCGGATCTGGGATGCAGGGAAAGGGAAGCCAGTAGGAGAGCCACTTCAAGGACACACAGATTCGGTCATGTCTGCCGCGTTCTCCCCTGACGGCAGCCGCATAGTCTCAGGTTCGATAGACGGCAGCGTTCGGATCTGGTGTGCGAAGACAGGCGAGCCGGTTGCAGAGCCGTTTCGAGGACACACAGATTCGGTCCCGTCTGTCGCATTCTCGCCTGACGGTAGGCATATCGTGTCGTGCTCGCTTGACAAGACAATTCGGATCTGGGATGCGATGACAATGACAAGACTGTAATGTACCAACTTTATACGTATCCAATTGTCCCTTTTTACATTTCGTTTCTCCCTTTGCCATTGTAACCGCTCTTATATGTACATATTGACTCATATGTGTCGCCTATCGACAGGTAAAGCAATTGTGTGACTAGTCATTTACTATACACCTAAGTTAACCGCAAGCAGCACGATTCAATATTATCCAGCGCTCGAGAGGGCGCTCTTTTTATCATCCAGCGGGCCGCTTCAATTTGATGGCATCAAAGCAAATAAGTAATTTAAGGCTCTCCAACGGCTTTCATCCAAGCGTCCACCTTCCGGATTTTCAAAGTCGCGACGCTTTTAACCCGCATCTGAAACTACCTACCCTATGAAGCTTGAAATTTTGAAAGCGTGAAGGCCGAGTTATGATTGTCTGATTTACTGGCGACTTGACGAAAAGCTGATAATACTTTCTCTCCCTCTTCAATACTATATCCACCAGCTCCTGACTCTTTTTCATTGTGCCTACTGAACCGATGTCACTTACACTACGGCTCTCTGGAACTTCGTCACCAGCCCTATCCAACATCAATTCTACTCTTCCGGGTCCACCCAATCCATATCACTCTCTCAGGACATCTACGCGAACCTCGAAGCCCTGACCATCAACCCGTACACTGGAATGAATGGTCCGTCCGATATGCAGGATTGATGTTCGGAGCGCGTTCACCTAGACAAACTTGCCAAGTTCCCGAGTGAATTGCGCCAAGTGCCTGCATCGATCTTTTTGTGAGTCTGGTGGTATTCCCCCATTACACTTCGGCCAACCATGTCCAACCATGTGCCCAACCTAGCTCCCGAAAAGCGACGATAATGTCTCCTCAGAAGAGCCTAAAGTCCAGCCGACTGTCCCCGCCCTTCGTTCGCATATAAAGTGTTCTTCATGGAAGGAAAATAATTAACCCTCACACCTAATACCCTCAAAAATGCATTTCCGCAACACAGCGTTCGCTCTTCTCTCAATCACATCCACCATCCTCGGATCGACCCTTCGGGGAAGGTACGTCCTCGGTTATCAACTCTCCAATGGTATAGCACAGACCCTCCACCCCCCATCCAGAAATTGCGGAACGACCATTACCCCAGAGCAAGTCGAAGCCGCAGAAGCCCACTTCTCCGCCAACAAAATCATCACCCCTACAGCATCCAACAGAAAAGCAGCCCCAATCGACGTCTACTTCCACGTTATACGATCCGGAACAAAGCTCGCCGATGGAAACATCCCGTAACTTCCAAGGGGCTCAACGATTCATCGAGTCCTACTAACTCAACCCCGCAGAGACTCCCAAATCCGCGCACAAATCGCCGCCCTCAACAAAGACTACGCATCAACTGGCCGTTCATTTGTCTTGAAAAGCACCACCAGGACCACCAACGCCGACTGGTTCAACAACGCCGGACCCGGTAACTCCCAACAGACAGCGATGAAGAACGCGCTTCGCCAAGGTCTTAAAGACACACTCAACGTATACACTGTCGGGTACATAAAAATAAAAACCAACGCACAACTTCTCTTTCATCATTTACAAATTTGAACGCGACAGCTTAACATCACCCTCCACCAACACTCTACTCGGCTTCTCCACCTTCCCGTCAAACTACACCACCTCCCCAAAAGACGACGGCGTCGGCAAGTCCCCTCTTCCCCTTCACTACTAACATTAATTAACCTCAATTACCTCCAGTCATCCTCTACTCAAGCCTCCCAGGCGGCTCAACCACCCACTTCAACCTCGGACGCTCTCTAACCCACGAAGTAGGACACTGGGCTGGGCTCTACCACACCTTCCAAGGCGGCTGCACTGGATCCGGCGACCTCGTCTCCGACACCCCTCCCGAGGCCTCTCCAGCTTCTGGATGTCCCGTTGGCCGAGACACATGCAAGAAGGGCGGCGTGGATCCCATTCGTACGTCAACTTGGGGATTTTCGTGTTTCTGATGGCTAACATAACTCTTGAATCTTCGTCAACGATAGATAATTACATGGACTACAGCGACGATAGCTGCATGTCCCAGTTCACAGCTGGTCAATCTGCCCGCCTGAATTCTCAATTGGCGACTTACCGTGGTATTTGAGTGCTTATTTGCGTTTTTGGAGGTATCTATATAGCGCAAGGCTGGATATTTGAAGATACCCATCAATGAAGATACCCACATTTATATAATGAATGAGGATGTTCAGTATATACCATCCCTAGTACACGTAGAAGTACAATAAAAGAACAATCTACATGACCCTTTTGCGCACCGCCGATTCATTGAATTTACACCATTTTCTAAATAAGTACTGGTTTGGTATCC
>Ga0307513_10009813_pt1 | contig 12088 bp, 7 predicted proteins | sample 15_EM_MG_FD_202174 | JGI IMG/M metagenome (GOLD analysis project Ga0307513, IMG submission 202174) | Populus trichocarpa ectomycorrhiza microbial communities from riparian zone in the Pacific Northwest, United States - 15_EM | ecosystem: Host-associated > Plants > Roots > Unclassified | place... | reverse complement strand
ATGCTCTCGCGTGGCGTCAGGAACTCTGCTGCGAACGCGTCGGCCTCACGCTCGTGCTGCGTGTCGCCCGGTGCGGTGTCGCCGTGCAGCACCAGGTGCCCCAGCTCATGTGCCGCGGTGAACCGGTATCGATACACGTCGTCGGTCCGGTTAGCGGTCAGCACCATGATCGGCCGCAGGTCAGCGATGGAGAACGCGTCGACCTCCCGCCCGGCGTGGTCTGGCGGCGGTGCGTCGACCACGATGCCGCGACCCTCCAGTCGCCGGATCAGGTGCGAGATCGGACGGGTTCCCAAGCCCCAGTACGCGCGCAGTGCGCGAGCTGCCTCCACCGGCGAGCGAGGCAGCTCGACCCCCGAGTGCACTTCACCGCCTGCGAAGCCGGGCAGATCGACCGGCGGTAGTTGTACGCGCTTCTCCAGCGCCCCGGTCAGCTCGCCTACCTGCATGACATGCGCGACCGCCTGGTCGCGCTGCCAGGCGCGCGCCGACCGCAGGCTACGGAAGTGCGCCTTGGACGCATCCAGGCGGGCGTGTGGTCGCCCGGCCACGAAGAACGCAACCGGCACATCCAGCGTTTCGGCCAGAAGAGGGATCAGGTCTGGCCGGGGTTTGGTCACGCCGGACTCGTACTGCCCGACCGCGGCGGGCGTCACCCTGATGGCTTCAGCGATGTCCTTCTTCGTCTTGCCTGCCAGGTGGCGTGCCTGCGTCAGCCGCGCCGAGTCGAAGGCCCGCGACACCGCGCCGGAAGTCGGGGCGGCGTCCGCCTCGGTACCGGGCAGAAGCGACAGCTGTTTACTGGTCCTTCTCATCGGCCTTCGGGTTCTGGGCGGCTCGCTCTGTTGCTGGCGGGAACTTTTCGCTGTTCTCGCGCTCCACCGGAGTTCGCGCCGTCAACGGGACCGACGGCATGTCGCCGTCATCGAATCGTGGCACGGCAGCGGCCCCGCTGGCCGGACCGGTCAGTCGTGGCCCGTGAGTCGGGCCGGGCGGACCGGCCAGACCGTCGCCGCGGTCCTCGCCGCCGGATGCCGGCGAGCTGAGCGGGAGCTGCTCGTACCGGCCGGGCAACCATTGCACGCGTCCACGCTCACCCAGCTCTCCCTCGCCCAACCAGACATTGAGGACGCCGGCGTGGTCGTTGCTCGCGTAGGCGAGCAAGACCAGGCGGGTGCCCTCGGGCAGCGCAGTGAGGACTGGTGTGCGCTCCGTCGCCTCGGCGTCCTCGCCGGGCCGGTCGAACAGCGACTGCTGCTGCGGTTCCGGCCCATAGAACGTGAACAACTCGGCGATCAGGCCGCTGACCTTCTTCTCGGTCACCTTGGCCTGCTGGATCGGAGTATTGCTGTCCTTGGAATACCGGAACGGGTAGATCAGGTTGCCGTTCAGCACCACCAGCTCGTACGGCGAGCCTTTCGGCTTGATGACCTGGGCGCCGTCCATCTCCCTGAGCGCCTCCACGATGCACTCGTACCGACGCGACGCCTGCGCGGCTCCGAAGGTGAACAGCTTCCGACTCTTGGAGATCTTGTGCGCGTCCTGAGCGTTCGCCAGTGCACGCTGCAACGCATCGACCAGTGCAGCGCGCACGTGCGCCGCCCGGTCACCGAATCGCTCACGGGCCCAAGGGCTAATCGACTGCTCCACCGCGCACTCCTTCGTGCAGCTTGACTGACACACGCCAAACTAGCACCAGTACTTTAGTTGATCTTGCAAATCGGCCTCTCCAGCGTGTCACGTCGCTGCGCGAAGCGCTAACCATGGGCGTTGGTTGCGGTCAGTCGGTCGTGGTTAGCACGGCGGTCTACGCCGTCGCCGCCGGTTACGCTCGTGCACGCCGATCGCCGAGTGGGTCGGCTGTCCTTGCCATCGAGGTTTGTCCGTTGTGCCAGCGAACTTGTCCCGGTGAGGTTTCTGCCATCGAGGTTTGTCCGGTCGGTGGAAACTACAGACCGCTGGCGACTGCCGCGACGTATACCTCCAGGCGTTTGCCCTCGTCGCCGCTGATGTCGCTCGACCCGGTGGCGAACAGGACCCGGTGGGCGATCCGCTCCTGGGCGTCCTGCCGTTCGACCCGCGACCGGGTGGACCGGCTGCGATCCACATAGGTCTCGTCTGGGCTGCCGGTGAGCAGCATCGTCCCGTACACGACCGTGCCGAGATTGGCTTCGATGCCGCCGAACGAGATCCCGCCCACTTGGATGCTGTCCTCGGGCACCTCGCGTCCCTCCGCGAAATGCAGGAACCGGAACTTCGCCCATTCCACACCGAAGGCGCCGATCCCCGCCCCAATGGAAGTGATCATGAAGCGGGCGCCGGAGAAGTCCGCGAAGCCCATCGGCTCCGACGTACGGAACGACTCGAAGTCCGCCGGGTCGGTCTTGGCGAGACTGACGCCGATGGTGGCGCCGCCCCCGGACGCCCACCCCCAGTACTGGGCGGTCTGCACCGAGTCTCCCGCCCGCCGGCGCAGCACGATCATGATGGCCTCGACCTTGGCGCCGATCTCGACGCCGGCCTCGAGGCCAACCCAGATCTCCCAGTCGCGGGTCGCCGCGGACTTGCGCTCGCTGCGCGCCACGACATCCTCGATCTCCGACTCGTCGGCGTGCAGGAGCCGGACGGTCACCTCCACGCGGCGCATCGGGTCGTCGTTTGCGGTACGGCCGCGGGGGCCGGCCTCGCCGAGAGTCTCGGTGGAGCCGCGGCCCTCACTCTCGACACGGACATCCGCCGGAGCGTTCAGCGGATCCTCGTCGCGGTCCACCTCGCAGGCGTACACATACTCGAAGACCAGATCGCGATCCGGCAGCAGGGTGCGCAGCCGCCCTTCGACCACTAACCGGACCATGTCGGCACGCTGCTCGGCGAGGCGCATGTTGCGCTGGTCCGCATCCTTCGCGCCGCGCGCGCTGCGCCAGCGAGGGCTGGCATGCCCGACGACGTGCACCTCCGCGACCGTACGCTGCCGCGAGCCCACCTCCGTCGACGAGACGACCCGCTCCTGCACCTTGCTGTTGCCGCCACCCGCCGCCTGGCGCATGACGGCCAGACTCCCGCTGCCGGCGGCCGACGCCACCGCCTGGCGCGGGATGGCCGGGTTCAAGTCGGTGGCTGGTAGCGAGGTCGCCTGGCGCATTGCGGTGGCATTACGATCGCCGGTCACTGGCGAGGACGTAGGAACGGCATCCGGCGCCGGTGCCTCCTGGCGCGCTATCTGCCGGGCGACAGCCACGGCTTCTGTCTCGGCGCGCTCGGCCGGGTCGGTCATCCGCGCGCCGGCCCCGGCTCGGCCGGTGGCCTGCTGCGCCACGTGGGTGAGCTCGTGGGCCAGCAGCTCCCGTCCGCTGTGGGCGGCCGGATCGGTGCCGTCGCCGACGAAGACGTCCGTGCCTGAGGTGAATGCCCGCGCGCTAACCGCGCGGTTCAGCCCCTGGGATGCCCGGCCGGTGTGCAGCCGCACCGCGCTCAGATCGACACCAAGGTGCCGCTCCATGTCAGCCTGAAGCGGCGACGGCAACGGTGAGCCGCCGCCGCGCTCGGCGTCGATAGCCGACGCCAGCCCCGGATCCAGCGGGCCGGCGCCTTGGACTCCGCGACCGTCCAGCAGCCTCGCCACGGCCGCGTTCCCACCCACCGCCAAGCCGCCCGCCGCCGAGCCGCGCGCGGCCAAGTCGTCCGCCGCGACCGAGCCGGCGCCCCTGCTGCCGACCAGCCGGGCCACCGCGCCGTTGCCACCGGCCAGGACCAGCGACTCGGGATGGTCGACGACGGCATCGTCGTGGGCCGGTGTGGCTTCTGCCACCCGCTCCGTCACTGCCGCGTCGCTCGGTGCCGCACGATCCCGCATGTCCAGCCCTCCGCCTGCCCCTGATCGGCAGCATGGCAATCTTCCCGGTGCGCCGCTGTCAGATCGTGGGCTCGCGCCGTTGTTGCCGAGCACCCACACCGCCAAGCCAAGCCCTAGTCGCGAACGCCCGGACGAAGTTCATTGGCAGAAACCACAGCTCACACCTCCTTCATTGGCACGGACAAACTTCGTTGGCAAAGGACATCGGCGATGTTCCCGGTCACGACGCGCTCACGCTCTTGCCGCGGTGGCGGCGGGTGGAATGGTCAGGCCGGTCGACTTCGACCACGCTCATCTGCTGACTGTGGAGATAGCGGCTGAGGCCAGCGCCAGAGGCGCCGGTGCCCTCGACCCCGATGAGCGTTACCGTGCCGTGGAGGCCTAGCCGGTACCAGTAGCTGCCGGTGTCCGCCGGTGTGGCGGGAAACTGGGCGGTGCCCAGCTGGGTCGTCCCGCGTCGTCGATGGCGGTTGCGGTATGAGTGTTCTTATGGGTGCCCACGCCTGCGGTGACCTGTACCGGTGAATGTGCCATGGTGGCCATAGGTGTCCTGTTCGTCGACCGCTCAAGGACAGCACACACCAGCCGGGCAGTATCGGACAAGACAGTGATGGGGCCTATGGACAGGCTCCTATGAGGTCACGACACCCGTCCGGTGAGTGCATGAGCGCGCCTCGGCCAGGTCGACAGGTCCGCTCGAAGACCCGACGTCAGCCAGGCTTAGGGTCAGACCCGACCGAGGAGGACGCTCCCCATCATCCTCACTGCCAGGCATGATCGAGGCATTTCTTGCAAGGCTGAAACGTGCACGTGCAGCACAGCGATCCTGCGCGCGATCCAGACCCGCCGTCGGGTCCTCGCCCTTCACGGCGTATCGGGCTTTCGCCGGCGATCCGAGGTTTGCTGCACGTTCACGGCTTGCGGGCAACGGCCCCGTAGCCGTCGACGTCGGCGTGGGCGTCGCCGTCGGGGCGCCAGTCCGGGATCGGTACGACGCCGGGATCCAACAGTTCCAGGCCGTCGAAAAATGCGCTGAAATCTGAGACCTGGCGCAGGTGGTAGGGGACGGCGCCGCTCTCGTTGTACTGCCGGTGCGACTCGATGACGCGTTCGCTGGTGGCGGTGCCGTCGGACATCGCGAGGTAGCTGCCGGACGGCAGCCGTGACACCAGGGCGTGGACGATGGCGTGGGCCGCCGCGGGGTCTTTGATATGTCCCATCACGCCGAACATGAGCAGTGCGATGGGTTGCGAGAAGTCCAGGGCCTGGCTCGCTTCCCGCACGACGGCGTCGGTGTCGGCCAGGTCCGAGTCGATGTACTGGGTGACGCCTTCGGCGGTGCTGGTCAGCAGAGCCCGGGCGTGGACGAGGACCAAGGGGTCGTTGTCGACGTACACGATGCGGGCCTCGGGTGCCACCTTCTGGGCCACCTCATGGGTGTTGTCGGCGGTGGGCAGTCCGGTGCCGATGTCGAGGAACTGGCGGATTCCTACCTCAGCGGCCAGATAGGTCACCACGCGGCGGAGAAAGGCGCGGGTGTGGCGGGCCGCATCCACAATCTCCGGAAACACAGCACGCACCTGGTCGCCCACCGCGCGGTCCGCCGCGAAGTTGTCCTTGCCGCCCAGCCAGTAATTCCAGACTCGAGCGGAATGCGGGACGTTTGCGTTCAGTTTCGCCGCCAGGTCGTCGGTCACGCAGGGAAGTGTCCAGTCTCGACGCCGGCCGTGCAAGTCCTGCCCCGGAAGCTAGGGCAGACGGGCGTGACGGTACCTGCGAAGCTGGGTCCGCGTCGAGGTCAACCGGCGCCGACCAGGGCCGGTGCAGGGTGAGGTTGAGCCGGCCCACGGCCTCGTTCAGGTCCTGCTGCCAGATCCACAACCGGTACGGCGGTTCCACCCCGAAGTAGTCCTCCTAGACGTCCGGGCTGTCGCTCTCACATCGGCTGCCCACCTTGGTGTGGCTCTCATTTTGGCCTGCGCGGTCCCGGACGTCGCTACTTGGCAGGGAGAGGTTCGAGTGGGGTATGCGCGAGCACCGATCGGGACGGCTACGCGGCGATGGTGAAGTACGCCAAGCAGCGGCCGGACCGGGTCTGGGCTATCGAGGGGTGCCAGGGCATCGGCCGGCACATCGCCACCCGACTGCTCGCCGATGGCGAGCAGGTCGTCGACGTCCCGCCGAAGCTGTCCGCCCGGGCGCGGGTATTCGCGACCGGCCAGGACCGCAAGACCGATGCCACCGACGCGCACTCCATCGCGTTGGTCGGCACGCGCATGGCAGGGCTACGTCCACTGGTCAACGACGAGCAGCTCGCCGTCCCGCGAATTCTGGTCGACCGCCGCCGGGCGCTGGGCGAGGACCACACCCGGATGGTGTCCCAGCCGCACCAGCTGCTGCTGGAGCTGATTCCGGGAGGAGCCAAGAAGAGCCTGTCCGCCGCCCAGGCCAATGTGCTGCTGGCCACGGCCCGACCGCGCGGCGCGGCCGGCAAGGCCCGACGCAGGGTGGCCCGCAGCGGCCTCCCCGTCGGTGTGGCCTGACCCGGATGCGTGGAACCAGGGCCTGCGCATCCGGGTGCTCGCCCCTACTTGGTGCCGTATACCGCGAGTTCGCTGATCGCCATCTGTCCGCCGGTCTGGCTCGGGTTGTTCGGGCGATCGGCGATGATCCGCAGATAGCGAGCGGTGACGGGCGCGTTCAGCCTGACGCCGGTCGTGCCGCCGGCGCTGTCAATGCGGTACGCGACCGTCCAGAATGTCGAGCCGTCGACAGAGACGTCGATATGGAAGGCGGTCGCGTACTTGTCGACCGGCGTCAGGACGGACACCAAGCCGACCGGCTGCGGCTGCTGGAGGTCCACCTGCAGTAACCACCGGTAGCGTCCGAAGGCCTGCGCGAAAGTCGACGGGTCACCGTCGTCGCCGTGCGCCGGCGTGGAGTTCGGCTGCATGTCCGCCTGCGTTCCGTCGATGAACAGCGCCTGAGCCGGGACTCTCAGCGCGATGTTGTTGCTGCCCTGGGAGGCGGCGGCGTAGGCACCGATCTCGCTGATCGCCATCTGGTCGCCTCGCTGGCCTGAGTTGTCCGGCTTGTCGGCGACGACGCGCAGGTACCGGGCGGTTACCGGCGTGCCGAACGCGACGGGGACAGTCCCCCATCCGCTGTTGTGGACAGTGCCGACCGTGGTCCAGGTGGTGGCGTCGGTCGAGGCGTCCAGGTGGAAGTCGGTTGCGAAATGGGCCTGGGGCATGCCGACCGTGACGTATCCCAGGGACCGAGCCTGCTGCAGGTCGACGACGAGCTGCCACCGGAACTGTCCACTGGCTTGCACGTACGTGGCGGGGTTGCCGTCCGTTGCGTAGGTCAGCTGTGACTCTGGCTGCAGCTGCGCGGTGCTGCCGTCGATGAACTGCGCCAGGGCCGGCTTGCCGGCTGCGAAGTTGGCCGGTGTCGCACCCGCCGGCGGTGCCGCGATACCGGCGTATGCCGTTTCGAGGCCGGCATTGGCCAGCACGGTCGCCGGCACGCCTGCGCCCGCGGCGGTGACCTGAGTATTGCCGCTGATGGTCACGTTGCTCGGGTTGCCACACGGCCAGCTGGGCGTGAGGTTCTCGAAATAGTTTCCGGTGAAGGAGAAGTCGCCGTACGGCGTCGTGGTCCCCTCCTTGCATCCGCCCATGGACGGGGTGTTGTTGCCGTAGGCGGCGTTGCCCGTCATGGTCACGTATTGGCTGCCGCCGTCGGTGTAGATGGCGTGACCGCCACCTACGGCACCGCGTATGACGTTGCCGCTGATCAACAGGCCGCCGGCGAGCGAGGTGCCCTCCTGCCCGAGGACGTAGATGCCGCCGCCGTCGTCGCGCTGCTGCATGTAGTCGTACACGAGATTGTTAGTGATCTTGTTGCCGGACGTCTTGGTCGCGGTGCGTCCCCAGCCCCAGTTCGAACTGATGCCGCTGTACGGAACGTTGTTGATCTGATTGTGCGTGATGGTGTCGTTGACGGTGTAGCCCTGGAAGATGCCGACGCCTCCGGTGTACTCGACGGCGACGTTGTGGATCCAGTTGTTGGCGACGGTGTTGCCGGTGGGCATGATGGTGACGTCAGCGGGGTTCGCGTCGGTGCCGTTGCCGATCTCGATGCCGTTTCCGGAGATGTCGGTGACGACGTTCCCGGTGATCGAGGAGTTCTTGACGCCCTGGCCGAGCTGGAGGCCGGCGCCGCCGAGGTGCTGGAACGTGTTGCCGGTGAGCGTCAGCCCGTCGGTGTAGTCAAATGTCACGTTGCCGGGGGTCATCGTCCAGTTGCCGTACGGGCAGGTCCCCGGATTGGTGGTGGAGAAGCGGTCGCACGAGCCCTGGTTCTGCCAGGCGCTCGCACCGGTGAGGCGCACGTTGGCCTGGACTTCGGAGAAGCCGTCGGCCGCGTTCGGTGCGGTCCAGCCCCCGTACTCGATGGTGAGGCCGCGCAGCGCGAGGCCCCGCAGCGGATTCGACGCGGTGCCGTGGCCCGTGATCACATTCTGCAGGCTCGCCCTCTCGACGACGGCGGTGCTCAGCTGCTGGCCCGTACGGGGCAGGTAGTAGATGGTGTTCGCCGGCCTGTCGAGGTAGAACTCCCCCGGGTTGTTCAGCAGCTCCCTGGCGTTCTCGATCGAGCTCGGCAGGTCGGCGTTCACGCCGTATTGCTTCCTCGTGGAATTGTCGAAACACGGCTGCCGCATCGTGACCGTGGTCCCCGACACCGACGCGACTCCGCAGCGCATCTGCGTCCAGCCGACGTTGTAGACGAACTCGAGGTTGGCGATGTTCTGCCAGCCGGCGAACGCCGCGGTGGAGGTCGTGTAGCCCGTGGCCGTGCGGGTGAAGCTGGTTGCCACAGATCCGGACGCGCGGTTCGCGCGAACGCCGTTGACATAGAGTTGCCGGGTGTCGGTGCCCGCCGGCACCGTCGCATTCCACACGCCGGTTGACCCCTGGGTCCATCCGGTGACCAGTTGGCCGCCGTTGATAACCGGGTGGGCGCCGACATCTGCTTGGTAGCTGACGATGTGACCGCCGGTCGCGGAGTCGCCCGCCGCGGCGTCGAACGTGAGGGCGCTGCCGAGTCGGTAGGTCCCGCCAGCCAGCACGACGTTGATGTCCGTTGTCATCGTGCTTGTCGCCTGCCGGACCTTTGCCTGCGCTGCCAGCAGTCCACACGGCGCCTGGGTCGAGCAGGTGGATCCCTGTCCGTTCGGGGAAACGGAGTAGACGATGGGGGCGATTGCGGCTGAGGCGGGAGGCACGCCGACACCGACGGCGGCGCCAGCCAGGACCGTTGGCAGTACGCGGATGGCGACCCGGAGTGTGGCCGAGTGGAGTGAACGTTGAGGCATGGACTCTCCCGAGACATCGTTGGGGATTGGGAGTTGTTGGGGACGGGGAGTTCGCGCGCCGCTTTGGCCGCGCGGGTGGGGCGTGCGCAGCGCTGCGCTATGGCAGCGATGTCCACGGAGTATTGGACGTCGCCGGCTCCTCCCGGGCTCTCGTCGACATGAATCAGACTCATGCTCGAAATGAGTATGAAGCATCTTCCCGATGACACAAGCCCCGCCGAGCCGCGCAGTCATCGGACCGCCAGCAGAAGTCCCGGACCAGATCCCCCGGTCGTTCGAGAAGTCGGTGGGCGGGGGCCTCGGCGAGGTACGGCGCGACCTGTTGTTGCCAGCGCAAATTCACCGGATCCCGATCGCGGACCCGGCTCACGCGATGCCGGTCGCTGGCGACGACGCGGTGGGTGAGGGTCGTGCGATTCCGCGTGACAGTACATCTCGACAAGAATCAGATCTATCGCCGACATCGCTCCGCCCGGCTCCACGTGGATGCCACGAACGCCAAACGGAGCTTGATACAGGAGCAGCTTCTGGAAACGGTGCCGCGGGACGGGTCCTACTCCTTGGTGGAGCCGGCCAGCATGCCGGAGACGAGGGTGCGCTGGGAGAAGAGGAACAGGATGAGGACGGGCAGGATGGCGATGATGATCGCCAGGGAGAGTTCGGAACTGGTGATGTCCAGTCCGGCGCCGGCTACCGGGTTGAATGCCGGGGTCGAGCCGAGTAGCTGGTTGAGGCCGACCTGGATCGGGAACTGTTCGCTGTTGGGCAGTACCAGGTAGGGCAGGAAGAAGTTGTTCCAGTTGCCGACGAAGCTGAAGAAGGCCACCAGTCCGATGACCGGCCGGGCGAGCGGCATCGCCACCCGGAAGAACACCTGCCATTCGGTGCACCCGTCGATGCGCGCGGCGGAAAGCAGATCCCGGGGCACCGTGGTGGCGAAGTAGATGTACACCAGGTAGACCCCGAACGGGTAGAACGAGAACGGCAGGATGATCGACCACACCGAGCCGATCAGGCCGAAGAGGTTGAGTTCCAGGAAAATCGGCAGCACCAGGGTCGCCGACGGCATGATCATGACCACCAGCGTGATGCTCAGCAGCAGGCGCCGGCCGCGGAATTCGGTCAGGGCCAGGCCGTACCCGGCCGGCACGCTCACCACGAGGGTCAGGATGAGCGATCCCACCGAGTAGATGGCCGAGTTGCCCAGCCAGCGGAACAGCGCACCGTCCTGATAGGACACCAGGTGTCCCCAGGCCGAGCCGATCTGGTGGAAGGAACCGAACGAAAGCGGAAAGTCCTGCGCCAGTTGGTTCGCGGTCTTCGACGGTGCCAACAGCACCCACACTGTCGGCAGCACGAAGAAGACGAACAGCGTGGTCAGGATGACCGCCGCCGCGGCGGTGGACGCGAATCGGGAAGCGGTGTCCCGGGTACGAACGGATGCGGTCATCGGTCGTCCGACTTGAACAGGCCCGAGCGCGTTACCAGAAGTCCCGCGCAGAGCAGGCCGAGCACTAACAGGAATAGAGAGATGGCCGCGGCGCCGTTGAAGTCGCCGTGCTGGAACGCGTACACGTAGGCGAGTTGGTTCGGCGACCAGGTCGGGTCGATCCGGCCCAGGCTGGCGGTCCGCAACAGCTGCGGCTCGACGAACAGCTGGGTGCCACCGGCGAAGGCCAGGATCGCCAGGTAGACGATCCACTTTCGGATCATCGGGAGCTGAATGAACCAGGCCGACTGCCATGTTCCCGCGCCGTCGATCCGGGCCGCTTCCAGCACCTCGTCGGGGATGTTGTTGAGTGCGCCGTACATGACCACGATCCAGCCGCCGGCGCCGGTCCAGAACGCGATGAGCACGAAGATGACCGGCAGGTCGCCCGGCGCGATCACCTGGGCGAACGTATCGAAACCGAGCGCGCGCAGCAGCGGGCCGGCCGGGCTGACCGTCGGGTTGAGCATGAACAGCCAGACCAGCACGCTGGCCACCCCGGCCAGTGCCCCAGGGATGTAGTAGAGGAAACGCAGGACCACGGACAGCCCCGGCCGCACCCGGCTGCGCAGCAACACCGCCACCAGCACGGTCAACACGACCACCAACACCAGCCACATCACCAGGTAGAGCGCGATGTTGGTGAACGACGGAAGGAACCGGTAGTCCTGGACCACCTTGACGAACTGGTTGACGCCGGTGAACTGACTCCGGTCGTTGGTGAAGGCGAGGTACACGGCGTACAGCGTCGGGAAGACCCCGAACGCCAGCAGCAGCACCGTGTATCCGGAGACGAAGAGGTAGCCGGGCCGGCCGGCCCGCCGCCGCGACAATGCGCGGCGGCGAGCCTGCTCGACGTCGGCGAGCACCGGCGGTCGCCCGGCGCGGACCGCGGTCATTTGTTGATGACCGTGTATCCGACGGACTTCGCCTGGTTGGTGACCGCGTCCTGCCACGCGGGCAGAGTCTCGGTCAGTGTCTTGCCCGCGGTCAGGGCCGGCAGTACCGCATTCGACCACGGCGTCTGGTCGCTGAACTTGGTGTTCGACCAGCCGGTCCACACGGCATCCGCCGCGGCTTGGAAAACGCTGCTCGGGTCGGTGGCGTAGTAGCTGTTGTTGGCCGGATTCGCCAGCCACGCCTTGGCACCCGGGCTGTACGCCGGATAGGTCGGCGCGCTCGCCAGGTTGTCGTTCGAGGTGGTCAGCCAGCTGGTGAGCGCGGTGGCCGCCTTCAGGTTCTTGCTGTGTGCGGACACCATCCAGACGCCGCCGCCGACGTTACCGGTGGCCACGGTCGGATCGCTGGCCCAGGTGAGCGGGCCGGTCGCGGCGATCTGGCCGGCCGGTGTCTTGAACGCACCCTT
>Ga0307513_10009812_pt1 | contig 12089 bp, 9 predicted proteins | sample 15_EM_MG_FD_202174 | JGI IMG/M metagenome (GOLD analysis project Ga0307513, IMG submission 202174) | Populus trichocarpa ectomycorrhiza microbial communities from riparian zone in the Pacific Northwest, United States - 15_EM | ecosystem: Host-associated > Plants > Roots > Unclassified | place... | reverse complement strand
CACCCTATTCTGATAACCAACGATCCTCGAGAGAACTTATTGAGTGAAGCTTTCAGGCTTAACGATATTAAGTTTTACCGCTTGATTCTACTTTGAATTATCTTTATCTTTATTTTGATCTTTACTTGTACTTTGAGTCTTCGGTGCGGTCGCAATCTTAGGATCGGTCTTCCTACAGACTGCCCCCGTTACACACAGGCTCTGCTTGTCGCATTGATAGTTTGTACCTGTAGTGAGATTGCTCCACTTAATGAGATAGTAGTTTAGTAATCTGCTAAGGGGGTTCAAATGGCAAGAGTGAGATAAGGTAGTGGTAAATATGTGAAGTCAAAATGAAGACAATTATAATAAATAGGAAAGAGGAAGTTTAGATGAAACTTTATAGAAACTTGAATGGAAAACAATTATTGAACACAATAATGCAGAGAGAGCTACATGAACAAGTTGGAATACAGATATTAGAGACTATTATGAAGTCACAAAAAGAAGGCAGTTGAGGTGGTTGATATTTGATATATAATATTTAATAATCAAAAGATATTTCAAGAGACAATTAGAAACAAATTAGAAAATTAGCTACTAGTAATAAGATTTTTTATTAATTAGAAGAAACAACCAAAGCAGGCCAACAAGAAAAAACTGTGAATAACCCCCGTAGAGGAAATCAGATTAATAAACTGAGCATTCCAGCCAAAGTAGTAGGAGTTTTCACCAAGAGTCTACCATACTCTTGCCCATATCAGAACTTAGTATAGTATTCATTCTCAAGAAGTTTCAAGAGACACACTTAGTTCAAAATAACTATCAGGCTTCTTTTAGCCATACCCAATTATTAAAACTCAATATAGTGAGCTGCTCGATTATATCCAATCAATTCAAGAAAATAGCCAAGAAGCTATTACTGGCATTTTCCAATCTGTAAGTCTCAATATATTAGTATTTATTTAAAATTAAAGTAGTAAGTTAATTAAAGTATAACTCCACCATTCAAGAGTATGAAGTATTCAAAATGTGAACGCCAGGGCACAATCTATTTGTAAAGGGGGCACTCGGTAGGAAGACAGATCCTAAGATTGCGACCGCACCAAAGACTCAAAGTAGAAGTAAGGATTAAAATAAAGATAAAGATAATTCAAAGTAGAATCAAGCGGTAAAACTTAATATCGTTAAGCCTGAAAGCTTCACTCAATAAGTTCTCTGGAGGATTGTTGGTTATCAGAATAGGGTTTCTCTCTCTTTAGTTAAGTAGAATAATGTAAAGCCAGAGGACACCCGTCAACCATTCTGACCTTTCACGAGCACTCTGCTCAGCTCAGGGCTGTCCGACTCACCTGCTTATAGTGAGCTAACACTCGGAGGCAGTCGGACTGCTCGGATATTAACTATCTCCACAAACAGGAAGTGCTCCTGATGATGTCACCTTAACTCCATCTGCATGAGTGAAAACTCTTCCTATCGGTAGCATGTCAGTGGCCGACCAACATGCCCACCCTAGAGATAATATCCATTGGGACTCACTGGCCCAGAGGTAGTTTCGTCTATACAAGCTGCGCAGTCCATCGGCAAATCTACTTGGCTATACTAAGCTTTTAAACCTGACCGGATGCTCCCATGATGAGAAATCTCCTGCTGCTTGACTGCATGAGCACTACCTACAGTCAACCATGCGGGACCCTCATAAATCACGACAAGACTCACACCTCTAAAGTCCACTAATAACCCATGGTAATGCTATAGTTCACAGGGTAGCCTGGGACTGGCGTTGGGATGGTTGTCCTAGAAGCCTTGCAGCTTTCCTGGTCAGCCCCAAGCCCTCTCCAGTTGACCATACTACTACCCGGAGGTTAAAGTATGCCCGTAGGTGGTTCCCAGGCATTATCCAGGTAGCGCCCCAGGAGGCGGTCACCCTCACACCCCTTATATATCGTGCGAACACCTTCTGGTCGGTGGGACGGCCACAACTCATACGGTGTTGTGGGAGCATTCCTATGGATCTCACTTTACTAGAAAGTACACAATTACACTGTGGTACAGTGCTGTCGTGCCGTACCAACGCTAGGGCCGCAGGGGGGTGTTAGGAATATTTCATGAAAGTTACAGGACGTTTTGACCAGGCCTGCTCCGTCAGTAGCCCGTCTCATGCCATACGACGCGGCCCTGTGAACATCTAAGAGCCCCACCCTAGTCGGATAACTTTCCCCTAAGTCCGCAGATGACTTTGTTAGTGAAGGTAGAGTAACTGGGGTACCTCAGTAGGGTAACTGGGTCCCCATAGTAGGGTAATGAAATTTCCAAGGTAGGGTAACTTTACCCCTTTATCCCTTTATTGCCTTCGGGGGTTCGTACAACCACATATAATGTTGCCCTGGAGACCCGTGCAACATTTACTATGTGTCCTTAACTTTATGCGAACATGCTCTCCTCAGGTTACCCTGCCTGGCAGGGTAACTTTGGCCTATGTCATCAAGTCACTTGGTAGATACTTGTTCCAACTCATGTCTACCAGTAGTATACTAAGTATACTGGTCTATCCTCAATCTTGGTTACGTCTTGGTATACCATGTGGGCTTGACTCTAGTCCGCTGTAGCTACCTATCCGTAGGGTCATTACACTATTCTATGTGAATAATGCTGGGCAAGTACGAGGAGGGTTGCGAGGCCCGCTGGGTGAGGCATATAGAGCAGAGTTGGTAGAAGTTCTGGTTCTTAATTATTCCAAAACTGGTGTGTGGTAGCGATATATTTATACAAAAGTGTACACCCATACGTATAAAAGAAATAAAGGCCCAGGAAACTCTATGTAAAAAACATAAGTGCAAACATGTTTGACCCTGAAATCCTGCCAAGTGATATAAACAATGTGCGCGAAACTATAAGGGTATGGTGTGACTATCATAACCAATAATAGTGCATAAAAGATGCATAAAATCATGAACACCGGATAGAAAAACACATGTTAAATCCCCAAATATTATCCTACTAGTAAAGCAAGTAATAAAACACCATAATATATCTTTTAGCTGTAGTAATATAAGCGATGTACAGGCAAAGCTGAAACACAAACTAAGTAAAAGAATACACAGTAGTATTATGAAATGCACATAGGAAATATAACGGAATTTCAACATGAAGTTCTGCCAGAAACCTCTGATAACAAAGATACAATTCGCTTCATAATAGGCTTCCTTGTATTAAAAAATGTTATCAACATCCTAGTTAAACTAGATCTAAATAGAAAGCTTTTTATTAGCCAACCTGGTAATCATGAACTTGCTACTCTGATAAAAGAAGCTTGCAGAAATGGGTCAGCAATTGACATAATAACTATTTATCTGATATAGGTCTGATAAGTCACCTATTTCAAAAAATATTCTCAAATGCTACTTTACTCTCAGATGTAACAGGATTAAATTATATAAGCTTTTTGGATAATTAATATTAAATTTTTAATTAAATAATTGTTTATATCATATAAAATTTAGAGCAAAGAAAGGTCTAAGTCTAGGTTTATTATTCAGAATAAATCAGGAAAAAGAAAAAAACTCTAGTAATAAGCATGTAGAAATGTAGCTGAATTATATTCAATACTCTCATATGTTGAACAATTTGGTCTTAGAAGTTCAGATTGATCAGATTGGATAGTTAACTAATTTATTATCAACTGTCTTTACTAAATTGCACCAACTTTGAATTGAAGGCTTTCTTTTCTTCGCCTTCCATATTGTTTCCGTGTATTGAAAATGTTTCACCCCAGAGTCTGAGAATTCTTCATCCCAGTGCTAAGACTTAGTTAAAATTTGCATTAAAAACTCTAATTTGCATTTTATATACATTATGATACAAGCCAAACTTATATAATATACTATGGTGGCATTTGAGAGGAATTTTTTAAATATAGGTAGCATATGAGACCTTTACTCTGATTTATAAAGGGAAGGACAGCTAAGAGGAATAGTTTAAGAACCTATTCGATATCTCTGAAATGATTGTCTTCAGTTCATTCACAAATGGCTAAATGGCCAAGAGAATTACATTGTTACTCTAGCCGAAATAGCTTACCTAATATTAAGAGTGAGTTATATGGCTTCATAAGATGACCATATATCTGAACTCAAGCTTCTGAAGTTACGAGAATCTCAGAGGTATCTGGAAGACAACTCGAAATACTGGATGAGAGCAGGTTTCAAGATATGTTTAACTGATTGGAACGTTATTTAGAGAACACTACTCCTCTCATTGTCTGGTTGCATATGCATTAGCTGCATAATGCTTTGATAGCTGGATATCGGAAATGATCACCTCACATTCCATATTACTATTGGTATGTAGGCATTTGGAACGCATATTCATTTATAGTCTATCATGATGAAAAGATCGAAGACTGTCTACTAATGGAGTGGGGACGCCCCGGTCCTCAGATGAAATAGCAGTTAGAGAGACTCTCTAAGTTAAGCTGAACAAGATTTTAGGGTCAAATGGTGTTCGGACTTTGTTATAACGAACAAGATACTTCTTAACTAAAGAAGTCCAACTAGCATGAATATTAGTATAAATAGTAGGCCTCTTCTCTGGTGGTTGAAGCATCATCAAGCAGCAGAAAAGAGACCTTAACGATATAACAAGTTAACAAAGGAGTAATATTCTAATTCTTTGATATTTGACTACGCTTTATTTCTCTGCTTTTACCAAACGATTACTCTCAAGCCTTCCTGACTATTAATCTGTTATCTCAAATATTCTTGGCCTACTTAGCTTGAAATCCTACAATGTCAGCTACTCCGTAACACAGATGAAAATTTCTAAAGCATAACTTCAGTCTATCAAGTCAAATAGAACAAAACATCCGCAAAAAAACCATTTCTTCCGGACAGATAGCCATTGCGTCCGGACGCAGGGAATCTATCTGGATCGTCCAGTCCACCCAGGCTGCTCTATGTGGGCCCTAGTACATTTGTTGCCTCCCAGTCTGTTGGGTGCAACCCAACCCATATCCTTTCCGCCTAGTGCACCCGGATGGTTAATATCTTACAATCCTCACCTGAAGAATACCCAAGGAAGCTGCCCATGGGCAGCTGCATTGGGGAACAATTGTTCTCTCTGATGGTATTGACTGACGACAGACTACTTCACTATCTGGTAAAGGGTTTTTAGATGAAAAACACTCTTAATATAGGATGACTAACCAGATATTGTCCCAGTAACTGACCACTTCATACCCCTTATTTCACCACAGATAAGAACTCTCGCAAAAACTTCCTAAGTTCTTTCATATCATCTCTTCATCAACTCAGTAGAACTATCTAGCATTATCTACACACAGCGAGCTACAGGCATGCCTTTCCATTCCGCTTGACACTATTCAATTTGCCTTTATCTCCCTCCTGACTTGTATAACAATGCGGAAGCTTCGAGACCTATACCAGTCAATTCTCCTGGATCGGAAGATTCCGACACACCATGTCCACAGGCTGTTCGACGTCTGGTTGAAGAGTTGTCCATACTTTGGTAATTTCGTTCTCCAGGCAAGTACTTTCAAATTGTTGGCTACAGAGCGCTACAGGCATGCAGACACTTCGAGACCTATACCAGTTAGTCCATCTTGCCGAGCGGATTCCAATGAGACCCTTTCCGACCCTTGCGGACATCTGCCTGCTGAGGTATCTGCCTTTTTCTCCCTGGTGACTTCTATAGCCATGCAGAGGCTTCGAGACCCAAATCCTTCGATTCCCCTCGACCGGCGGATTCCAATGCACCCTGACCCGATGGTTTCTGACTGCTGGTTGAAGCGCTATCCATTCTTTTGTACTTTAGTTCCTCAGGCAAGTACTTTCAAATTGTTGGCTACTGAGTGCTACAGGCATGCGGACACTTCGAGACCTATACAATTCAATCCCTCTCGCCAAGCGAATTCCAATGCAACCCTTCCTGACCCTAGCGAACATCTGCCCGCTGAGGAATCTGGCCTTTCCTCTCTACTAACCTCAATCGCTATATGAACGCTTTGAAACTAATACCATTAAATTCCGCTTGGTGAGCGGATTCTAACGCACTGTGTCCGGTCGCTCTCCGACAGCTGGTTCAAGAGCAATCTGCAATTTTCAACCTGTGTTCCCCGGGCAAGTACTTTCAGATTCATGGCTACTGAGGGCTACAGGCATGTGGAGGCTTCGAGACCTAGACCAGTCAATTCCTCTCGCCAAGTGAATTCCAACAACATCCTTCCTGACTCTGGCGGACATCTTCCTGCTATTGTACCTGCCTTTTTCTCCCTGCTGACCTTTATAGCAATGGGGACCCTTTGAAACCTATACGATTCGATTCCCCTCGCCGTGCAGATTCCAACCCACCCTTTCCCGACACTGTCCGACCACTGGCTGAAGGGTTATCCATACTTTTGTACTCTTGTTCTCTAGGTAAGTACTTTCAAATTGTTGGCTACTGAGTGCTGCAGGCATGCAGACGCTTTGAAACCTATACAATTCGATTCCCCTCAGCGAGTGGACTCTTATGAGACTCTTCCTCACTCTGGTAGACATCCTCCTGCTAAGGTATCAGCCTTTTTCTCCCTGCTGACCATTATAGCCATGCAGACACTTTGAAACCTATACGATTCGATTGCCCTCGCCCAGCGGAAACCAACGCACTCTGTCCCGACACTCTCCGACCACTGGTCTATGCGTTATCCATACCTTTGTACTTTAGTTCACCTGGTAAGGACATTCAACTTCTTGGCTACCGATCACTACATGCCTATGGTCACATCGAGACCTATACCCTTCGATTCCCCCTCGCAGAGCGGATTCCAACGCATCCTGTCCTGACACTGTCCGACCACCAGCTGAAGGCTTATCAATACCTTCGTGCTTTAGTTTCCCGGACAAGTACTTTCAAATTGTTGGCTCCAAAGTGCTACAGGCATCCGGACACTTCGAGGCCTATACCATTCAATTCCCATCGCCGAGCAGATTCCAATAAGGCCCTTCCTGTGTCTGGCGGACATCTGCCTGCTAAGGTATCTGCCTCTTTCTCCCTGGTGACCTCTATAGGTATACGGACACTTCGAAACCTACACCATTCAATTTTCCGCAAACGGCAGATTCCATCGCACCATGTCCCGAGGCTATTCGACCACTGGTTGAAGAGTTATCCATACTTTTGTACTTTAGTTCCCTGGGCAAGTACTTTCAAATTGTTAGCTACTAAGTACTACAGGCATGCGGACGCTTTGCGATCTCTACCATTCAATTCCCCTCACTGAGTGCATTCTAACATATCCTATCCTGGCCTTGTCCGACGACTGGTGCTCAAGCTATCCTCTCTTTTGTACTTCTATTCCCCCATTTCATACTTTTAGAGAGATAGCTGCTAAGAACTAGAAGCACGCTCATGTTTTCTAAACTAGCTTTAATAAATATATTCCTATTCTAGTATCGAAATGACTCAAATAAGTAAACTTGAATAATACTTGGTCCCAGTACACCCTTCCGGACAATCCCCCCCTGTATTTGGGTATCTTCCACTGTTTTCTCTAACTCATTCAAAGTGCTCAAATGTAGAGTTGTTTACTTAAATAGTATCAGATGATAGCTAGTTACACCTGAGGATTTCCACTATGGTACTATGGCATCGGGTTGAGTCAGGAGAACTTGTCTGCGTCTGGTACATTCTGATACCTCGGTTGCCTCTGGAGCCTCTCGGTAGTATAGACCTCTGTCCACCAGCACCCAGTAAAAGACAGCATACCTAGGACACGTGTTTACATTCTATAGGCCTAAACCACCAGACTCACAGGGAGTACAGGGTGCGCCTAGGTGTAACTTCTTTTTTTGCTGATGAAGAGTACTTATTACAGTATTCTGATATTTTATAGTTACAATTCCTATTTTAATATCTGTTTTCTCGAATATTATATTGAGGACACAGTTATACCTCAAACTATAGTATGTATTCCACTGTATGCCACTTATCATCTATAGCTTTTAGACAGTTCTATTTTCAGTTGATATAAGTATACTGATCGAACAAAGGTGTGATTGAGGTTTGTAAACTATGAAGTGGAAGTCCCTAAATGCAACTTTTATCAAATCATTAGCCATGTATAAGCAAAAGCTCTGGCTGAGCAAACATTCATAGAAGTTTTGGTTAGCAGAAATCATACTTTTGAATAGTGAAAATATTCTCTAGAAACTTTGTTAGAAGCAGAAAGCACACCAGCAAGAGAGGCTGATATGAGGCTGATTATCTTCTCTAGGAGATAATCATCTATTAGATGATATCAAACTTTCTGAAGTAACTCATTGTATATAGTACAAAAGCCTGCAGTAGCTCAATACAAGAAACATGATTGTTAGATGATCTGCAACTGACTTTTCTATAAAGCTACACTCAACAACTAATTTCAGAAATTATTATCCATTACATAGAGTATAGAATAATAGAAAAAAACCTCTAAGAGAAATGAATAAATACTCTCAAAAAGGTAATCTATAACATCCAAATAAAGTGAAAACCTGCTAGAAAATTATCTCCAATCATGAAACCTACTTTCTCTTAAATTCAGATATCAAGTCTGTTTTTCCCAATTGCCAAACTGAAAAATAATTCAAATAACAAGTAGAAGTCAATGGTTTGCAGAGTAGAGTTGCAGTAATAGAAACTAAAATCAATGTCTTATTAGTAAAACATTTTCAAATTGAACAACTGGAAGGGAAGAATTGCTTACCTATGTATTTGAAAATAGCAGTTGAATTGACAATTGATATTGTCAAAGTCAAAAAAACCTTAGTGGATCTAAAGGCCAAACTTCAACTTCTGAGAACAGTTAAAAATGAAAGAATGGAGATGAGTGATACCGAAAATAGTAACATGGAAACCTTGGTTTTTCCTGAATTTGAAGAGTCTGAATTGGTTTTCAAGCTTGCAGTGCCTCTTGCTTTGGTTTTTGTAAACCTGTCAAAGTATATACTACATCAATTAATGGTAAGGAAAGTGGTAATCTACTATCGCATCTTAAAGGATGAGTTATTTGTTAAACTGAAGTTTCATTAATAAGATGGTTGTTGGGTAGAAGTTGGAGGTGAGTGTAGTATAAAGTAGAAGAACAGAGAGTACTATTGGTTGGCTTATCTCAGTTCATATTTATCTATCAGAATGTCTAAACAAGCTTGATATATGCTTGCTAATACAAATCTTGTTAATAGAGTAATCTTGCAACAGGCCCGGGTGCAATTGGTTTATCAGTGTGAGACTATGTGTGTTGGACCCAATTGAAGTAAAATTGGAGAGAAGAGGTTATTTGTAATCTAAAGCAACAGAGTAATTCTACATAAGTATATTGAAATACAAAAATAAGGCATACTTTACAACAAAAGTAAACAAAAAACACCCTATTATAAGGCACATGATAAAAGTTAATAAAAACCAAGAATACCCAAGAAGTCTACAAAAAAGGGCTAGGCATACAGCTTATAACAAAGGTTTGTGTGTTTAAGGAGACTGTATTGGAATTAACTTGTATTGAAAAAGTGAATCCGGTGCCATGGTCTCACTGCTGCTGCTAGCAGCCCAGCAACCTCGTCAAGCTCTAATTTATGCTAACTTTTCCTATTTGCAGTATGAAAGAAGGTCAACCCATTATTGATGTCAGTGTGTCCTAATTTAGCCCCTTCTTTTGTATATGTAGCTGGATTTGCCAGCATTTAGACCTACTTGTTAAACATTTCTAGCATTCATTTAGACTTTAGACTATTTGTCAATATTATTGTCATAAAGAGGCCAGCAAGCGTATTAAAATATTCTTCACAATTAAGGAGTGGTGTGCTTTCGAGGGTATGATAAGTCAAAGTATTGGTCAGATAACCTTGACTGAATAAGGCTAAATGATTTATGAAAATTTCCTTTGTCTGCAGTTCTGTTCTGTATAGGTAAGTCATTGCAGTCAGAGGACATAGTATCCATAATGTTAGGGCTCTTTAACTCATTCCCAATGGATTTGATTAAGTTATACAAGAGACTGAGCTGAATAGCTACAGCCATTTTATGGAATGGTTCCATGATGAACATGCACTTCAGATAGTGTATTTGTTCTTTTTCCAATGCTTTTATCTTTTCCAAAATAAAACCAGTATTTGACTCTATGTAGTTACAATTTTGATGAAAAGACAGCTTAGTAATGTTCTTTCAGGCAGCCTGAAGTTGGTGGACAGCAAATGCTTTTTCATTTACAGGATCCTAGTATCCTTGCAGTTGGAATCCTACTAAGGCCTCCATCATGTGATATCTCTTAGGTAGGAAAATGCTGGGTAGGGAGGGGTGATAACAGAAAATGCATAATAGAGCTCAGATTGGAACGTGAGATTTGGTTAAAGGAGGAGTAGGACTATAACAAACACAATCTTGTCAGTTTTTCTTATAACGGAGAACAACTAATTATCTCACAAATTGAGGTCGTAGACTATCATCATAGTCATGTTGTTGGATAGCCTTATCACAATAAGGTAGGAAAGTATGAAGTCCTATCTCAAAAGGACTAGGAGCTTGCATTCAAGTCAAAAGGATAAGCGTGGGATATTGAGTGAAAGGAGTGAATATCTTGCACCACGGGAAGGTCATTGTCACAGGGTTTGGTTTGTGTCTCAGTACTCTGTTTTGTTCTACTTAGCTGGTTGCATGGAGTGTGTATCCACTTGTTGGCCCTCAGCCCCTCATATATGCCCCTTCACAACCCCAATCCTGCTGCCTCATCACCCTTGTGTTACCTAACCTCTGTGACTCATAATAAGTCATAGGGTGAAATCCATCAGATGACTTGTATGAGTCACTGCACAACATACCATTAACCAATCAAAACCAATAAAACAAATTATCTGCTGTAATGAGTCACATGTATGAAACCCATGACTCATAATATGCGTCATGTGCGAAGGTTATTATATCGTGTCTCTCACAATTGTGAGTCCCTAAACAATCAACCAATCTTTAATATAAGGATTACTTGGCATTGCATAGTCATGTGAGATACTATATGCCCAATAACAACATAGCGTAAAACAACAACAGGAGCTGACTAATAACTCATTAGTCATGTGAAAACAAATTAGCTATGTCAGAATTTGTTACAAGGACATCAACATGACAAAAGCCTATTGTGATTAGCTTTAACTAACCCCACCAGTTATTAAATGTGAAGAGAGCTGATACTGATAGTAAGGTAGGGTTGTTTTATTTTTCCTTAATAAATGTGGAAATAAGAATGGCAATAGAGAAATTTGAAGTGATTTGTTTTCCCTGAGGGGGGGCAGGAATTCTGAATGGGTGGAGGGGTACGAGATGTGAAGAAGGAAAGAGACAAGCAGCTATTCCAATCGCTTCTACCTTTAGAGCAGGTTGCCCTTGCCTAGGTCTTCATAAGCATGCCATAGTTGATTTGTGGTCCCCCTGGACTGCGGATCTGCCCTAGCTCCTGCCCATGTACTCAAACCCTGTAAACCCTTAGTTTAAAGCAAATCCCATAAGCAAGACCGCATGCTCTGCCAGGTGCAGCAATATACTGCACTTGAACACATTCCAAATATGCTTTGCATATTACTGAAAGCTAATACACTCTAATTAGACACATAATGGGAGGCTGTTGGACAGAGATATTTTAGGTAAGATATTTAACTCATTCGAGCCAGAGCCAGGGCATTAGCTATTTTTGTGCACATTTATGTTGCGCACATTTTAGGATCTCAACTTTATTCCTTGTGAACCTAAGATTCATGAGATTCTTGCCGAAATACATGGAGATATAGTGAGGGAGGATTCCAGAAGCATTTTTATAATCTAGATCATTGCAACCTCTAAAGTGGCGATCAGAGCTGTGCTAATAATTTTATTATGTCCGGAAGGCACGGTTAACTCCTGCGCCTAATCTCATTAGTTATCAGCTGTAACAATCCTATTGTTGTGCAGTAGTGCAACAGGTGTCACAAATCGTGACTAAGCAAGGCAGATTTCACATGACTCATAGTTATGAGTCATAAGGTATGTTGGTTTTCACACTATGATGTCGCTTGACTCATAGCTTTTACATGACTACGCACTTGCGA
>Ga0307513_10009811_pt1 | contig 12090 bp, 5 predicted proteins | sample 15_EM_MG_FD_202174 | JGI IMG/M metagenome (GOLD analysis project Ga0307513, IMG submission 202174) | Populus trichocarpa ectomycorrhiza microbial communities from riparian zone in the Pacific Northwest, United States - 15_EM | ecosystem: Host-associated > Plants > Roots > Unclassified | place... | reverse complement strand
CGCCACAAGGGACGAAGCCAGAGCTGATCTGTTCGATTACGTCGAGCGCTTCTACAATCAGCGCCGGCTGCACTCGACGATCGGCTACATGAACCCCGCAGCGTACGAAGCATCGGTGGGTCTACGTTAGGATGGTGTCAACAGAAGCGGGGGAATTCCAGTTCTCTTGCCAAGTCTAGCAACTATTCGACAATGGTCAGTGGAATGCGCCGTCTACGGCAGTACTCAACTATCTTGTCCTGAATATCTGCTTTCTTCGAGGTGGGCAAAGGCTCGTTGTCAAAAGGAGCGTCCCATCGTCTGATGTCGCCCGAACGAAGAATTCTTCCCTTCACTCGCCCGTTCTGAAAGTCCCAGGTGATCTCCATCTTGTGCCCATTCTCTTCCGCATACAGAAGAGATTCCCTCGTCAAAAACTCGACGTACGATCGATCGTTAAAACTGACCCGGTTCGGGAATACAGCTTTTATGGCCTTCGCGAGTATGTCTATGAACCTGCCCATTTGTTTCCTAGTGGTAAGTGATAGCGACGCGACGCGCCTCACGGATGGCCTGCTCCACGCGCCACAGTGAATTCGGTGCGACGTATCTGATGACAGCGACAGCTCTCGATGCATTCGCTGCAAACGTGGCCGACGCAGCGCCCCACACGAGCCGACTCTCAACTCCCGCCGCAGTGAGAATCGCGCCAATCGGAGTTCCACCGATGGTAGTTCCTAGGGCGGCTGCTTCAGCACTCGCACCCCTTCCAGCCCAGAAAGCCGAGTTCGCCCCACCATTTAGGCCTGCAGCCCAAAGTGTGGCGGCGCCCCACGCGTAGCCCGAATACTTACTGCTAGCGTAGCTCGAAGCGCACTCGTCTACGCCTCCGTCTATTCCGAATGCTCGGCGTACGTCACTCGTAGAATAGAGGCCAAAAGTTAAGACGCTTGACACGCCGTCACCAAACCCCGCAGCGACATTCACCACCGAGGCGGGTAGTGGATCGCCTAACCACCACAGTCCGTAAATATCGATACGGCTAAGTGGATTACCACCTACGTAAGCAAACGTATTCATTCCACCATATAACCCGATTGGATCACTCTGCACGTATCGTCCGATGGCCGGATCGTAGTCTCTGAAGTAGTTGTAGTTGAGGTTGGTCTCGACGTCGAAGTACTGCCCCGGGAACCTCAGGTTGTACTTGAACACACCGAGTGCTGGCACCGAAGGGTTCTCGTTTGGCGCGCCCTCACCAAAGGGTGTCGGGTCCCAGCTCCAGCGTAGTTTGTTGTCACTCGGACGCGAAACCTTTCTCGGCGTGTTGATCTGATCGGTGTGCACGTAGAACACATCGACATTGGCGCCATTGGTGCGCAGCGTCGCAACGGGAATATCCCCTAACCACACCGTTTCCTGCACGCGTACGGCGGCGCCCGCGCTGATGGTGTACTCACCGACCAAGTGTCCTGCTTCGTCGTACATGAACACCGTCGTGACCTGCGGGCCACCGGACTTTTTGATGCGCTGGCCGAGCGCGTTATGGATGTACGTCGTGGGAGTCGCCGCGTTGAGCTTGCCGGTCTTCATGCGGCCGCGATTGTTATAGGTGTGGGTCGTGACGCCGGTGGTGAGAGCGTTGCCGACGGCATCGTAGGTGTAGGTGCGCGCGAGCACTCCCGTAACCGAGCTCAACTTGTTCGAGGTTCCGGGGATGGTGTACGTGCTCGCGCTCGTGCCGGCCTGAGTCAACCGATTTCCATCGGCATCGTAGGTGTAGCCGATCGTGGTGCTGGGTTTGGTGGCGGAGTTCAGCCGATCGAGGATGTCGTAGCCGAGCGTCCAGCTGTTCGCCGGCGTCGTGACGTCATTGGCTGCGGTGATACGGAACGCATCGTCATAGCCGAACGATCGCTGACCTGAGCTTGTGACCTGCGTGAGCTTGCCGTCGGTGTCGAAGGTGCGGCTCGCAGTGGTCGAGTTGCCCCAGGTCCATCCCGTAATCGGGCCGAAGGGGTCGTAAGTCACGTTGCTCAGGATCGTGACATTCGGCGACCCATTGAGCGTTACGCTCGTCACCTGGCCATTGGCGTTGTAGCCGTAGGTAATCATTTTGCCGGAGGGCAATGCCAACGAAGCTAGCTGGCCGGCGGCGTTATAGCCGTATCCGATCGCAGCACTGGCGCTAATCGGCAAGCCGGCGAATCTGTTCATCAGTAGTGGGTAGGGTTTGCGGTTGCGCTATCGCCCTCAGGACCCCGCACTCAAGGTTTTGCATTGCTCAATGCCTTCAATTGTTTTTCGATGGACTCATATGCGAACGGTGGCGGGTCTAGCTCAAGCGCCTTCTGCAGGAGTTCCGCCGCCTGCTCAGAGTCTCCTCCTTGTCTAGCCGTTTCCGCGCTGATGACGAGCTGCGCCACTGCGTTCATATAGGGAGTCGCCGCGCGGCCAGGATCAAAGTGATATTCGAGATTCGGGTCGGCTTCCACGATCAGGTCCTTCACATTCGACAGGCATTCGACTGCTCGAACAATCTGACCAATCGCATACTCGCGCTTTGCAACGTCTGCCATCGCGGCGAATACCGCGGCGTCATTGACGGCCCGTAGTGCTCGATTGATCAGTCCATTAAGCTGCTCAAGTGATTTCACTGCTCAGTTCCTCTTCTTGCTCCAGTAATCACAATAGACAACGATTTGGCCCCATTTGCCGCTGATAACACTGTCTGGCCAGGTATTTGTCCCAGATCCTCTGCAGCGATCGAAACAGGCTTGGCATGCGCTGCCATAGCCAACTTGTCCGCCCCAACCGGACGTGAGGCACTTTGCATAGTGGTCCTGACAGGTTTCAGGTTCATCTTTCAAACATTTTACGACTAGATAGCCAAGTCCCGCCCCGATTCCGGTCCCAATGACTCTTCCAATCCAAGCACCAGGCGGTCCGCCGAGAATGCCGCCAATTGCTGTGCCAGCATTTCCGCCCCAAACTGCGCCTGTCGCAGGATTCAACCCTCTAGGGTCACTTACCTCGAGCGATCGAGCATCGGCGTACAAATACGTGTTCGGGCCTCCTTTCAGGCCAATGGGGTCGGATTCCACATAGCGACCGATGCCAGGATCGTAGTCTCTGAAGTAGTTGTAGTGGAGCCCGACGGCAGGGTCGTACTGCTGGCCTGGGAACCTCAGGTTGTATGTAAAGTTGCCGAGGCTCGAGGGATTCTCATTCGGCTGCGTGGTGCCGAACGGATCCGAGTCCCACCTCCACCGGATGTTGTTGCTTAAGTCGGTGACGAGCCGCGGGGTGTTCAAGTGATCGGCATGCACGTAGTACAGGATCACGCCACCCGATCCATTGGGCCTCAGCGTCGCGACGGGTAAGTCGCCTAACCACACCGTCTCCTGGATCAGCGCCCCTACAGAGGTGTACTCCCCCGCCAGATGCCCCGCCTCATCGTACGCATAGAGCGTCGTGACGCCAGAGGCTGTTCTCTTGATCCTCTGCCCCAGCGCGTTGTACGTGTAGGTGGCGGTGACGCCGCCATTGGTCGCGCTCGTCATCCGTCCGCGGTGGTTGTACGTGAACGTGGCGCCGACATAGGAGAGCGTGTTGCCGGCGGCATCGTAGGCATAGGTGCGCGGCAGCGATCCTGCGATCGAGCTCACGCGGTTGCTCGAGCCTGAAGTCGTGTACGTGCTTGGGCTGCTGCCGGTCTCGGTCAGCCGGTTGCCGTTGGCGTCGTAGCTCCACCCTTGAGTGGTGCCGGTCTTGGTGGCCGCGTTCAGCCGATCGAGCGCGTCGTACCCATACGTCCACGACAGCGCGCTGCTGCCGGCATCGGCGATGCCGGTGATGCGGAACGCATCGTCGTAGGAGAAGTTCTTGAGACTTGCCCCATTGGCATTATCGACCTGCGTCACCTTGCCGTCGGTGTCGAAGGCGCGGCTCGCGGTGGTGCTGTTGCCCCAGGTCCAGCCGGTGATGGGGCCGAAGGGGTCGTAGGTGATGGAGTTCAGGATTGCGGTTGAGCCGTTGAGCGTGAGGCTCGTCACCTGGCCGTTGGCGTTGTACCCGTAGGCGATCGTTGCGCCCGAGGTCAGCACGGTGTTGGCGAGCCGGCCGGAAGAGTCGTAGCCGTAGCCAATCGCAAGCGTGGTGCCGCCGACGGTCTGGCCAAAGCCTGTGATGCGGCCGCGCGGGTCATAGGTCCACGCGAGCGTGTGGCTCGCATCGCTCGCGCCGGTGAGATGGCCCTTCTGATTGGTGCCTGTGTCGTAGACATAGGTGATTGTCTGATCGGTCACACCGCTCAGCGTGAACGACGCTGACGTCACGCGGTTCGCGGCGTCATAGCCATAGTCTGTGACCGCGCCTCGTGAGTCGATGGAGGTGTCGAGGTTGCCACCGGAGTCGTACGTGCTGGTGGTGACGCCCGTGTCGGGCGAGGTCTGCGTCTTGAGATCGCCGAAGCCCGTGTACGTGTAGCTAGTCACGAGCGAGCGCGGATCGGTGACGGACATCAGGTTGTCGTTGGCGTCGTAGCCGAACTGCGTGACCTCCGAGGCCGGATCGGTGATCTGCTTCAGGCGATTGAGCTCGTCGTAGAGGCTCGTGCTGTTGCGCGAGAGCGGCGCATTGGTGGTGGTCGGGTTACCGTTGTTGTCGTAGCCGAAAACGGTAGTGACGCCAGCCGTGCTCGCCGCGTTCACATCCTTCCACAGCTGATTCAGCGTGTTGAATACCCGAGTGTGCGTGCGGCGCAGCGAGTTGCCCGGATCGTAGGTGTTCTCCGCGGTGCGATTGCCGGCATTGTCGAGCGTGTAGCCGATCTTGTTCGACGCGCCGTCGTTGATCTGCGTGAGGCGATGCGCGGCGTCGTAGGTGTACTCTATGTAGCTCGCATCCGGGTTCGTCATCTTCTTGAGCAGACCCGTGGGGAAGTACTCGAGGTGCGTGAGCTCGCCGCTCGTGCAGCTAGGCAGCGTCGCGCCCACGCAGCGATCGGTGAGGCGCTGGCGCAGGTCATATGAGAGGCTCGTCACCAAGCCATTGGCATCCGTGATCTGCGTCGCTTGGCCGTGAGCGTTGTACGAGTTGTACGTGGTCACGTGGCCGAGCGCGTTAGTGATGGTTTTGAGCTGGCCGCACTGAAAGCCTGTGGTGCAGGTGTAATAGGTGTAGGTCGTGACGTCGGTGACATCCGTGCGCGGACCGTCTTCGGTGAGCACCTGGCCGAAGGAGTTATAGGTGTAAGTCCAGGTGCGCGAGACGTTCGGCGTGACGGAGGTGTCGGTGACCGTGCGTGTGAGCAGTCTACCGCTTGAGTCGTGCGTGAACGCCGTGGTGCGGTTGGGCTCCACGATCGAAGTCGGCAGCCGAAAATTAGCGTGCCAAGCGGTGGTCGTGGTCCGCGCGCGCGCCGTTCCGAAAGCCTCGGTTCTCGAGGTCGGCAGATTTCGGTCGACTTCGTAGGCAGCGGTGGTGACGACATTGTTGAAGTCAGTCTGCGAAAGCACGTTGCCGTTGGTGTCGTACGTTCGAGCCTGGACGCACCCGGGACACAGCACACTCACACCGCTGCCGCGATAGACGCCCTGGACGAGACTCTCGCCGTAGTTGCGCGAAACGCCGAGCGGATCGGTGACCGTGCGCGAGCTGCCGCTGTAAGAAATGGTATAGCTCTCAACGCCACCCGCGTGCGAAGAACCGGTGACGAACTGACCGCCCGTGGTGTACGTCCAGGTGGCGAAGGCTACGTTTGCTTCGTCGGTTAGCTGAGTCAAGGTCCAGCCGGTGTGGCCATAGGCATACGCACGGCTGCGCGTGTCCGGATATGTGACAGAGGCGAGTCCACCATTTGAGTGATAGGCATAACTAGTCGTATTGCCCGCGGGATCTACAAGAGTCTGCAAGCGCGGCGTGCCAGTCGCATCGGCTGCGTAAGTGAATGTCAGCGTGTGCCCAAACGGATCGCTGACGGAGCTCGGTCGGGGGTCGTCGCCGTTATACGAAATCTGTTGAGTCGCCCCACCGCGCGGAGTGATCGAGGTCAGCCGCCCGTCGGCATCGTATTGCTCCACCGTATCGTTTGCCGTTCGGTACTCGTAGCCCGACCCAGTGATGCTGACGCGGTCGACCACATCCGCATCCGGGTTGTAGACGCCGTTGTAGAGATTGAACGTGAGAAGTCGGCCATCCGGACGCAGCGCGTAGATAGTGTCGAAAGACGTTTGGCTTGCCGTCGTAGTGGAGCGCACGAGACGCTGGAAGTAAGTCGCGGTCCAAGCCGGTCCCAGCGGCTGGGGGCCGAAGCCTTGATTGCTATTGAATTGCGTGACACCAACGTAGTAGGCCGAGAAGCTGTTATAGCCGCGTTGAAATCGCAATGGATTCGGACCGTTGCCGACGTAGTCGGTCTCGACTTGGTGCTTGTTGCCATTTGAGATATCGACAGGGTTTCCGACAACATCCTTCCCGCTTCCAGCGCTCGCGCCACCCTTCGTGCAGTCCTTGCACTCTCCCGCTGCTTTGAGCGGATATTTCGGCGCAGGTGGAGCGGGTGTGGGCGCTGGACAGTACGCGGCGATTTGCGGCGTCTGCCAGCTATAGACCGGGTTGTCGCCATTTGGGCAGGTGATTGTCAGTTGCTTGTACGCAGCGACGGCCGGCGTAAACGGAGGCAGATTGCACTCTGGGTCCCAGGCGGTTGCGTTGTAGTTGAATGAGCCAGCCCAGTAGTAATCGATGTTGTACATCTTTTGCGGCGGATCGTACGCGTCGCCGCTAAAAGTCATGGTGCAATACGAGCCCGGACCGCGCACAGCGAGACTCGGTGGAAGCGCGATGGCCGGCGCCTTGGAGTCGAAAAAATGTTGTGCGCTTGCATAGACGACGTCGTACCAGATGGGTGAAATCATCGGCGCGGCGCCCGGGCAGGCCGGAAGATTCGGCAGACCGCAGGTTTTCGTCTGTGCGTGCGAAGGATTGCTGCCACCCCACGTCAACGCAAGCAGCAGGAGGGAAAATAGAACGGAGTGTTGACGATGCATTGTTGATCTCTGCTGATGCCGCGGTCGGACAAGATGTATCTGTCACGAGGACGAGAAAACTCTCACCTCGCCACGTGAAAAACCGCCAAGCGTGCGTAACTCGCAGGTGTGGCGCCGCACATCACCGCATTCGCGATTGCACATGTCATATTTCGGCGACAAAAGAGCCGGCTGCTCTCGCAGCCGGCTCTTTTTATCGTCCGCGGATTCGAACTATTTCTTCGCCGGAAACTTGTACAGCGTGTAGTACGCGTTGAGCTCGGCCGGCGCGTTCGCATCGAACAAAGTCTGTGACGTGAGCTTCGCGTGATATACGCGCGCAGTCTGCCGCGGATGCACCGTCTTCAGCTCCGTCGACGCCAACGTGATCGCGATGCTCTTGCGATCTTTGCCGATCACGAGCGATGTCATATCTTCTCCATGCAGATCCAGCTCCGGCGAGCCATAGTCCGGCGCATCGCGATACGTCCACGACTCCATCGACAGCGCCGACTTCAAGATCGCCTCACTCACACCATTGCCCAGCGGCTGCGTGAGATCGAGCCGGAATCCTTCCGGCGTCGCCTGCATGGAAACAATCTGCGGCGCAACGGTCGTCCCATCCCAGCGCACGTGCTGCAGGCTCGCGACCTTGCCGCCCTTGGCCTGCCAGCCGCGGCCAGTCTGACCTAACAACAAACTGCCATCGGGCAGGAACACGGGACGCATGACGCCGGATTCGAGCCCTTCGAAGAAGGGCATGACACTGCCCTGCTCGACGTCGCCCACCTTCTGCAGTACGACGCGCAACAGGTTCGACTGCGTCTGATCGCCGATCACCATCTGTCCCGCGAACGGACCGAACTTCTTCTGCGTGATCCAGGCGGGATTGCCCGGCGAATTCGCGACCTTGTTGTGCGGGAACAGGATGGTGGCCTTGGCGCGGCGATCGGCCACGGCGTCGTACTTGATCTCGGGCGAGTCGGGCGTCATGCCGGGCAGATCGACGAGGCCGGCGGGGTGGCCGTAGAACGTATCTTTCTTGAGCTCGAACATCTTGGACGTCGCGACGAAATCGCCCTGGTTGTCGGTGTACCAGATGCGCCCGTCGGGGCCTGTGCCGATGCTCGCGGGGCTGCGCATGCCATTGGCGAACAGCTGGAACTTGCCGTTTGGCTCGACGCGAATCGCCCAGCCGTTGAAGCCGCCCCAGGTGCCCATGACGCTGCCGCCGCCCATGTACGCGCTGCCGCCGCCGTCATGCACTAGGTTCAACGTGAGGTAGTAAGCGCCGTCGGCGCCACGCGTGGGGCCATGCATGTAGCTGTGGTAGTTGGCGTGATACGAGTGCGCGTCGAACAGCGTTTCGTATTTGTCGGCAATGCCGTCGCCGTTGGTGTCGCTGACGCGCGTGAGCTCGGCCTTCTGGCCGGCCACGACCACGAGTCCCTTGCTGTCCTCGACGACGACGCCGAGGCTGTCGAAGAGCCCCTCGGCGAACAGATGCCACTCACCGTTCACGATGCGCCACAGCCCGGCGCTGCGAGTCGCGACGACGACGGTGCCATCTTTGGCCACGCCGAGACCCAAGGCTTCGAACAACTGATCACGCCCATAGTTGTCCTTGGGCGGGTAGTAGTTTTCGATGCTGTAACCCGCAGGCAGCTTCGCGGTCGATGGCGCCCTGCGCACCGGCGCGACCTTGTACGCGTAGTTAGATGGCGCGGGCCGCCAGGCCTTGCCGGCCACGGCGACCGCGCCCTTCAAAGTCGCGTTGGTCTTGCCGGCCGGCAATGTCCAGCGATCATTCGCAATCGAGCCGACGCTGGCGGCGGCGCCCTTGAGCAGCTGTGAATTCAGCGCAAACGACTGCGGCGCGACGAGCGCGCCGCTCACGGTGATCGCAACTTCGCCGCGTTCGGAGATGGTGGTGGTCACCTCGAGAACATTCTTGCCGACGCGATACTTGAACGCGGGCGCAGCGAGCTTGTTTCTCGAGTCGCGCGAATAGCCCATGAACTGCGCATCCACCGCGGCGATACGCGCGAGCTGGTCTTCCTTGCTGTACAGCGAGGCCTTCATGGTGGCGAAGTCGCGGAACTTTGCGTCCTTGAACGAAAAGTCGATGGCCGATCCGTCCGCCTTGAGCGGCGCGAGCAGGTATTCGCGATCGCCGAAGCCGATCTCGCGACTGTCGTAGCCGAGCGCGAGACCATTGTTGCCGCGGTTGGTGAACTCGCCGGACATTTCGAGGAACCCGCCCTGCCAGATCTTGACGACGGCCAGCAGGCGCGGATCGAAGGTGTAGTTCACGCCATTCGGATTGCCAACGTGAATGGCGCGGCCAGACGTGCCCGGCAGCGGACCGCGTTGCATACGCACTTCATCGCCCACTAACCACTGCATGCCGTCGGCGAGCGGATCGTAGGCCGCGGCGGGCGCGAGCGCGGCGAGCCGGGTCACGGGGCCGCGTGCCCCGACTTCGTTGAGTGTCGTCAGATAGTCGCCGATGGCGTCGATCTGCGCGTCGCTCAGTTGCTCCTTGGTGAACGCCGGCATCACCGGTAGATAGGGCTGGCCCTTCGTCGGGCCACTCTCGGCGATGGCGAGCTGCTCGGCGGGTGCGCGCACGGAGCGATGCAGATACTCGCGCCCGGCCTTGATCTGGAAGCGATGCCCCTCGCCGCCTTCAACCACTTCGCGCGTGCGCGGATCGCTGCGGAACACGCCGTACAAGTTCGGGCCGGTGCTCACGGCCGTGTCGCTGGGCACGACCAGATGGCAGGCCGAGCAGCCCAGCTGCTCGAAGGCCTCTTTGCCGAGCGCCACGAGATCCTTGAGATCTTTCTCGTTGGTGTCGCCACCCGATACCTTGGGCAGTTTCAGCTGCTCGAAGTCGGCGGCCTCGTGGCGCGCGTTGCGTACGGAGAACGGGCCTTGCTGCACGACGATGAACGTGGGTCCGCTGCGGTCTTCACCATTCCAGATGGCGCCCGTGCTGGGGCCATCGACAATCACGTTACGACGAAAGTCGCTACCGTTGTGTACTTCGAGGATGAAGGCGTTCTCGAGCTTGTTATAGCCGGCATCGAAACGCGGTCCGCGGAACTTGAGGCTGAATGCCTGCCACTGCCCGGTGCCGGCGAGCTCGAACGCATAGCGTCCCTGGACCAACAGTGTGGCGTTGGAGCCCGCTGGCGCCCGGTATTCAAAGGCGGTAACGCTGTCGGTCAGCGTGGCTTTTGAAACGAGAGGCGACTTGTCCGAAGCGGTTTGGGTGGTCAGCGCGCCGTCGGCGACGGTCCACGCGGGGTTGTCGCGGAACGCCGCGCCGGGGGCATTCTGTGCCTCGGCGGGTCGGAAACTTGTGAGCACAACGATGGTCAGAACCGCCAACACGTGGCGGAGCATAAAACGCGGCATGGAACCCCCTTGTGTGCGGCTACACTAACGCAATCCCAACGAACGAGACACTCCTTTGCTCTGGATGATTCTTGCCGCCAATGGCGGAATAACAGCGGACACGCCGCAACCCGAAGTCGTCGTAACCGGATCGCGCGTCGCGACAATGCCGGACGAGATCGGCGCCAACGTCACCGTGCTCGAGCGCAAGGACTTCGACGTGGAGAAGCCCACGCAGCTGAGCGACATCCTGCGCCGCGTGGCCGGCGTGCACGTGGACCAGGTGGGTGGGCGCGGCGGCACCGGCTCGCTGTACATGCGCGGCGCGGACCCTAACTACACGCTGGTGCTGGTGGACGGCGTGCGCGTCAACGACCCGACCAACGCGCGCGGCGGCTCGTTCGATTTCTCCGGCCTCGACGTCGCCGACGTGGAGCGCGTGGAAATCGCGCGCGGCCCGTACTCGGCCGTGTATGGCGGCGATGCGCTGGCGGGCGTCATCAACATCGTCACGCGACATGCGCCGGCGGAAAAAGGCTACGCCACGCTCGATGTCAATGGCGGCGTCTACAACACGCACGAGATTTCGGTGACCACGGGCGGCCCGGTGGCGGGCGGCAACTGGAACATGGGGTTCGCGGATGCGCACGAAGGCGAACAGGTGCGTGGCAACGAGTTCGATTCGAAGCGCGTGTCGGGCAGCTTCGATACCGAGTTCGCCGGCTCGAACACGTTGACCGTGTCGGGCCGCTATTCGAAAACCGATCGTGATGGCTTTCCCGATGACAGCGGCGGCTATGGGTTCGCGGCGATCCGTGAGGTTGAGAAGCGCGAAGCGAAGGAAGGCGTGTTCGGCGCGAGCCTGACGCATCGGGAGGGAGATGCCACATTCGCCTTGGCGCTCGGGTACTTCGATCGCGACGATCACATCGACTCGCCCGGCATTGCTCCGGGCGTGCGTGACCCGTTCGGCGTGCCGCCCTCGGTCGTGGATTCCACCCTCAAGCGTTTCACCGCCACGTTCACTGGCACGCAGAAGTTTTCGGAGATGCTGTCGCTGGCCTATGGCGCCGAGTGGCAGCGCGAGCAGGGCACGAGCGACGGGTCGCTCGATTTCGGCGGCGGCTTCGTATTGCCCACTTCGTTCGCACTGACGCGCACATCCTGGGCGCCGTTTGCGGAAGTTCGCCTGGGCACGTCGTTTGGACTTTCGACGCAAGCCGGCGTGCGTGTCGACAATCCCGATGGCTACTCCTCGGTGACGAGCCCGCGCGTGCGCGTGGCGTATGAGTTGTCGGATACCGGCCTCACGGTGGCTGGTAGCTGGGGCAAGGCGTTCAAACTACCCAGCCTGTATGCGCTCGGTCATCCGCTCGTGGGCAATCCGGATCTGGTGCCGGAGCGCGGCGAGTCGCACGAGCTCGAGGTGTCGCAGGTGCTGCTCGACGGCGCCGCGCGCTGGAGCGCCACCTGGTTCGACAGCGCGTTCCGCAATGCCATCGACTTCGATTCGGGTCCGCCGCCGATGCTGGTGAATCGCAATCGCGTGGATTCGCATGGCATCGAACTGGCGGGCAACCTGGCGGTGGGTGAGCAATGGCAGTTCGATGCCAGCGTCACGAACATGAAGAATCGCATTGCCTCCACGGGCGGTGAGCTGCGCAATCGGCCGCAGTGG
>Ga0307513_10009810_pt1 | contig 12091 bp, 12 predicted proteins | sample 15_EM_MG_FD_202174 | JGI IMG/M metagenome (GOLD analysis project Ga0307513, IMG submission 202174) | Populus trichocarpa ectomycorrhiza microbial communities from riparian zone in the Pacific Northwest, United States - 15_EM | ecosystem: Host-associated > Plants > Roots > Unclassified | place... | reverse complement strand
AGTACTTAGATGGTTGCGTGAAGATCCTATCTCTTGGTCGGAACCAAGTGCCTTATATAGGCATCTTCTCACAACCCTAACCTTGGTGACTCATCACCTCGCGCTACATAAACCTCTATGACTCATAATGAGTCATAGCGTGAAATCCATCAATGACTCATACGAGTCATCACCCAACATTCCGTTAACCAATCAAAACTCATAAACCAAGTCATGTGCTCAAAGGAGTCACACGCGCGAAACTCATGACTCATAATGTGAGTCATGTGCGAAAGTCATTACATCATATGACGTCACAATCGTGAGTCATGAAACCATCAACCAATCATAACATAACAATGACTCGCAAGTGCATAGTCATGTGAGAACTATGAGTCAAGTAACGTCATAGTGTGAAATCCTACATACCTTATGACTCATAAGTATGAGTCATGTGAAATCTGCCTTGCTTAGTCACGATTTGTGACAATTGTTTGCGAATTCAATTCTAGGCTTTTGAGCGCTGTTATATTCAAGTAGGGCAAACAGATAGCGCACCGGTAAGCGGTAGAGTCGGAAGATTTCCCCGGACCTCGGGCACCGTGTCGGAAAGGTAGGGGAGGCAGCTTCCATAATTTCATCTGCACCCCCCTAAAACTAAACTAACTGTAAAGACAGGTGTATAAGCAAAACACGACCAACGCATCATGTTCCTTCCACGGATCACCGAACCTATCCCTATCTCCCCACATGCCCATGCCCCCCACACACTCCCATAATAACAAAAAAAAACATATCAGTAGAATCCTCTCACCAAACCAGTAAAGCACTCTAACAATCTATTACACTCCCGGATGGTCTGCAAAAGTCCGGAAAATTCCAGCACCAGCCACAGCCCTCTCACATATTCTTTCTTGCGTTTGTTGAGCTCATATTGGTAGTTCCCAGCCGTCCAGTCCGTCTTCGGGATTGGCCATGACGGAATACAGCTTACGGTCCGTCTCGTTGAGGGCGCTAGGACGGACTGCGCCCAGGAAGATGACCACCGGCTAGACCATAGGGGACTATAGTGCTAGCGTTTAGACCTCTGGCACTAGCCAAATTGTATCACGAGACATCACTGGTACCATCCCCCACTAGCCCCGCCTGGCCCTCAGCCGGTTGCAAACACTGCATGTCAGCGCATCCGCCGAATCCGGCTCAAATCAGTAAGGTCACTGATGATGCGTAGTTAATTCCTCTGCTCCTTGCACGCATGACTAGGTGCTTTGGAGGCTGTATGGGCAGAGAGCTGAGGTTTGTTCTCCTTTTGACCTGCTGGTGGATGGTTGGATGGACTGACCAACTAAATGAGTAGATCTGCAGGGAGGAAAAGTACAGAAAGTATCAGAGGGCTTCCTTGTGGCTCACTGCAACATGACTCCCCCCCCACCCCCCGCATATTTGAACTCATTTAATGAAATGAGAAAACTAATAGAGGCCCTAAAAAGAGGTTCTTTAGAAAATTGCCAGAATTATCCTTAAGGTTCTTTCTCAAATGCTGATAATTCAGTATGCCAGAATTTCTTAACTTTGGGTACGGGGCAAGTTTTGGTCAACAGGCCATGCAAATAGGTTCAGGACCATGTACGAATGACCGTGGGCGCACTTGTGCCACTGGTGTGGCATAAAAAATCATAGCCAATTGTATAAGTAGAAGCATCCCGCCCACATCGTTGGGGATGGCAAAGTTTCCTCCCAACAAACGAACCACTTCCACATCAAATCCACAATGAATGCTTCAGGTTTTACCAGCACTTCTTCCCCGCCTCGCATTCCTAGAATTACATGTTTGCTAATAAAATATACCTTCTGACAGAGCTTCTTCACCCTTATCGTGCCAGCCTTTTGGTCGCTATTATTGCTACGGGTACTATTATCTTTTCAACACGCAACGAAATCAATTCGAAACTTGATACCATCGATTCAAAACTCGACGAACACAGTTCGACACTCGGCAAACACGAGGCGATACTTGATACGATCGATTCGAAGCTCGGCGAATACAAATCGAGACTTGGTAAGCTTGATGCCATCGAGTCAAGACTCGGCGAATACAATTCTACACTCGGTAAACACAAGCCGATACTTGATACCATCGATTCAAAACTTGATACAATCAATTCGAGACTTGGTAAACTTGATACCATCGATTCGAGACTTGCTAAACTTGATACCATCGATTCGAGACTTGGTAAACTTGATACCATCGATTCGAGACTTGCTAAACTTGATACCATCGATTCGAGACTTGCTAAACTTGAGGGAAAACTTGATGCAAAAATTGGAGTTTTGATATCGACCTTCGGGAACACAGCGTCTGCCTTGGAAGATACCCCAGCAGGGGAAGGCGAAGCAGATAATCCGACGGGGGGCACCGAGACATGCGCTGAGTCCGGTGGTAAAGACTGTGAACCAGTCAAGGGCACCCCCGCGTTCCATCAGGAGGAAATCCAGAAAAACAGAGAATAAGAGGTTAGTGCTAAAATCACTCCTTGGGGATTAGCTAATCCCCACCTTGATCGATAGAAGACGCTAACTCACTCTTTGTACTATAGTTTGGCCACCAGTTACCAACTCGTTAAGGGGGGGAGGATTTCGTCATTGCTGTGGGTTTAGGTTGGGGTTTGCAGGGCCTGTCATGAGAGTTTGCTTATTTGAATAGATGGATCATTGAACATAGTTATCAGCTTATTTCTCCGTGCTAGACGTACTAGTTCCTAGTAAATTTATCTGACCTATTTGTCGATGTCGCACAGTTCTCTACCAAATAGGTATTCTATAAAAAATCCACTTTTCTCCTCTCACCTTCCCGATCTAACCAAATCCACCTTTATCCTTTCGTCTATCCATTCCCCCGGAACTCCAATTCCATTCCCCCCTTCCCTCCTCCCTGCCTTCCTTCCTTCCTCCCCCCCCCCAGCCTAAGTAGGACTTCCCCGAACATGCACAAGAGCGAGAAAGAACAAAAGCAAAAGTATTCCAGACACTCCCAAGAAGCAATTCGAAGGGTTGCTACTTTGCTGCAAAAAAATCAACCAAGTTAGGTGGGGACCGACCCTTCCCTCACCAGCATATTTAATTCCATCAAAAAATCATACTTACATACCACCTACCACCTACTGCCACAACGCTCCCGCTTGTATGCTCAAAGCGAAGACCATGCTCGGAGACCTGACCCTTCCTCTTACACCCCCCACTCATCCAGTGAAATTCCTCCAGGAAGTTCTTCCGGCGAGCCTATTCTATGGTATGAGCCCCTAACGAGAGTTCGCAAAAACTCCCTCTCTCTAGAGGCAAGCAAATCTTTCATAATATTGCATTCGTAGTCCTTGACTGGATGGCATATATACATTTTCCCCCGTACTAGCATGATATGCCCTAGATATCATCGCGCTATGAACCCAGCATACATACACTAGTACATCCCCCTTACCGGGCACAGGCACCAATCCACTAACCACCGTAACACCCAATGATAGCAGTGATACTACCTCCGGCCTCTAACAGAGAACAAAAAGCCGAGACTGGGAGCTACCACCATTCCCGCTTCTTCTTCTTCTTCTTCCTATCAGTTGCGAGAGGTATACCTCCACAGAGAAAACCGCAAACCGCAACAATGAGCATCAATACACACATATCCCCCCCCCCAATCACCCAACCAACCAACCAACAACCCCACAGCACAAAATCCCACACCAGCCTACATTACCATCACCAAGTATATCATATATACAACACATCCCACCCAAAGCCCAAAACAAACCCAACCCTCATTACAATAACTACACAACAGAACAAGGAGAGCATCAAACCATCCCAACAAGCAAATATTTCCCGGAATATTACCATCGGACCGAGGACCTTTACTAGAAGTTTTATCAGAATAATACGGTAGCGAATGCTTAATAAGAATGCTCACTACCAAGGACGGAGGACACACGCCGGATCCCCAATATTCCCATGTTATCGGCGACACATGGGCTAAATGTGTACCTAGATACCAAATTAAGCCCACTACCCCTACCCCCGAGTGACATGTGTAAACCCCCTCTCCCTCCCCCTCCCTCTCCCCTACCCCCCGAGATCTAGAGTGCTTTTTTTCAGAGTTCTCAGCGGGGCAGCGATTCCGTCCTTTTCGAAACTTGCCCGGCAACCCGGCGCAAAGGACTATAGCCCCGCTGTCCCCCGCGAAAAATGTTTCATTCATAGCCGGGAAATGTTTCATCCTTGCCCGGTAACACCCCCAATTAGTAAGCAGACCCGCCCCAGGCAAAGATTGTTTACATCATCCCATATTTCCTAACACCCCGAAAGTCTATCAATATGGAGACTGCAAGTTGGGTATGCGACTATGTATGTCTCACGGCGTGTTTTAACACATAAATCTCATAGCTTTATAAGGTTGACCACTAAAACCGATCAGTAAATGAATGTAAAATGAAAGGCATCAATTTCAAACAACAGAGGAAGAACGAAAACCTAGTGGATAGAGCTCCAATGCCTTCAAGGTGCTTTCCATCCGATTTGCGTCAGAGTTAATCCCACCATTGACAATATCAAGCTTTCTGTTTGATGTCCTTCCCTTGCCGTATATCACGGGAAAAATTCTACACCAATTTATCCCTACCAGATAGCATTCGCGTTCTTTGGATATTATTCGATGAATTTTGGTGCCTGCTTGGGGAGGGTGTAAGGAAGCGCGGTCAATAGGATTCATACATAATCCCCAGTAGTCATCTGTGGTCCCCTGAAACCCCTCACTCTAATTTGTCTTACCTTGCAGGACTCTCCGTCCTCCACAATGATTGCCGTCCTGAGGTTCCCAGGACGAGTGTGGACCGCATTTTGCCGCCCCGTCCAGGGCTCTTAGTAGCCCCCCGGTGGGGCCCTACAGGTGCTCCGGACAGTTGAGAACACTACTTTATTTTCTCTCCTAGCCTAGACATCGGTGTCTAGTAGAGCGTGGTACTGTCATATTGTATTTGTATCGGGCGCAATCAAAAACCCACCGCCCGAACTCAGCTCCAACGAGTGAGAGTTTGTGAGTATACTTCTGCTTGATATAGTTCGTGGGCAAAATAATGGCTCACCGACGACCTGTGCAACACTACGTGGCGAAATTTCTCTAGATCAATTTCCACTATGTATTCTATCTATTTACATTTTTAATTTGTATTATTTCCTTTTTAGTTTACAAGATTGTGGGATTGGTGGGGTGCCGTTGTCATTGCCGAGATCTGTCCTGTTGCCTGGAGGGCGGTTAATTTTGTTCAGGCACAATACATGCAGCCTAGCACGGCAACCACATACCTTACGGGATGGTGAAGAACACGAGTATCATCTCTATCAATACCCAATAACACAAAATAGAAAAAATCAAGGAAGCCCTATTCAAAACAAAGATCACCCGAATTATATAGATCAGCTTTACACCACAGTACCTAGAGTATCATAGTGGGCATGCTTTGACTTAGCGAAGTCATGGTCCACCCGGGGTCCCCTCGGCGCTGCTTACTGCGTATCTGGATTACATTTACCGGTGCTTCAGAGGTATCTATGGCGTCAATTCCTTCCGCGCTCGACACACCCACTTCATTGCCAACCAGGTGGGGATCCCGGCCGAACCTCGGATCTACCAGATATTGTCTCCTCCCTCTTAATACAGCTGCCCATCACGGTATTGACCACCGCACCAGGCTGGGGGAATAAGAGGTGTTAGACACAAGACAATGAGCCGCTAGCTTGCGCAGGAGTTTGGAGGTGGCTCTCATCCACCCGGCTAAGGAGCATTAAGCCCTACCTCCAATGCCCCTACCCGGGACCGCTGCCAGCCCCGAATCAACCACCCACAACCTTAAACGACTTAAGAAGTGGCATTGTTTGCGAATTGGATTCTTGGCTTTTGAGCGCTATTATATTCAAGTAGGGCAAACAGATAGCGCACCGGTAAACGGTAGAGTCGGGAGATTTTCTTGGATCATAGGCACTGTGTCGGAAAGGTAGGGGAGGCAGCTTCCACAATTTCATCAGTACCCCCCTAAAACTAAACTAACTGTAAAGACAGGTATATGAACAAAACAATGTTAACGCATTGTGATCCTTCCACGGATCACCGAACCTATCCCTCTCTCCCCATATGCCCACAGCCCCCCACACACTCCCGTGACAACAAAGGAAAAATATGTCTGAAGAATCCTCTCCCGAAACCACTAAAGCACTCAAAAAATTGATCGCACCCCCAGATGGTCTGCAAAAGTCCGGAAACTTCCGGTATCAGCCACAGCCCTTTCACATATTCTTTCTTGCGTTTGTTGAGCTCATATTGGAAGCCCCCTGCCGTCTAGTCCGTCTTCGGAATTGGGCGGGGTGGACTACAGCTTATAGTCCGTCTCGGTGGGGGTGCTAGGACGGACCGCCCCCAGGAAGGTGACTATCAGACAGACTATAGGGGACTATAGTCCGAGCGTCCGGACCTCCGGTACTAGCCAAAGTTGAAATCATACCCCCTAGAATCATTATTGTATCACGAGATATCACTTTGACCACCCTGGCCGGCTGCAAATAGCCTCCCAATCCAGTCTCGGGCTCTTTTCAGCCCCCGCCCCCTCACTAGCCCCGCCCGGGCCTCATCCGGTTGCAAACACGCCATGTCCGCGTATCCGCCGAATCCGGCTCAAATTAATAAGGTAACTGACGATGCGTAGTTAATTCCTCTACCCCTTGCATGCATGGCTAGGGGCTTTGAAGGCCAGAGGGTTGAGGTTTGTTCTCCTTTCGAACAGCTGGTGGATTTTTGGATAGGCCGACCGACTGACCGAGTAGATCTGCAAGGAACAAAACTACAGAATGTATCAGAGGAACTTCCTTGTAGCTCACTGCAACATGACTCCCCCCGCATATTTTGTTCTCATTTAATGAAATGAGAACACTAATTAAGGCCCCAAAAAGTGGTTCCTTAGAAAATTGCCAGAAGTATTTTTAGGGTTCTTTCTCGAATGCTGATAATTCAGTATGCCAGAATTTCTTAAGAACTTTAGGTACGGGGCAAACTTTGGTCAGCAGGCCATGCAAATAGGTTATGGACTGCGTATGAACAACTGTGGGCCCACTTGTGCCACCGGTGTGTCATAAAGAACCCACAACAAATTGTATAAGTAGTAGCATCCTGAGCACTTTGTTTCGAGTAGCAAAGCTTCTTCTTCAACCAAGCATCCGACAAACCACCACTTTCATACAAAATCCACAATGATTTCTGCGAGCCTTTCCAGTACTTTTCCCACGTCTTAGCTTTCCGGACCTAGATGTTTGCTAATATATTGTTTCTTCTAACAGAGCATCTTTGCCATTATGGCACCGCATTGGCGGCCACTTTCATTAGTACGGGTACCACAATCTGGGCCTTCAGAGGTGTCCGCCGAGACCTTGTGTCCAAGTGCGATAGATACGACTTAAATTACGACAGACTCGATTCGAAACTCCGTGAAGACGGTTTGATATTGGCCGAACTCCGGAAAGAATATCCCCATTTAACATCCGCCACCCCAGCCCATGCCTGCCCCCAGAAGGGGGCCATTTCCGGTAAAAAGGATTAAAAGGTCAGTCAGTGCTAACATCGTTCCTTCAAAATGCTAATCGCAACCTCCAAGTGGGAGAAGCGACTGACTCCGTGCCCTATAGTTTGTCTACTACCCAGTCGCTCGAGGGAGATCATCTCATCAGGCGGTGGGACGAGTGTTGGGCCTACCATGAGAGTTTGCTCATGCGAATAGATGGATCATTGAATGCAGTTATCAGCTTATTTCTCCGTGCTAGAAGTACTATTTCCTAGTAAATTTATCTGACCTATTTGTCTATGTCGCGCAGTTCTCTGTCAAAATAGATATTCTATAAAAAATACACTTTTCTCCTCTCACCTTCCCGCCCTAACCAATTCCTCATTTATCCGTTCATCCATCCATCCCCTCGGAGCTCCAATTTTATTCCACCTTTCCCTTCTCACTTCCTTCCATCCTCCCTCCCCCAGCCTAAGTAATACTTCCGCGAATATGCAAAAGAGCAAGAAAGAACAAAAGGAAAAGTAAAAGGAAAAGTAAAAATATTCCAGACACTCCCGAGAAGCGATTCGAAGTCTTACTACTACTTTGCTGCCAAATCAAGCAAGTTAGGTGAGGACCGACCCTTCCCTCACGAACATATTTAATTCCATCAAAAATCGCACTTACAGACCACCTACCGCCTACCACCACAACACTCCCGCTCGCATGCTCAAAGCGAAGATCACCTCCGGAGGTCTAATCCCTCCTCCTACACCCCCCACCCATCCAGAGAAATTCCTCCAGTAAGTTCTTCCGATGAGCCCATTCTATGGTATCAGCCTCTAACGAGATTTCGCAAAAACTCCCTCTCTCTCGAGGCAAGCAAATCTTTCATAATATTGCATTCATAGTCCTTGACTGGATGGCTTATATACATTTCCCACCGTACTAGCATGATATGCCCTAGATATCATCGCGCTATGAACCCAGCATACATACACTAGTACATCCCCCTTACCTGTCACACGCACCAATCCACTAACCACCGGGACACCCAATGATAGCAGTGATACTACCTCTGCCCTCTAACAGAGAACCAAAAACTGAGACTCGGAGCTACCACCATTGCCGCTTCTTCTTCTTCTTCTTCTTTTTCTTCCTATCAGTTGCGAGAGGTATACCTCCACAGAGAAAACCGCAAACGGCAACAATGAGTATAAATACACATATATGCCCCCCCCCCCCCCAATCACCCAACCAACCAACCAACAACCCCACAGCACAAAATCCCACACCAGCCTACATTACCATCCATCACCGAGCGCATCATATTTACATGTCCCACCCAAACCACCAAAAACCCCAACCCTCGCTACAATAAATACAGGGTTGGTACAACTCATTGCCAATTCAGCAAAGCTGGGGAGAACTGCACGAAGGTCTTCGGAAGGTTAGCCTAGTCGGTCAGAGGTCATAGCTCTCTATGCACGGACCTGAGGGCTACTGGCACATATAGAACCTTCGACTCCCAGCAGTTGAGAACCTCGATGCTCGCTTCAACTCGCATCCTCGTCTCCAAGCTCGCTACAGCTCGCGTTTTTTGTTTCCCACCCACCACCCCTTACTCTCTCATGGCGCCCACATTGTCACCTTGGGATCTATCGGTGCCAACGATCTCAAGCGACAAGGGTAGCGACACCTCCCCACCGCCTCCGCCAGTGGAAATATGGAAGAAGCTTGATCAGTGGAATAGATTGCTTGAATGGCTTTGGTTTTCTTATTTTGTCGTACTCATTAGGTTTTTCATTATCTCATTATGCATCTTCTCAATGTATTCATCCGACTTTGAAAAATTGGATACACAATAGAACGAGGAGAGCATCAAATCATCTCAACAATCAAATATTTCCCGGAATATTTCAATTGGACAAAGGACCCCTACTAGAAGTTTTAGCAGAATAATAGGGTAGCAAATGCTTAGTAGGAATGCTCACTACCAAGGACGGAAGACACAAGCCGTATCCGCAATATTCCCATATTATCCGCGACACTGGGCCTAAATGTGTACCTAAAATACTAAATTAAGCCCAGGCCCCTGCCCCCAAGCGACATCTGTAAAACCCCCTCCCCCCCTCCCTCTCCTACCCTCCCCCGAGATCTAGAGTCCTTTTTTTCAGAGTTCTCAGCGGGGCAGCTATTCCGTCCTGAAGGCGGACGGCTGTGGACAACGTTAAGCGGTCCCGTCCCGTCCTTTTTGAAACTTTCCGGGCAACCCGGCACAATGGACTATAGCCCCGCTGTCCTCCATGAAAAATGGTTCATGCATAGCTAGGAAATGTTTCATCATTGCCCGCGAACACCCCCAATTAGTAAGTAGCCCCGCCCCAGGCCAAGATTGTTTACATCATCCGATATTTCCTAACACCACGAAAGTCTATCAATTTAGAGACTGCAAGTTAGGTATGCGACTATGGATGCCTCACAGGCGTGTTTTAACACATAATACTCATAGATTTATAAGGTCAACCACTAAAACAGAGCTGAAAACGAATGTAAAATGAAAGGCATCAATTTCAAACAACAGAGGAAGAACGAAGACCTAGTGGATAGAGCTCCAATGCCTTCAAGGCGCTTTCCATCCGATTTACGTCAGAGTTAATCCCACCATAGACAATATCAAGCTTTCCGTTTGATGTCCTTCCCTTTAATGTTGTGAGTGCTAGATACGAGAAGGACGGACAGTTCAGATGAAGAAGCACAAAGAAGCCCACGACTGGGGAAAAGATATCAAAGACAAGCTTGTATTTCGGAGGCCTATCTTTTCAATCATCTGGCGGTGATGCCACCTTTAAATACATAAATCAATGTGAGCTCTTCCGGGGGTCTCTTAAACATAATCACGCCATTTCCTTTCATTCTCACGCCATGTTCATAACCTTGATACACCTCATTTGCTTCCCCGCTTTCCTGCATGCTTAACCCCTCACTTCGCAGACTTCACCGAGTTCCAGACTCCGGTGAATATGCCGCCATTCTTCAAGCATCTTCCAATCCGTGGCGGTAAGAGAATTTGGTCGGGGGAGTACCGGTGATTAACAACACCCTTGCCGTATATCATGGGAAAAATTCTACACCAATTTATCTCTACCAGATAGCATTCGGTTTCTTTGGATATTATTCAATGAATTTCTGTGCCTGCTTGGGGAGGGCGTAAGGAAACGCGGTCAATAGGATTCATACATAGTCCCCCGTAGTCATCTGCGGTCCCCTGAAATCCCCCACTCTAATTTGTCTTACCTTGCAGGGCTCTCCGTCCTCGACAATGATTGCCGTCCTGAGGTTCCCAGGCCGCGTGTGAACCGTATTTTTGCCGTCCCATCCAGGGCTCTTGGCTGCCCCCCGGTGGGGCCCTACAGGTGCCCCGGACAGTTGAGAACACTACTTTATTTTCTCTCCTAGCCTAGACATCGGTGTCTAGTAGAGCGTGGTACCGTCATATTGTATTTGTATCGGGCGCAATCAAAAACTCACCGCCCGAACTCAGCTCCAACGAGTGAGAGTTTGTGAGTATACTTCTGCTTGATATAGTTCGTGGACAAAATAACAGCTCACCGACAATCGAAGGCAGCCCAGACCTCCTTATCACCACGCATGTACAACACTACTTGGCGAAATTTCTCTAGATCAATTTCCACTATATATTCTATCTATTTACATTTTTAATTTGTATTATTTCTTTTTTGGTTTACAAGATTGTGGGATTGGTGGGCGAGTGCAGTTGTCATTGCCGAAATCTCTCCTGTTACTTGGTGGGCTGTTGATTTTGGCCAGGGACAATACATGCGGCCTAGCACGGCAACCACATACGGGATGGTGAGGAGCAGGAGTATGATCTCTATCAATACCCCAACAACACGAAATACAAAAATGCAAGGAAGCCCTATTCAAAGAGAACTTGAATTACATAGATCAGCTTTACGTCACAGTACCTTTAGGTATCATAGTGGGCATTCTTCGACTTAGCGAGGTCGCGGTCTGCCACTGGTCCCCTCGCCGGGGCTTACCATGGATCTCATGGATCTAAATTACATTTACCTGCGCTTCAGAGGTATTTATGGCGTCAATTCCTTCCGTGCTCGACCCGCCCACTTCATCACCAAGCAGGTCAAGATCCTAGGCGAATTTCGGATCTTCGATCAGATATTGTCTCCCCCCTCTTAATACAGCTGCCCATCCCGGTATTGACCACCACACCAGGCTGGGGAATAAGAGGTGTTAGACACAAGACTCTGAGCCGCTAGCTTGCGCAGGAGTTTGGAGGTGGCTCTCATCCACCCCGCTATGGAGCTTTAGGCCCTACCTCCAATGCCCCTACCCGGTTTTAAACAACAAATGGGCGGTAGAGCGCAGTGGATCCAATCCTTAGTTACGGAACGGTACTCGGGTGAGGGGGGAAATATTGGGACAAGCAGGGGGTTGAAGAATTACTCTAATTAGTAGTTATCTTACTTTTTTTTGTTTCTTTGATACCCCTT
>Ga0307513_10009809_pt1 | contig 12092 bp, 8 predicted proteins | sample 15_EM_MG_FD_202174 | JGI IMG/M metagenome (GOLD analysis project Ga0307513, IMG submission 202174) | Populus trichocarpa ectomycorrhiza microbial communities from riparian zone in the Pacific Northwest, United States - 15_EM | ecosystem: Host-associated > Plants > Roots > Unclassified | place... | reverse complement strand
AATGAGTCGACCCGCCATCGCGGTCGTCGGCAGCCTGAACGTCGATCTGACCCTGCGCTGTGACCGTCTCCCGCATCCCGGGGAGACGGTCACGGGTCGGGATTTCACCCAGCGCCCGGGCGGCAAAGGGGCCAATCAGGCCCTGGCCGCCGCCCGGCTCGGCGCCGCCGTCCGCATGATCGGCCGGACCGGGGCGGACGCCTACGCCGAGGTGGCGGTGCGCAATCTGCGCGCGGCCGGGGTGGACCTGACCACGGTCACCCAGGCCGCCGCACCGACCGGCATCGCGATGATCCTGGTGGACGGCACCGGCGAAAACCAGATCGCGCTCCACCCGGGCGCGAACGCCGAACTGGACCTGGACGACATCGAGCTCGGCGACGACGATGCCGTGATCTGCCAGCTGGAGGTTCCCGGCCGCGCCGTCGCCCGGGCGGCGCGGGCCACGCACGGTCGCGGCCTGTTCTGCCTCAACGCCGCCCCGGCCCTGCCCGTACCACCCGAAGCCCTCGCCCGTGCCGACCTCATCATCGTCAACGAGACCGAACACGCCGCACTGCCACCCACGAACGCCCTGGTCGCCCTCACCCTCGGCGGGTCCGGAGCCGTGCTCATCAAAGACGGCGAGCAACTGGCCCGCGCGACAGCACCCACCGTGACCGCGGTCGACACCGTCGGCGCCGGCGACACCTTCGTCGCCGCGTTCGTGGTCGGCCTCGTCGAGGGCCGGCAGCCCGGCGACGCCCTGCAACGGGCATGCCTGGCCGCAGCTCTCACGGTCACCGGCGAAGGCGCACAGTCCGCCATGCCCACGGCGGCACAAGTAGATGAATGGGAAATTCAGTGACCATTCCGATGATCATCGACACCGACCCCGGCCTGGACGACGCGCTCGCAATACTGCTCGCCCTCGGCAGCCCCGAGGTTGATCTCATCGGCGTCACCACCGTCGCCGGCAATACCAACCTGGCCAACACCACCGCCAACGCGTTGCGCATCCTGGAACTCGCGGGCCGCGGCGACATACCGGTGGCGGCCGGCGCCGCACGGGGGCTGATCCGCGAGGCACCCAGGACCGCCGAGCACGTCCACGGCAGCGACGGCCTGGGCGGCCTGCCGCTGCCGCCGCCGCAGACCTGGCCCGTGGACGCGCACGCCGTCGACTTCATCGCCGAACGCCTTCAAGAGTCCGCAAGGCCCATCACGATCGTCGCCATCGGCCCCCTGACCAACGTCGCGCTGCTGCTCGCCATCCACCCGGCGGCCGCCACCCGGATCGGCAGGCTGGTCATCATGGGCGGCGCGGCCCGTGGCGGCAACTCGACTCCCACCAGCGAGTTCAACGTACGAAGCGATCCGGAGGCCGCGTATCGCGTCTTCACCGCCGGTCTTCCGCTGACCATGGTCGGCCTGGACGTGACGGACCGGGCGGTGGTGACCGCGAAGGACATGGACGCACTGCGGGACGGCGGCCGTGTCGCCCGCTTCGTCGTGGGGGTGGTCGACTACTACAGCCGTTTCCATCAGGACCGCTATGGCGCGACAGTCACCTATCAACACGATGCGCTTGCGGTGGCCGAGGCGGTCGCGCCCGGCATAGTGCACACCAGCCGCCTGCACGTCGAGGTCGAATGCGGCCAGGGCCCGACCCGTGGCACCACGGTCGTGGACGTACACGGCGTCACCGGCCACGTACCCAATACCGACGTGGCGCTCGATTTCGATCACCCCGGGTTCGTGGACCTCCTGATGAGCCGTCTCGGCACCCTCTGAACAACCGTCCGGGCATCTCGTCTCCTACCTGCGGCGGCTTCCTCCCGGATCGGTCCTGCGGCCGGCGCTCATCCGGTAGAAAGATTTCGCCGGAGCTGTCGATAACGCCGTTCCCGATCGTCGTGACGGTGAAAGCGGCCGACCGGCGGCTACCCGACGTGAGGGAGACACCATGCGTTACCTGTTGCTGATCTACAGCGAGGAATCCACCGGCGCGCCCGACCCGGCCGAGGCCGAGAAGGTGATGAACGAGTACTGGGCGTACAGCAACGCGATCAACGAGGCCAAGGCCAGCACGGGCGGGGAGGCCCTGCAGGACAGCAAGACGGCCACCACCGTACGGGTCAAGGACGGCGAGCGAGTGGTCACGGACGGGCCGTTCGCCGAGACCCGGGAGGTCCTTGGCGGCTACTACCTGATCGACGTGCCTGACCTGGACGCGGCGATCGACTGGGCGGCGAAGTGCCCGGGCGCGAAGTATGGGTCGGTCGAAGTGCGGCCGATCATGGAATTCTCCTGATATCGGAGGTCACCGATGGGTACGGCGGCCGACTCGGTCGAGGCGGTCTTCCGCGAGGAGTGGGGGCGCTTGCTGGCCACGCTCGTGCGTACCCTCGGTGACCTCGACCTGGCCGAGGAGGTCGCCGCGGACGCCGTCGCCACGGCGTTGCAGCGGTGGCCGCGCGACGGGGTGCCCGACCGCCCGGCGGCGTGGCTGCTGACCACGGCCCGCCACCGGGCGGTCGACCTGTTGCGCCGGGACAAGGTGCTGGCGGCGAAGCTGGCCCTGCTGCAGGTCGAGGCGGACCGGTACGCGCCGCCACCGCCGGAGCCCGCCGACCCGGACGACGTGCCCGACGAGCGGCTGTACCTCTTCTTCACCTGCTGCCACCCGGCGCTGGCGCTGGAGGCGCAGACCGCGCTGACCTTGAACTGCCTCGGTGGCCTCAGCACGCCGGAGGTCGCCCGCGCGTTCCTCACCCCGAACGCCACGATGGCCCAGCGACTCGTGCGCGCGAAACGCAAGATCCGCGAGGCGCGCATCCCGTTCCGCGTGCCCCGGGCCCATGAACTGCCGGTACGGCTGCCGGCGGTGCTTCGGGTGATCTATCTGATCTTCACCGAGGGGTACGCCGCGACCAGCGGCGCCGCACTGATGCGTCCCGAACTGGCCGGCGAGGCGGTGCGGCTGGCCCGGATCCTGCACCGGCTCATGCCCCGGCAGCGGGAGGTAGCCGGCCTGCTCGCACTCATGCTGCTCATCGACGCCCGCCGCGACGCGCGGGTGGACGTCCGCGGCGACCTGGTGCTGCTCGACGACCAGGACCGCTCCCGGTGGGACGCCAGCAAGATCGAGGAAGGACGCCGGCTGGTGATCGACGCGCTGACCGGTGGCCAACCCGGTCCGTACGCGCTGCAGGCCGCCATCGCGGCCGTGCACGACGAGGCGGCGACCGTCGCGACCACCGACTGGCCGCAGATCGTCGCCCTGTACGACGTCCTCCGCACGGTGGCGCCCTCGCCGCTGGTCGAGCTCAACCAGGCGGTGGCGGTCGCCATGGTCGACGGACCCGCGGCCGGGCTGGCGCTACTGGACGCCTTGACGGCGGACCGGCGGCTGGCCGGATATCACCTGCTGCCCGCGGCCCGCGGCGATCTGCTTCGCCGGCTGGGCCGGACGGCGGAGGCCGCGGACGCGTACCGGCAGGCGCTCGATCTCGCCGGCAACGGGCCGGAGCGGGCTTTTCTGCACCGCCGCCTGCGCGAAACCGGCACGCCCGGCGCTGCTTGACGGCTTGTCATGGTTGGGGTGGCAGTAGCCCCACGAGGATGAGGCCGGCCAGCTCGTCCAGGCGCTGATCGAGGGCGAAGGGTGCCGGATCTTCGCTGATCCAGCGCAGCACCGTCGCGAAGTAGCCGGCGGCCAGGACCTGGCCGACTAGTGCCGCGTCGGTGTCGTCGCGCAACTCCCGCCGGTCCTGCCCGCGGCGGACGACCCCGGCCAGATCGACCTCCAGGGCCGGGCCGCGCAGGGGCGCGGCGAACCGCACTGAGGCCTGCATGAGCGCGGCGGTCTCCCGACGGGTCGTGATGTTGAGCCTGGCCATCTCACTCAGATAGTGGCGCAGTTGCTCGGCCGCGGGCAGATCCTCCGCGTGCTCCTCGGTGAGGGCCGCGGTGACGCGGGCCCGGCGCCGGCGACCCCATTCTTCGAGGAACGCGGCCTTCTGCGGGTAGTGGTTGAAGACGGTCGCGCGGGCGACGTCCGCGCTTTCGGCGATGTCGTCCATGGTCGTGGCGTCGAACCCCTGGTCGATGAACAGCGTGTACGCGGCCTCGTAGAGCCGGTCGCTGACGTCCTGGCGCTTGCGTTCGCGCCGGGTGAGTGCGGCTGACATGCCCTCCAGTATTCACGCCCCCTTGACTGTGGCGAAACTTGAATCCATTCTTGGACTCAAGTCCAACATTGGCTTCAGATCTAGATTGGCTCTCCATGATCGAGGCATTCCCTGCGGGACATCTCGACCTCGGCGGCGGCTGCCACGCGTGGCTGCAGCCGGACGGCGGGTGGGGCCTGAGCAACGCGGGCCTGATCGCCGGCCGGCGGGAGTCGCTGCTGGTCGACACCCTGTTCGACACGCGGCTCACGGCCGGGATGCTTGCCGGGCTCGCGCCGGCAACCGACGGTGCCCCGATCCGGCACGTCGTCAACACGCACGGCAACGGTGACCACTGGTTCGGCAATCAGTCGCTGGCGGATACCGAGATCATCGCGTCGTCGGCGACCCTGGCCGACATGCGCGACGTTGGGCCGGACCAGGTGCGGGCGCTGCTGGCCCAGCCCGGCCGTTCGGGTGCCGTGGCCCGGCGCATCTTCGGCGCGTTCCACCTCGAGGAGGTGGTGCCCGCCTATCCCACGACCACCTTCGACCGGCAACTCGACCTGTGCGTCGGCGGAATCGACGTGCGGCTGATCAATGTCGGGCCCGCTCACACCTCGGGCGACACGATCGTCCACGTGCCGTCCGCCGGCGTGGTCTACACCGGTGACATCGTGTTCGCCGGCGGCACGCCGGTCGTCTGGCAGGGTCCGATCGCCAACTGGCTGCGGGCCTGCGAGCGGATCATCGGGCTCGGTGCTCGCATGATCGTCCCGGGTCACGGCCCGGTCGCCACCGTGGCGGCCGTTCGCGCGCAGGCGGCCTATCTCGGGTTCGTTCAGCACGAGGCCGCCCTGCGGCACGACCGGGGCATGACCTTCATCGAGGCCGCCCACGACATCAATCTCGGCGAATATGCCGTCCTGCCGGAGCGGGAACGGCTGACTGTCAACGTGCACGCGGTCTACCGCGAGCTCGACCCCGCAACCGCGGCGCTGGACGGCCCTGCCGCCTTCGAGTGTCTCGGCGAACTGTTGGAGGACCTGCTGTGATCCCCGAAGTCGAAGAGAAGAAGCCCACCCGCCTGTCGGCCGGCACGCTCGTCGCCGGCTGCGTCGCCGTGTTCCTGGCCCAGACCGGGCTGGTCCTGCCGGCCGCGATCAACGGCGTGATCCAGCGGTCGCTGCACCTGTCGGGTGCGCAGCTGACCTGGGTCAGCGACGCGTTCCTGGTGCCGATCGCGATGTTCGGCCTCACCTTCGGCCTGCTCGGCGACCGCTACGGCCGCAAGAGAACGTTGGTCGCGGGATCCCTGCTGATGCTGACGGGCTACGTCGTCTCGGCCTCCAGCGGCTCGGTGCAACTGCTGTGGGTCGGGCAGGCGATCTGCGGTATCGGTGCCGCGGCGTTGTTCCCGTCTTCGCTGGCGATCATCACCGCGGCCACGCCGCGGCCAGGCGACCGCGCGAAGGGCCTCGCCGCGTGGACCACAGCGCTGTCCGCCGGTGCGCTCGTGGCGCCGCCACTGTCCGGTTCGGCGGTGGAGATCGGGTCGTTCTATTGGGCGTTCGGCGCGGTGGCGGTCATCGCCGCGGTCAGCACGATCCTGAACGTGTTGTTGGTGAACGATTCCAGCGCGCCCGAGGGCCGTTCGCTGGACTGGCCGGGGCAGATCACGATCGCCGCCGCCTTGCTCGCCCTGCTGTACGCGGTGATCGAGGGCCCCGAACGCGGCTGGGGCTCGACGACAGTGGTCGCCGCGTTCGTCCTCGGCGGGGCGCTGGTGGCCGCGTTCGTCGTCATCGAGAATCGCACCGAGCAGCCGATGCTGCGGCTGGACCTGTTCCGCATCCCGGCCTTCGCCGGAGCCGCGATCGTCGCGGTGATCGGGATGTTCGGATTCCTCGGCGGCGCCTACTCGCTGAGCATCCGGCTGGGTGTCATCCAGCACCAGAGCCCGCTGCGGGCCGCCGTGCCGTTCCTCGTGGTCCAGGCGGTCACGCCGCTGATCTGGCCGCTACTCGTGCGGCTGCTGCGCCGGACGGGGCCGCGGAGCATGCTCGTCGCCGGCCTGCTCTCGATCGCCGCCGCCTGGTTATGGCTGTACGAACTGCCGGTGGCGAGCTCGACGACCTTGTCGATGCTGCCCGCGTTGCTGCTGGCCGGTTTCGGGTTCGGCCTGCTGGTCTCGGCGATCACCGCGGCCGCCGTCAACGCCGTGCCGATCGAGTTGGCAGGCATGGCCAGCGCCACCACGACGGTGGTACGTGACCTGGGCCAGACCCTCGGACCGGCGGTGGTCGGCACGATCGCGCTGAGCCAGGCAGCAAGCCTGCTCGGCCCACAACTGTCCACATTGCCCCTGCCGGACGCCGCACAGCACGCCGTCAACGCGGTGTTCGAAGCGGGCGGACCACTGGCACTGGCCACGGCACCCCTCGGCCCGGCATCCACTGTGGTCGGTCCGGTTGCCAACACGGCGCTGGAACACGGATACGGAATCGCATTCCTGGTCAGCGCCACGGCCGCCGTGCTCGCCGCAATCGTGGCCGCGATCTTCGTCCGGAACGGGCGCGGCGACGAAGAGGTGCAGCACTGATGCGGCTCGCGATGTTCGCCGACGACGGTGCTGCCCGCGCCGGCGTCGTCGTCGGGGACAACCTGCATCCGCTGCCCGTGGGCGTCACGGTGCTCGACCTGATCCAGCAGGACGCGCTGCACGACGCCGGGAAGATGGCCGAGTGGAAAGTTGTGGTACCACTGGAATCCGTCCGCCTGCTACCGCCGCTCACCCCGCCGGCGATCCGTGACTTCGTCACGTTCGAGGAACACGTCGAGGGTGTCGCACGCCGCTTCGGAGACACGATCGTCCCGGAGTGGTACGAGGCACCGACGTTCTACTTCACCAGCCCGCACGCACTGATCGGCGCGCACGACGACGTGCCGGTCCCGCCCGGGTGCCATGCGTTCGACTTCGAACTCGAGGTCGCCGCTGTCGTCGGCCGGCCCGGCCGTGACCTCACCCCGGAGCAGGCCCGGGACCATATCGTGGCCTACACGATCCTCAACGACTGGTCCGCGCGCGACCTGCAGGCCCGGGAGATGCGGGTAAAACTGGGACCGGCCAAGGGGAAGGACGGCGCGAGCACGCTCGGGCCGTGGCTGGTCACCTCCGACGAGATCCAAGACTGCCGGGACACCGACGGATTCCTGGACCTGACGATGACCGTCACACGCAACGGCGAGCGGATCGGCGGCGACACACTCAGGAACATGGCCTGGACCTTCGAGGAAATGCTCGCGTACGCCTCCCGGGGAACCTGGGTGCGCCCGGGCGACGTGCTCGGCTCCGGCACGTGCGGCTCGGGCTGCCTCGCCGAGCTCTGGGGTCGCCACGGATCGCTGGATCCCCGCCCCCTGGCATCCGGCGACGTCGTCACCATGACCGTCGAACGGCTGGGGACGATCAGCAACACCGTCGTGCCGGGCAGCACTGCGGTGCCTGTACCGCAGGCCCGCAAAAAGCCGGGCACCGGACGCTGGTGAGACCGGTGCCCTTTCCCACCCGGTTATAGCGGCGTGCGGGGCGATCAGACAGTCGCCTCCCTTGCGGAGGCGGTGGCGGTCGCCGCGGGCCCTGCTGCCGTGATCGGAAGTTGGAGTGATCGCCGGATTGTTGGGGGTCGCGCTTTCCGCCATCATTTCTTCGATCGATCGAGGCTGGTCGGTATGAGGGACCACGGGGGGCGCAATGCAGTGTGAAAGGTGCGGCATCGAGTTGGAACACCGAGGGCAGGGGCATACCTGCCGTTCGGTGTACGTGGTGCCGGACGGGCCGCCGATCGGCTGGGTGGTCGTCACCTGGCTGGTGGTCGGCTTCGCCGCGGCATTCACCGCGAGCGCGGTCGTTCTCGCAGTGATGCTGTTCGCACTGCCGGACCCCGAGCGACTCGGCGACTCACCCGGTCTGGCCGCCGGCGTGTTGGTCACGACCGTACTCTGGCTGGTCAGCGTTGTCGGAGTGCTGGTCACCTTGATCATCTGGAATCGCCGCACGCGGCGGCTCGCTGAGGCGTATGGAGCCGACGGCCGCACGTATCTGCGCCACTGGGTGCTGCGGGTCTACTCCGTCACGGTTCTGGTGACCCTGTTCTTGCAATGGGGTCTGGGCGTGAGCCAGGGGACCGGCATCGTTGTCGGCGCTGCGATCAGGGCGCTCGGTGGCGTCGCCCTCATCACCGGAGTCCTCATCGGCCGTACCCGGATTCTGAGCCTGATCGCCGGTTCCGCCGAGCAGAGCCGTGTCGCACAGGAATATCCGCCGGTCGCTGGTGGAGTGCCTGGCCCGCGTGCGCCGCTGCCGGCCACGACAGAGCCCGGTGACGGCGACGCCAGCCGGTGGGACCCAGAGAACGACGAGGACATCGTGGAGCGGTGGCGTCGGATCACACCTTGAGGCGGACCCGGATGGCCGCTCGGCGACCTCGGCGGGTGACGTCGAGCACAACACGCAGCGCGGGTCGGATCTCTCGACGCCGACAAGTGCCTGTCAGGGAGCTTTCGAACCCGGTGATCGCGGTGCCGGGTCTCGATATCGAAGATCTTGACTGTAATGGCTTACTCGCTCTACGTTCGGGTAGCGAATTGCTCGACGGGGGAGTCGGCTGTGGCCGTGCGTGGGCGTGCGTACTTTTGGGTTGCCTTTTTTCTGACAGTGCTGCTGCCGACGGCTTCGGTCGCCGTGCTGGAGCGGCCTTCCGTGGCGCAGGCGGCGCCGGTCGGCAATTGTCCTGCCGAGGCGGCCGACGAGGTGGCCGCGATTCAGGCGGCCGCCGCCTGCAACGGCCGGGTCGAGGTGGCGGCGGATCGGACCGAGACGACGCAGGTGTTCGCGGATCCGGCCGGGACGTTGACCGCGCGGATCGCGGCTGTCGCTCAGCAGGTAGAGGACGCGTCCGGGGCTTGGGTCAAGACTGACCCGACGCTGCGGTCCGACGGCCATGGCCGGTTCGTGGCGGCGGCGACGGTGCTCGGTCTGTCGTTCTCCGGCGGCGGCGACGGCCCCGTGGTGACCATCGGCAAGGGCCGGGCCGAGCTCGGCCTCACCTGGCCGGGACGGTTGCCGGTGCCGAGGGTGTCCGGCGCCTCGGTGACGTATCCCGAGGTCTTTCCGGGTGTCGACCTGGTCTTCGCCGCTCAGGTCGAGGGTTTCTCCGAGACGCTGGTGGTGAAGGAGGCGGCGGCTGCGGCGAACCCGGCGCTGGCGGCGGTGCGGTTCGCGACCACGACGACCGGGCTCAAGCTGCGGCAGGACGCGAACGGCACGCTCACTGCGGTCGACGGCTCGGGCGCGACGCTTTTCGGGTCTGGCACGCCGGCCATGTGGGATTCGAGTACCCCCGAGGGCGGTCGGCCGGACGGGCCGAGCACGGCGTCGCGGCTGACGGTGCCGGGCACCAAGGCCAAGGCGATGCCGATGCAGCTGACCGCTGGTGACCTGGTCGTGCACCCGGACATGGCGATGTTGCGGTCGGCGGCGACCAAGTTTCCGGTCTACATCGACCCGGGCATCGGAAAGTCGTCCTGGACGATGATCAACAGCCAGTTCACCAGCCAGTCCTACTGGAGTTACGACAAGACGGACTGCCCGTCGCCGTACTCGTCAGTGCAGTGTGCGAAGGTCGGATACACCACCTCGCCGAGTGCGATGATCTATCGCTCGCTGTTCGCCTTCAGCGTCAGCAGCATCCTGCACAAGCATGTGCAGACCGCCATCCTGTCGATGGACACGGTCTACTCGTACACGAACACCAACTACGGCACTCAGGTCCGGGTCACCGGCGGCATCAGCTCCAGCACGACCTGGGGCAACCAGGCCAGCACCTGGAGCAGCACGGTCACCGCGACGGCCAACAGTCACGCCCACGACCTGGTGCGGCGGCGCACGGAGTGGGGCGTGACCAGCGCGGTGCAGAAGGCGTCGGCTGGCCCGGCGACCACCTTGACGCTGGGGCTGCGCGCGGTCAGCGAGTCGGACAAGAACCAGTGGAAGAAGTTCGACGCGGGCACGGCGTACCTGACCGTGACTGCCAATGCGTACCCGAACGCACCGGCCATCTCCACCATCGGCGAGATGCCGTGCAAGACCGGCACGTCCCGGCCCTACATGCGGACGCTTACCCCGGCCATCGTGGCGAAGCTGAGCGACCCGGACGGCGGGTCGCTGAAGGGCACCTTCTACTGGTGGAAGCTGACCGGGGGCACCCGTAACTCCACCGACTCGGTGTCGCAGAGCTCCATCACCTCGGGCAACAACACCACTATCAAGATCCCGGCCGGAAAGCTGGTCGACGGCACGACCTATGTGCTGCAGGGCATCGCCAACGACAAGATCGACAACGGGCAGTACTCGGCAAAGTGTGAATTCACCGTCGATGTGACACCCCCGGGGGCGCCTACGTCGGTGACCGGATCCCCCTATGCCGCGGACGGGGCGGGGCACGGTGGCGCCGGAACCGTCGGCACGTTCACCTTCAACCCGCCTGCCACGGTACCGACGGACTTCGCCGGCTACGCCTTCACGACCGACCCGGGTAAGTCCGCGGCCACGGCGACCCAGGTGACGGCGAACGCCTCGCCGTATGTCGGGACCGGGTCGTTCACCCCGGTAGTCGACGGCCCCCTCACCATGCGGGTGTGGTCGAAGGACAAGGCCGGCAACTACTCGACGACGGCGCTGACGTATTCGTTCACGGTGGCCGCCGGGACCGGCCCGGACGCCTTGTGGAACTTCGACGACGGCACCGGCGGCGACTCGGCGCAGCACGGCAACACCGCGACGGTGACCGCCGGCACCTTCGCGGCCGGCCGGGGCAGTTTCGGCCAGGCACTGTCGGCCGACGGCACGTCGACCTTCGCGGCGACGACCGGTCCCGTCGCCACCGTGGATCCGGTCACCCGGGCCCCGATCACGGTGCACTCCAACGGCAGCTTCACCGTCGCGGCGACGGTGAAGCTGAGCAGCACGGCCGGGTCAGGCCAGCGGGTGATCCTGTCCCAGGACGGCACGCGGACCTCGCCGTTCCTGCTCAGCTACAGCATCGCGGATCAGAAGTGGCGCTTCGCCGTCGCGGCGACCGATGTGGACGCGCCGGTTACGGCGGCGGTGCTGTCGGACGCAGTGGCCACGACCGGGGTGTGGACCCGGCTGGTGGCCAGCTACGACGGGACCAGCCACGCACTGAAGCTCTACGTCAACGGCACCCCGCAGACCGCTACCGCCACCTCGGCGACGTTCGACGCCACCGGAGCGGTGACGATCGGCCGGGCCCGGCAGGCGGGCGCGGCGGCGGGGTTCTTCGCCGGGCTGATCGATGATGTACGCCTCTACGGCCGCGTCGTGCTGCCCGGCGAGCAGCAGTTCGCCGTTCTGCAGATCCCGAATCCGCCGGTGATCACGTTGCCCAGCGGCGCCAGCGGCTTCGCCGGCTCGACAGTGCCCGTGGTGATCAGTGCTGGCGGCGACACCAACGTGACGAAGCTGCAGTATCAGCTCGGGGCAGGCACTGTTACGACTATCGTGCTGACGTCCCCCGGTGGTGACTACACCGCCCAGGTCCCCAGCACAGTGGTCGGTGACTTCGACCTGTCGGTGACGGGCGCCGACGCTGCTGGCCACGTGTCGGCGCCGGCCTTCGCCGTGCTGACGTATCAGCAGGCGCCCGAGGTGACTGGCGTGGTCACCGATGCCATCACAGGCGCCGCGCTGGCGGGGATCACCGTATCGCTGGAGCCGGGCGGTCTGAGCCAGACGACGGATTCGACCGGCGCGTATACGTTCAGCAATCTTGTTCCGGGCGCGTACACGCTGACCGCGGCCGCTAACGGTGTCGGTTGCGCTGCGGCCATGGCCAGCACTCAGCTCGATGTTGTCAAGTT
>Ga0307513_10009808_pt1 | contig 12092 bp, 13 predicted proteins | sample 15_EM_MG_FD_202174 | JGI IMG/M metagenome (GOLD analysis project Ga0307513, IMG submission 202174) | Populus trichocarpa ectomycorrhiza microbial communities from riparian zone in the Pacific Northwest, United States - 15_EM | ecosystem: Host-associated > Plants > Roots > Unclassified | place... | reverse complement strand
CCCGAGGCAAGTCAGGCTGGTGCTTTGCCGACGCGATTCCTGGTGAAGCGTGCATAGGACAGATGGGCCCGGAGTAATCATTCGATGTCAGATGCATACTTGAACCCCTCTTCGACCATCATGGTTGCGATGGTACATTGGCCGGCGTCGGGGCCTGCTGACTATGCCCTTATGTCGACGCAAGCCAATCATGAACGGAGCGCCCAACCGCACCCCTCCGTTGCCTGATGCGAGCTTGGGTTTTAATTGTCCTCGTAATGAATAGTGTGTTGGTAGGTCTTCCGGTCTCCAAGCTACGTGCCATGAACCACCTTGACCTTACGTGATGAAACAGTTCCTGACATTACTCTTTATTAAAGACGACTCGGGGTGTGCTCTGCGACAAGCACGAGTCCTGGCCGGAGAACCCGCCGCCCAATCCGCGGTGGCTTGACCGCGGTGGCTTGAAGGGCGTAACGGTCAGAAGCTCTCGGGTGATAAAGCACATAGAGAGTAGATGAATGAAGGATCGACGACGCGTTGTCGTTTACATGTAGAATGCTTGAAATTGCTATGTGCTCAACAGGCCGAGAGCGAGAGCACACAACCTGGGGACCTGTCGTTGATAGTACATATGCTCCCAAGTGCACGACCCATGGCCCTTCGCTAGCGGTGGTTCTTCGTTTATGAGCTCGTGAACGAGGACACTGATGACGAGCGCCTCGTGTCTCGAACCCATAGGACTTTTGAGATGCGATCTGAATAATCATTATCTTGTTGTTTGTGAGATCTATGGATACCGTTCCTGGACGAAAACTATGGCGGTAAAATAGGAAACTTTACTGGTTGGACTCCGACCACATTATTCGATCAAAGCTCCCTCTCTCCTCGCCGTCGCTGCCGTCGTCCGACCAGTGACTGTTGCGTGTGTCGACGCTGTCCTTTGCGGCGCTCAGCTCGTCCAGTCGCCCCGCCGCCCGCCCCTCGCCCCTCACCACCCGGCCCCCTCCCGCCTCACCCGTCGCGTATCTCACTTGTCTCCGCAACGAAACAGCACGTTCTAGCCTTTCGCCCCGCTCATACCACCCTTGTTGGTCCGTGTCTCACCCGCCTTGCAACGTGCTCATGCTTACTTGTTATGTCCATCCTCAGCGCCTTCCGCCCCGTCGAGCCTTACACGCCTATTGACCCCTCTTCTATGTTCCATTGATCTCAACATTCGCCATTGACTGCCCTACCAGCACTTGCTGCTACGAATCATTTCTGCAAATTACTTGGCCAAATATCCATCTATTCGCATCACCCAAATAGCCCACCCTGGCGTCCATCATAGCATCCACTCCCGTCCCCTCCGACGAGCATTTCCTCAGTCGCTCGTTGCTCGACTCGTTCGACGCGCACGAGGCAATAGACCTTCGCCGTCCTCCGGCGCTCGACTCACGGCCCAGTTCAGCCACCAATACCATGTCCCAGCAACTATCCGATCCAGATGCACCTAGTCTCATGCGCCCTGGTCTCCGTGTTTCATCTCAACAGACCCCCGCAGCTCCCCAACAACCACAGGGCCCACCCGATTCGTTCTACAATTCTCTCTACGCACACACCGCGTACGACGTTTTTGTGGACCTTCCTGACTCATCCTTGGTTCCTGCCTCGTTTGGCGCGCATTCATTGCGAACTGCCAATGCGATTGGCACTCAGGCCGGCTTAGGCTCAATCAACCCGCGCCCGGCCACTGATGCTGACACACTCCGGAACATGGATCTCAACGCCCAGCTCAGAAGCGGACCGCCAAAATCGGATCTCTCTTCCAATGTGCTTCCAGTGCCGTCGCCACTTGCGGAGGCCGCCGGTGTCACAGGCCCTGCCTCTGGCTTGCCTCCGCGACGCGCCAACGTAGAATACGGGATGTTGCCTCTGCAGAACACACCACTCATCCCGATCACTCACATTCCACCACAACCATCACAAGCTCCAGTTCCCACTCTTACCGCGCTCCCCATGGCCCAGTCCAACCTCCCTGCGTCAACGATTCAATCATCCGCAGGCTCCGGCCCGTTGACGCCAATGCCGCAATCTCCAGTTGTACCCGGCGCGCAGCCGCCTTTGAGTCAGCAGCAAATTTTGCAGCTTATCACTTCTCAGTCGCCATCACAATCCCCAGTGGCGGCCGCTCAACTTGCTCAGTTACTCCAGTCCCCCAATGCGCAGCCGATCCTGACTCAATTGGCCGCAATGATGGGCTCTGCACAAGCTGCACCCGCTCCCACTCAAACGCAAGAGGAGATCTCTACAATATTTATGGTTGGTTTTCCTGACGACATGACAGTGAGTTAGCGGATCCTCAATTTAGTAGAACTCTAACAAGTTTCTTTCTTAGGAACGCGAATTTCAAAACATGTTTACGTTTTGCCCAGGATACGAGGCCGCCACTCTCAAGATGCCAGCCAAGGACACGCCGTCCTTCCCCAATGGTCAATCCAGCACAGGTTCAGGACTCCGCGGGGTCTTTCCTGCCAGTGGAGTCAGTCCACGGCAGGCTGCCGCTCTCGCTGCTGCCAATGCCGTATCCAACGCAATCGCTGGGGCCAGCGACCCTTATAATCTGGTCACGGTCAATTCAGGCGGTGTCGTCGTCGATCAAGGCAACAACCAGACCGCAACGACTTCGTCGGCTTGGTCCACTGGACTTGATGATATGTATACAAGATCATTGATTGCCACGTCCATCGCAGCTTCGAATGCCTCAACGTCTACAACGGATTTTGGCGTTGCAGGTGGCTCCAATACTGGTGGATCGAACTTGCAATCTCGGAAGCAGATCATTGGCTTTGCAAAGTTTAGGACTAGACAAGAGGCTCTAGAAGCTCGAGATGTTCTACACGGGCGGAGGGTCGATATAGAGAAGGGCTCGGTCCTGAAGGCGGAAATGGCGAAGAAGAACTTACACACAAAGCGGGGCGTCGGTTCATTACAGGGTCCTTCGACTGCGACTAATGCGACCAACGCCAATAATATCAATGGACTCGCGGCTAGTGGGATGCTCGCACCTGAGAACCACGCATTGGGACCCGCTGCCAGCGTATCCAATTCCACCGGACTGACAAATGCCATGGACTCACCACTGAGTTCTGGAGCGCCCGGATATAGCGCATTGGCCACTTCACGGGTAAATGACACTGACCCATTCAAGGTGACCCATCCCGTCGTCAACCCCGTGCCGACATTCCAACCGTTGGGGCCAGGGGCTACTCTTAACTCTAACAACGGATTGCCACCCCACGACCCTTCCGTCATCCTCCCTCGCGATCTGCTCTATTCACCTGGTCGACCTGAGCCGTCTAACGCCTGGACCTTAAATGACCCCTCGTTGGTCTCAGCGCAGAATGAGCAGCCAACTCTCCATTCTGGTCCTGGAGAGCCATACGCCAGGCATCGGAGTGGGCAGCTTGACCGAAAAATGGGCGTTCTTTCCCCTCCGTCTATGGGGCCCTCTTCCTTACCACCACGACCAGCCTCGTCTGTCAACTCTTCCAGCCCTCGCACTACATCCTGTGCGAGCAATGATACCGAGGTCGGCGCAGGGTACAATTCGGATTATAGTACAAGGTCCTTCTCCCCCAACGAGTCGATGGCCAACTCTCTAGTCGGGGGGATACAGCCCCCTGACTCGAACATGGACGCCATGAGTAGGGTTATGCAGATCATGCAAGGGGCATCCAAGATGCACTTGGGAGATCCGACTCTTATCGATAGCTCGCTTCCTTCTGTCGGGAAACAAGTGCAGGCATTTTCGAGTCATGGAGGTGAGTCCGTAAGGACTAGCAGCGACAGCTCGACAGGCAGTCGGAGGAACAACACTGCCGATCAGAATCCCCCCATCAATACACTTTACGTCGGCAACTTGCCTTCCTCCCAGGCCCCACAATCCAAATACCTTGAAGAAGCGCTGCTTACACTCTTCTCTCGTTGTCCCGGGTACCGCAAACTCTGCTTCCGCCAAAAGACTAACGGGCCCATGTGCTTCGTTGAGGTACGTGAACGAATTGCCTATCTCTTGCCTGATGTTGACCATTTTTCCTCCAGTTCGATGATGTCCCCAGTGCCACCCGAGCCCTTAAGGAGCAGTACGGCAACACGCTCAACGGACTTGTCAAGGGGGGTATCCGACTCTCTTATTCGAAGAATCCCCTCGGAGTGCGAACCGCCGTCCCTAATGGTCCTTCGCAACCGCCGTCTTTGGTTGGCAGTCCGCTCGGGAGCCCTACTACGCAGATCCCGCAGGTTCCACTGCAATTCGGGATGAACACCGCAATGGGCTCGCTTCATGATGTGCCCCTCCACTCACGTGGAGGACTCGCTATTCCAGGCGCTGATCTACCTTCTCGCCTCCGTAATGATGAACACCCTGCGGCATTTGCCTCTTCCCCACCTAATCGGCTCCTTGCGTCTCCCCCACCAATCAGCTCTGGGGGTGGAGCATTTGCCGCCATTACCTCCAGATCCCACACTAGGGCCCCCATCTCCATTGCTTCTCCAAACAACTCTTCTATCCACCAGTCTTTTTCGTTCATGCCTGCGACGAGCCCGCCAACCGCCGGCCCTCTTTATCCAGGATCCACCTTTCAGCCTTTCGGTTCGGTGCGCCCCGAATTACAGTGTGAACCATGACTCCCAACTTACAGGTCCTCTTTGCAGACTGAGCAAACTAGTCAAGGGCAATGGCCCCAATTCCCATGAGATTCTCGCATCTTCCCGCCAAGATCACGAGCTTAGGCCCTTTCGCCATCAGTTGCATTTCATCATCAACGCTTTTCCATCACCATCTGCTCATCGCCACTTCTAGCATCTCACTTACACCTCAAACTTACATTACGAACCTGCATGATCCATCCTGTCCCATGCTTTCTCCGTCCATCATCTCCGTCCCCATGCTTCAGACGGAACCCAATCCTGTGTAACGAATTCTTTTGGCATCCTTGCGCATAACCCCGTTGCAAAAGTCATATATTTCAGCCTCGTCCTGCACCCAGAAGTTGTGAGGAAAGAGAGTTGGAGAGTATCTTGTCTGACAATTATACGGTGGAGTCTCAAGATATGGTTCCACGGTTCTGCCTTCCTTCGTTGCTTCATCTGCCAGCAGCTTGCAAGTCCTCGCATCCATTCCACTACCCCAATCCGTCGTGTCTCATTCATACCCATGCCATTTGCATTTATTGGTCCACATCTAAAGGGTTATTTGCATCTCGTTTCCCCCAAATATCTGTGCAGGGGTCATCATTCCCACTTCGTTTTCTTGGTCCCTCTGCGTCAAGTTCTACCATATTCCTCCGTCCCTTCACCCAAAGAGACCATACATGTTTGTGCTCTGTCGTGCATTTCCCTTCGACGACGAAGGGGAGCTTTTCGCGTATCATTACCATCCATCATCCAATAGCGCTCGACTCTCGAACACTTCATGCTTGCTTTCCCATCTCCATCAAACAACAACCTGTACTATCGAAATCTGACCCACTAACCTCGTTCCTGCTCTCTTTTCCCTTGGGTACTATACGTGGTTTTGACGAAACCGTATTGTCGACTGCCCCAACCCCCATGTGTTCCTTCCACTAGTATGTAGATACCGCGTCATTCTAAATCTAAGTCGCCCTTTCCAACTTGCATGTCTGAAATGAATGACTCGAAGCGACAACTCTGCCACCGACCACATGCCACCCCGTAACTGCGTCTTCTGTGACAAAGCCCGAGCGATCATCAGACGCCCTAAAACTGGAGATCACGTCTGCAAAGACTGTTTCTTCTGGGTTTTTGAGACAGAAGTTCACAATACCGTTACCACTGCCGAACTCTTCAAAGCGGGAGAGAAAGTCGCCATCGGTGCTTCAGGAGGCAAAGGTAAATATATGGTCCACTCTGAGCGTCTCTGATTCCGTTCTTTTTAAAATATAGATTCGACTGTTCTGGCCTATGTGATGAAGACGCTGAATGAACGATATAATTATGGGCTCGAACTGTTCCTACTCTCCATAGACGAAGGAATTACTGGATACAGAGATGATTCTCTTGAGGTTGGTAACTCGATTCCCCGCGTAGTGCCCGGCTCTTCACAGTGCGGCAGACTGTCAAGCGGAATCAACAGCAGTACAACCTCCCCCTGAAGATCTTGAGCTATGATGAACTCTATGGTTGGACCATGGACGCTATTGTGGAACAAGTTGGGCGAAAGAATAACTGTGAGGGCGGATTTCCTCCCCTCCTCCTCCAACCTTGACTGACTACCAATAGGCACATTTTGTGGAGTTTTCAGACGGCAAGCGCTAGATCGTGGGGCAGCGAGCCTGGGTGTAGACCATATCGTTACCGGGCACAATGCCGATGATATCGCGGAGACCGTTTTGATGAATAGTGAGTACTGACGGCTGGTACCACGTACTGATACTGAATGTGTAGTATTTAGTCATGCGAGGTGACATAGCACGATTAGGGCGCTGTACATTGATATGTACTGAAAGTGAAGATACCATACGACGGTCTAAGCCGTTCAAATATGCATACGAAAAAGAGATCGTCATGTGAGTAACACGAGCCCTCGACCAACCTTCCTTCCGTCTGATTGTGCTACAGGTATGCGTATTTCAAGAAACTGGATTATTTCTCCACCGAATGTATCTATTCACCGGACGCATATCGAGGTCACGCAAGGGCCTTCCTAAAGGACCTTGAAGCAGCACGACCAAGTGTCATCATAGACATTATCCACTCCGGCGAAGCGTTTGAGGTTGCCCAAGAAGTCAGGGTAAAGCAGCAACGTATGGGTGGCTGGAAACATGTTTGAAATCCACACCACTAAAGCTTATTGGCAGAAACGTGTAAAAGATGCGGGTACATATCAAGCAACGACTTGTGTAAAGCCTGTACGTTACTCGAAGGTTTAGAGCGGGGGATGCCACGGCTCGGTATTGTGAGTGACTCAATTTTCGTTGACTGCCTGTGTGCTGAGAATGAATATAGCGGGATGGAAAGAAGAAAAGGTTTGACATTGAGGCACCCACAGAAAATATGCGGACGATACCAGTGTTCAAAATGCCAGGCGCGACAAATCACACAGTCGAGGCCCCTGCAAATGCTTCAAATAGCACACTGGTGGCATTAGTACCTGAGTGAAGATGGTGCACTGGTACTACGCTACAATTTTGCCTGAGCATTCTGCTTTTTTGTAGTACTTTCTTCATCTCTTCTAGTCTGTGCCATTTTCAGCAGCGCGTACATAGCCTGTAATCTCGGCATTTCGACGCCCTTCGCTCGAGCTAGCCGCACTGGGTTGCCCAAGATAACTTCGAGCTCCATTGGCGCTCCCTTATACCAATCAAGCAACATACTCGGTCGGCCTGACGGATTTCTCTCTGTTGATTTGAGGATCTGGTCGGCTGTGGCGAGAGTCTTGGGCATTGGTGCCTCAAGTACGGCTTCAGCTGCGCGGAAGACTTCTTCCATTCCCGCTTTTAAATGAATCCGTAACTCCGGGTCCATCGACATGCGTGCATTTCCGGTGCCGTTTGAGAGCACGGCCGATGGATTCATGGTGCCATTGATCTACAGAGGGCTTTGAGTGGAGGAACATGACCTGCGGGTTAAAGGTACCTACGGCTATCTTGTGCCATCGCACGAATTGTAGCCCTCGCTCGTCGTAGATTTCGGCGTCCTTGACGCCCCCGTCCTGCAAGAGCTTCACAAACTCTGCCGTCTTGGCTTCACCTAGTCTTGTCGCCTCGCCGTCCGGGTCCCACAGACCGTTAGTATATGGGCCGGTACTGATCCTAGTCCAGCGGTTCTGTCGGATCACGCCTTGCTTGACTTGTTCCGCACTGATGACTGTCACTGCACTGAGGATGGGATTTGAGAGAAATCGTCGCCGATAGGGTTCCTCTACTCCGACTCCGTTCTGGATGAGGACTATGCTACTGTCCTTGTCGACGACTGGAGCAACGAGAACACTGTCATCTGAAACCTCTGGCAGGGCTTTGGCTGTTATGACCACATAGTCCCAGTGTAACTTGGTTCCAGCAGCGACTTGGACGGAGTTAAAGACATATTCAGGGTAGAAATGGTAGTCGCCGAAACTGTGCGTTTTAAGGGTGACGCCATTGGCTTTAATTGCAGCGTAGTTCGAGCGACAGACCAAGGAGACAAGTACGTGAGGTTCCTTGTGCACTCGAGACGCATAGAAACAGCCCACAGCGCCGGCTCCGACTGTTCGAGGCCCATTACTATGTGTGCATTGGGTGAACGACGTGAGGGCTCACCGATAAGAACACGGACGGGCTTAGACATAATAATATATACTAGTGGGTCGAATTGGGGCTGTTAACGGGCAAAGGTCCTACAAAGTCCAAGTGGAAGACGATCAGATCGGGACGCTGCGGAACCGTCAGAGGTGGATTGGTCAGGAACTCCCCTTCCCGCGTTTTATTACACGATGGACTTGTTTGTATCGTGGGAATTGCAGAGGACACTTTCAGCGCTGGTAAGTAGTCTGCCTTGCGAATTCCTGAGCACCCAAGACAGCATTTCCTCAATCTCGTCGACTTTCTCGAAGAGCAAGCACAGTGTGAACCGTACGTAAACGCCGGGTAACAGTCTCTGGGCGATTCGGTCAAATCCAAGTTTGTGAATCTTGGTCCCAGCCACGAGGGCGAATTTCCGCACTTACACTTAAAAATGTCGGCCAAGAGAGATCCATATCTCCTTGTTGCGTCGCACCTCTCTGCTGCCTTTGGACCTCCCAAACGCGTCCAAGTCCCCACCAGCCGACGAGCAACAAACTCGATCCGGCACACAGTCGAGACCCTTGAAAACCACGCGATTTACGCGTCAATATGTGCAGATGACAGAGTAGGGAACATACTCCTTCGCGTCATCAAGGGTGGGTATCACCTCGAGCTCACTTTGTTGGATTCCGACGATGAACCGACGCGATTCGAATTTCCGGAGCGAATATTACCCATGCCAGCGGTAGTACCAAGTCATCTTAATAGACAAAGTGCAGAAGTCCTGGCCCTCACATGCGGCGGGACCCTCTATCGCCTTGTATATCCATTGGAAGGGCGGCAATATGACGAAATACCCACCAACGAATGGTGTACGCAGCATACCATATACTCCTCGGTTCCAAAACCTCTACATGGCATAGCCCTTGTGCACAACGAACGGACAGTCGTAGTTACTCTCGAGGATGGGGCACTACTTCGAATGGATGCGCAGGGAACGGCCCAGCGAGGTTAGTCAGCGTGAGCCCTATGGTCCTTATGTTCTTATAATGGATTTCCTAGATGCATGGGAAGAAAGAATTCACTACTTCCAACCCGGCCTTCAACCCGGTGTACTGGCCAAAATTCTTCGACCTGGCCACTCAGAGGCGGATCAAATTATTTCCATTGCATCGTTGCCATCTAATCCGGAATGCAACCTCATATTCACAGTCTCTCGTGACCGCACACTCCGCGCCTGGGATCGTTTGGCGGGCAACATTTCCTGGGTTTCTATGCCACCACTCCTTGGTTTGGACGGCGATGGCCAGGGAGTATCCGTACCCCCTCGCACCACTCCCGGCCCCATCGGTCCACTCTCTCCTGATCCTCGAACCCTCCTGCGCGTCATTGTTGGAGAATCTCGCAATAATCAGAATCCTCTTGATAACCTTCGTATCCTTGTCTTCATCCCCACACCATTCTCCGACGAACATGCAGGATTTTTCATCCTATATGGCTTCAGCACCCAGTCCAAGAAACTGGTGGTCGTGGGTGAAAAGCCATGCTCCTCCCAGACTCTTGGCTGCGAGTTGAGAGACTTTCAAGTTTCCAAAGGTGTTCTGCACGTAGTGTGGGATACCGCAGGGAGGACTTTTTATGAGATTACTCAACTGGACATTGGCGATTGGGTGGCGAACAGCGATGACGAAGAGCAACCACCGGATTTATGGCAGGAGGCCCGATATCTAGACGATGAGGTTCTTTCTCCCACTTTCACCGACATGTTCAACTTCTCTCATGACCCACAAGCCGTAAAGGAGGAGATTATTAATGCCATTCTACGACCAGGCGCCTTCTCTCCCTACACCGTGCAAACAGCGCTGGAAGGATACTGTAAATCACTCCTTACCATGCCCGACCCTCCATACAAAGCCTTACAGGAACCTTATGAAGGGATTGTGGAGCGGATCTCCGGAATTGTTGGCTGCACAGTCACGAAAGTCGTAAACCCCATCACCGGCGCAGAGCTATGGAAGAACTACTGGACTGCTCTTAAACGCGACATCGAGGGCTTTTTGGCTCGTTGTCGTGATATTGAAAGGTCTGCCCGATGGCCGCTCGCTTTAGCGCGTTATGAAGATCAAATCGTGCTTTTAGAACGTGAGAGAACGGGCGTACTCGTGAATCAAGACGATGCACTATCCTTGTATCGTCGGATCAGCTTCCGGTTGGAAGATGAAATAACTGAAGACGGCCTCTATCCTCCTCCCCAGTATCCAATCCTTGACGCCGCTATGCTCCTGAAATACAGAATCCATGTAGCTTCCTGGAAACACGTCGAGGATTGGCTGAGGTCATTCTCAAAACGCGAACCGGAGCAAACCTATCACACCACTCTCTTGGAGATGGCGGAGGAATTCGAAGTGGCAGAGCTTGATGGGTCTACGACACAGGCCGTTCTCCTGATCCTGGAGCAGCATGCGGATCTACGAGCGGCATTTACACAAGTCATCCATTTGCTGAGAGATGTTGGAACAGACGTCAAGGACGAGGAAGATGAGGACGAGGGAACACTGCTTGATATCGTGCCCAAAGAATTCAATATTGACCATCATCACCAATGGAGCAGAAGCGTCACGGCCTCGTACCTCAATTCCACACTGGAGGCTCGCTATATCCTTGTTTCCAGCGTCTTGTTCTTGCTTATATTCCTCGTCTGGAGGGAAGATAACGATTACAACGGCTATGTAGTGTCGCGAATCGACGCGGATATCATCGACGAATTCTTCGCACTTCATCGCAGTATCACCATACTCAGGTATGTTGGTGCTCAAGTGACGGAAGGACCAGAGGGCAAGCAATTGAAATCCGGCGCTTTAACCCCCAAGAACTCCCTTAGGACGGAAGGTGCGGCTGACACCCTCATAGAGCGATTAGAAGGGATGAACGTGGGGCGTCGTTCAGTGTCATGGCTACATGATCAATATAATTTCAAGGTCAAGTCGATACAGTCACTCCTTCAAGCCTTGTTGGATCCGCTGCCCGAGAAGTTCTCCCTTCCTTACGCTTCGGATCACTTCTTGCGCTCCACTCGCTTATTGGCTTCGGAATCGGCGCTCGTAGCCGGAGACGCGGAAGTGACCTTATTAAAACGCCTCGCGGGCTATCCTGTTGTGGTTTTGCAAGTAGCAGATTGGTTGCCGAAGATGGGAGGGGTGTGCTACGTAGTGGGAAGGGTGAGACTCCAACTCGGAGACGTGGGCGAGGCTGCTGATTACTTCGAGCGGGCCGCCCAACACTTTGGTACCTCTCGTGCTCCAAATGACAAGGGCTATACTGACTGCATATGACCTAACAGGTCCTCTCGCTAACCCAAGCCTTCTGGAAGCGACTGCCCTAAAAGCTGTTGTTGCGTCCGATCTTTCATCGCTGACGGCTTACTACGCTCATATCGCCGAGCTCTTCCGTGATGCGGGTAACGTCCCTTACGATGTGCACTTTTCGAAGCTTGCCATACAACACGCTCAATCGCACGAGTCGACGGGTGACCTCTGGAGATACGTGTTCGAAGGGCAGCTCGCGCAAAAGGAGTTTGAACCCGCATATTTGACCCTCGTCACAATGCCCGATCAGACCATGTGAGTGTTTATACCCTTTATTAAGCTGGCGTCCTGAATACCTTGCAGACGTCGCGAGGGTGTGAACAAGCTTGTGGAAGTGATGTGTTTAGAAAATCGGGTTGAAATGCTTATGAAATTCAACTTCGTTGGCTGTTCTGGGGAAGTCGAACAGGCTTTAAAATTCAAATCAAGAAATGCCATTCCAGATCGCAGGCCGCTCTACGCCCAAGTGCTGTACGGATGG
>Ga0307513_10009807_pt1 | contig 12092 bp, 7 predicted proteins | sample 15_EM_MG_FD_202174 | JGI IMG/M metagenome (GOLD analysis project Ga0307513, IMG submission 202174) | Populus trichocarpa ectomycorrhiza microbial communities from riparian zone in the Pacific Northwest, United States - 15_EM | ecosystem: Host-associated > Plants > Roots > Unclassified | place... | reverse complement strand
TATATATATATATATATCATCATCATCATCATGTTATTGATGATTCTCACAACGGTACCTAGGGTTTAACATAACAACATTTATCTCATAACATAGTGCAATACTCGTGTGATCTCATAATTCAACATCCTCATAAAAGCAAATACCACTTACATATATTGATAACATCATATTTATACGTTCATACATCCACATCAGTATTCCATTATAATTTTCGATACAAGTCTTTACAAAAGGGCCAAACGACAATTCTGCAACTAGTACATTCATTTCTATAAAATACATAATGCCTATACATGAGAATACATGGTTCTTTTCAAAATATATGGGCTTGTGGAATGGGATTCCTTATGCATCATATTTGTGTGACATCCCTATTACAACACAATATAATTTTAAGCATTATAAACAATTTAAACATAGCAATAAATAACTAAAGGAATATTAATGTAAATATTCATTCATGGTTTCAAAGGGTATAATCCCTTCATTTCTCCTTACTTCCTTATTGTTTTATCAATTATCGAAGTTAATTATAATATTCAAACCTGGTCATCCACCTCAGACATCACTATTTGAAACTAATCATCGATATCAACCCGATCATCACTCCAGGATGTTCTTAGCCGAAGCTAATCATACTATTCATCTCGGTCATTTTTTTAGGGTACTAATAAACAAGCTATTCATCAAACGCAACCCGACTCCCCCCCTCTAGAATGCCCTTAGCCGAGGTTAATTATCAAACACAACCCGACAATCCCTCTAGGATGCCATTAGCCGAAGCTAATCATCAATCGCAACCCTGCAATCCCTCTAGAATGTCATTAGCCAAAGCTAATCAATCAATCGCAACCCAACAATCCCTCTAGGATGCCATTAGCCAAAGTTAATCATAATACTCATTCAACATTCGGTAACAGTTTAGCATTCATTATATCTCAATAGTGGATCATTCGTAATACTCGTACAAATATTTCGTATCAATTTAGCATTCCTTATAACACAATAGTAGATCCTTTGTAATACTCGTACAAACATTTCGTATCAATTTAGCATTTATTATAACACAATGATAGTCATTTTGTAATACTCGTATAAACATTTCGTATCAATTTAGCATTCATTATAACACAATGATAGTCATTTTGTAATACTCGTACAAATATTTCGTATCAATTTAACATTCAATATAACACAATGATAATCCCTTCGTAATACTCGTACAAATATTCCGTAACAGTTTACCATTCATTATAACACAATCAAAATTTTATATAGTACTCGTACAAACATTTCGTAACAATTTAAGATTCATTATATCACATTAGTAGATCCTTCGTGATATTCGTACAGACATTCCATAACAGCTTAGTAATAGCTATAACACAATAAAAGACCCTTCATAAGAAATTCACTTCGGGGAATTAATGTTATGCTAGAAGGGGTGGAAGCCACCTATATGTTCCTCCCGTGGGGTGCCCTTGTCCAGTTGAAGGTCCGATCCCGGTTGCACCACCTAACACATCAACGGTCACAAATCAGCACATTTGCATTCGGTAATCACATAACTTGTCACCATACATATTTCAAGAATATACATGTTCATACTCAAGTGTTCCACATATCACACAATCATATAATGAAATTGTTACAGGCATTTAAGTCAATTATGATATGAAAGTCTGTCGCAGAATATCGTTAGCGAATGCTAGTTCACTAGTGACATAGAATTCAACATTGAAAACTGATTTGCCGGTGACCCAGAATTCAACAACGAAAACTTATTCACTAGTGACATAGAATTCGTCAGTGAAAACCTATTCGCTGGTGACCCAGAATTCAGCAGTAAAAACTTATTCGCTGGTGACACATAATTTGGTAGTGAAAACTGATTCGCTGGTGACCCAATATTCATCAGCAAAAACTGATTTGCTGTTGACCCAGAATTTGGTAGCGAAAGCTGGGTCGTTGTTGACTCAGAAATCACTAACGCAATTGATGTCCTATGGCTGATGCATGAAATCGTCAATGTACTTAGTCTACTATTAACTGAAAAATCATTGATGAAAACTAAGTCACTACCGATCCAGAAATCATCAACGTAACTCAGTTCTACGGCTGACGCTAAAATCATCAGCGCATATAGGCCTTTACTGACTTAAAAATCATTGACGAAAACTAAGTCGCTGCTGACCCAGATTTTGTCAATGCAACCCAGTTCTACGGCTGATGCTGAAATAATCAGCGCACACGTCCTACTGTTAATATAGAAATCATTGATGAAAACTGAGTCGCTACCGACTCAGAAATCATCAACATAACCTAGTTCTATAGTTGGCGCTGAAATCATCAGCGCATATAGGCTACTGTTGACTTAAAAATCGTTGATGAAAACTGCATCACTACCGACCCAAAAATCGTTGACGCAATCCATGTCCAACAAGATCATACCCTATGTATTTCATTATTTCATTTCACATTTCATGCAAGTTCATCAATAACATGTGAAAAATTAAGGCACTAATCATCAACATGCATTTTGTTTTGGTTTAAACATGTTTTTACGAGTTCAATAAGGTCATTGTTTTGCATTTCATCACATAATTACATTCTACCCAACCCCTCAATCTGATCGGTTCTTCCTCCAAGTTCATGAGTTCAAGTTTATTCATTTCTTTGGTTGTTATTTTCTGGAAATATATCCCCCTCCAGCCCCCCATTCTCCTTAGTCTTTTTAACTAGTTCTCTTAAGTAATAGGTGTAAGAACCCTAGCCAATCCCTTGAGGTTTTCTTCTCTTTTTCTATCCTAAAATCCCAAGAAACAAGTAATGAGGTGATGTTCTTTCCTTACTTTATGATTTTGAGTAGCTTTAGGAAGGATTTAATAGTTTGTCTCTCCCTCTTTTCTCAGTTTTCTTATCCTCCTCACTTGTTATTTAGCCGGTTTGCTACACTTCCTCTCCTCCCATGTTTTCAATCATCAACCTATCTCTCTCTAGCTCTCCTTTACTTAGTCATGCAGCTAGTGTAAGGGTTTTCTTCTTAGAGAGGGTGGCTGTTGTTGCAGTCAAAGCTGCTGGCTAGTTATAGGGGAGGGGTCTAGACTCCTTATCCTTCTATGGCTTCGACCACCTCTGTTTTTCTCTTAGTCTCATTTCTTCTCCAACGTTTAAAGAAGATACATGTAGCTGGGTTGCTGGGTTTTTCTTTGGGAAAGAGGAAGATTGCTGCAGCCAAGGTTGTTGGCCGGCCTTTTGGGGAAGAGAAAGGGTCACCTTCCCTCTTTCATTGCATTTATACCCCCTTTAAAATGAGAGGGGATATTTGAGTGCTAGATATCTTTGGTTCCTATCCCTCTTTTGAGTTATCCTAGCGCTGGTTTTATCCTCCATAAATCTTAACCCAGGATAGGCCGGTTCTTCCCCATCATTTTTCCATAGAGCAGGCCAGCTTATTTTCCCTAAAGTCATCCTAGCGTAAGTCGACCTAACACTAATTTTTTTTTGGGTGTTACAAATAAGATGTCCCTTTTCCACCCTTTATAAATAAGAGCAGATTTCGGGCATTAAGGGACAAGAAATTAAAGGGCAAGTTAGGCAAAAAAATAGCCTCCCTAGTTTTTTTCTTCTACCATTGCTGCCCATCCTCCTCTTCCTTTGTTGCAACCTCATCCTCCACAACCTCACCAAAGCCATGACCAACAGTGGCCTAACACCCTTGTATCCCTATCTTCTCACCAGCGACAGGAATAACCACCGCAAGTTTCTTCCTCGGCGCCGCAAGTTTTTTTCTTATACCAACAGCAGCCGCCGACTCTTCCACCAACACCGCCACAACCTCACGTCGGCTCTCCCAACACGACCAGCCAACCACCTCCCTATATCAGGTAAATCTCTTCTCTCCCCTGCCGCGGCCAACCTAGGAACACTGCATGGAGAATTCATTTTGCATGCAGTGTTTATATATAATTAACATGGTCACTAGGTCGGGCTAATGATCATGTAAGTTGGGTTGTACCTGTTTTAGCCCACCCAGATGGCTAGGCCAGGTCCAACCCAATATTATAAAAAAAATAAGAAAAAGAGAAAAGATTGTTGGGCCTTCAATCGGCCTAACTCGATCTAACCAAGCCGGGCTTGGACTATGAGCCGGGTCTAGCCTAATAACAACAACAACAACAACAACAACAACAACAATAATAATAAAGAAAAAATTCAATTTTTTCAAAGACCATTTTAAAAAATATTTGTGGGTTCGTCGCGTGTTTTTTTAACAATTTTGTCTAATATGGGGTCATAGACTTATATTGTAAGATATAGACCCAATATCAAAATATCTATTTTTCACCAAAAATAAACAATTCAAAATTTCAAAAATGAACTTTATTTAAAAAAACAAAAAAAAGATATTTTGTTTTCACTCATATGGTCAAATCCTAAAGATTTTTCATGCACTTGTTAGATAAAAAGGGAGTGCAAACCAAGAATGAAAAGTTGAAGCATATTAGAATTATCTCTTAAAATTAGCTAGCAAATTCGAAGAGATAAAATTCACCCATATGAGTAGAGAAAAGAATCAGTTTGCTGATGCCCTGGGAACCCTAGTCTCGATGACACAAATTGTTACTGGGGGAAGGATCCAACCGATAAATATCAAAGTCAGAAATCTCCAAGCTCATTATTGTAAAATTGAAGAATCGTTAGACAGGAAATCATGGTATAGTGACATTAAAAGGTTCACCTAACACTAAAAATACCCTTAGAGAGCTTCAAAGAAGGGTGAAAAGACTTTAAGGAGAATAGCCATGAATTTTTACTTGGATGGAGAAATCCATAAGGGGTCATTTGATGGAACTCTAGTCAGATGCCTGAATGAATATTAGATTGAGCAAGCACTAAAGGAAATCCATAAGGGAATTTGTGCCACTCATGCCAATGAACATACAATGGCAAGGTAAATGCAAAGATCTAAATACTTTTGGTTGACCATGGAAAGAGATTGTGTAGACTATGTCATAAGATGCCACAAGTGCCTAATATACGTTAATGAGATAAATGAACCTCCAACATTGCTATTCAACATGACCTCACCTTGGCCTTTTGATATGTAGAGATTGGATGTTATAGGGCCAATCAATCTGAAGGCCAACAACGAGCACAAGTTCATTTTGATGGCCATTGACTACTTCACTAAATGGGTAGAGGCTAAATATTATGCATATATGACACATAAAGTAGTCAAGAAGTTCATTGAGAAAGATTTGATATGTTGCTATAGCTTACCAACAATGCTTAAAATTTCAATGGAAAAATGATTGTTGAGCTTTGCACCAAATGAAAGACTAAACACCTCAATTCCTTTCCTTACAGACCAAAAATGAATGGAGTTGTTGAGGCAGCTAACAAGAATCTCAAAAGAGCATTCAGAAGATGGTGGTCACGTACAAGGATTGGAATAAGATGCTTCTATATGCGCTTCACGCAGACCACACCATAATTATAACTTCTATGAGTGCAACTCCTTTAGAAGCAGCGATTCCATCATTAAGGATATTAAAGGAAGCAGAACTGGATGAATTACAATGGGCAAAACAAAGATTTGAGCAGTTAAACTTTATTGATGAAAAGAGATTGTCGACCATTTGTCACCACCAGTTGTGCCAAAGTAGAATGGCTAAACCATACAATAAGAAGGTCAGGCCAAAAGTGTTTTAAAAAATAGACCTAGTATTGAAGAAGATATCACTAGCATCGATAGAAGATCCAAGTAAATGAGTGTCAAACTATAAAGGACCATATGTGGTAAAAAAGACTTTATTTTCTAAGGAGCTTTAATCTTAACCAATATGAATGGGGAAAATCTGCCTAAACCTATAAACTCTGACATTGTAAAAAAATACCATGCCTGATGTACTCTTTCCATCAATCAATAAAAATTAAAGTTTGGCTAAGAATTCGTTGGTGTATTTCCTTCTTTTAAGCATGATCTCATGTTTTCACAAAAGTTTTTAGAAAAATCAAAGTTTTAGTACAAAAATAGAAGTCAAATTGGTGTTTGTTCTAATAGACAAGTTCTGGAAATTCAAGTGATCTCCTAGAAAGGTGACCATACACTTAGAAAAACTTGAAGAACAACCCAAACACCACGAGATGACTTAAAAGCTAAGTTTTAGCTGAATGAATAATGAGAAACCATTTTGCATGTTCGCATGAAAGAAAACAAAATTTACCGATCCTAAATGCATCTATTTGAAATAAGAAAAGACCATCTTTGATAATCCTTTCACAAGACTAAAAATATATCTTTTAATGTCCTTAATGAGCCTAGTAAGTTTTTATTGAGAAATAACCTTGACTAAGATCACACCCCATACTAGGAGCAAGTGCGAGAATCAAAGAAAAGTAATCCAAATATGCGAAATGATCGTCAATAACTAAAGGTGCCTAATTAAAGCTAGAGGCATGAAAGAATCCAAAGAGTCTAGAGCATACCAAAAAATAGCTAATATGATGATGATGCTCAAAACCAAATGAAGAAAATAAAGAGAAAGAGCCTCAACCCGACACTAGGGGAATGACCGACTATTTTGTAAGTCAATCCGAAGGTCTAGAAATTCATGGATAAAAAAGGCCTCAAAACAAGCACTAATGATCATTTTGAGTCTACAAATATCTTTTTTTTTTCCATAACCAAAAGCTAAAGCCAACAATACATGCCCAATCAGGCCCTTTCTAATCAAAGACAGGCAATCTAGATCAGTAGGCAATGCTTTCTCATAAGAAACAAGCTTCATTATTCATATAAATTAAATGAATGTCTTGAAGACTAGTTCTCTGAAACCCTTAAATTAAAACTTGAACCCTATTAACCAACAAAACACGAAATAAAAGGTCACTTCACACCTTTACCAAAACAACAAAACAAAGATTTTTAATAAATATGAAAACCTGTCAACATGAATCACTTGAATTCTTCTTAGAACAAGTTTGTTTGAAACTAACATCAAAATTGATCATAATGCATTATACTTTGAGCTTTGATAGACTAGTTTTGTACCAGCAAATCATTTTTTAAGCGCGTCTTTAATCCATCATCTTTCAGATAATGCGCCTTAAGGCCCTATCTTTTTCCTTTTAAGTGTGCCTTTGAGCCATCATCTTATAGGTAAAGTGTTTTCTAACATATCTCCTTTTGATTACGCCTTTGTGCCCTTATATTTCTAGATAGTGCGCTTTCTAACCCTATCTCCTTACGAATGCGCCTTTGTTCCCTCATATCTCAGACAACTTGCTTTCTAGCCCTATCTCTATTTCCATCGAGTGCGTCTTTGAATGCCTTTGAGAGCCTTCATATCTTAGATAATACGCTTTTTAGCTCTATCTTTATTTCCTTTAAGTGTGCCTTTGAGTCCTCACCACTCAAATAATGCGCTTTCTAGCCCTATCTCTTCTCTTTTTAGTGAGCTTTAAGCCCTCAACCATCAGATAGTGCGCTTTCTACCCCTATCTCCTTCTGAGTGCTCCTTCATTCCCTCATATCTTAGATAGCGCGCTTTCTAGCCATATCTCTATTTCCATCGAGTGTGTCTTTGAGTGTCTTTGAGAGCCTTCATATCTAAGATAATATGCTTTTTAGCCCTATTTTTATTTTCTGTAAGTGTGTATTTGAGCCCTCATCACTCAGATAATGAGCTTTCTAGCCCTATCTCTTCTCTTTTTTAGTGCGTCTTTGAGCCCTCATCACTAAGATAATACGCTTTCTAGCCCTATGTCTTCTATTTTTTAGTGAGCTTTTAAGCCTTCAACCATCAGATAATATGCTTTCTAGCTTGATCTCTTTCCTTTCGAGTGTGCTTTCTAGCCCTCGTATACTAGATATGACGTTTTCTAGCCCTATCTATTAAGGGTACCTTCTAGCCCATATACTCAAATTGTGCGGTTTTTAGCTCTATCTTTTCTCTTTTAGCGCGTCTTTGAGCCCTCATCACTCTAGATAACATGCATTCTAACCCTATCTCAACCATCAGATAGTGCGCTTTCTAGCCTGATCTCTTTCCTTTCGAGTGCGCTTTCTACCCCTCGTATACTAGATAAGGCGTTTTCTAGCCCTATCTATTAAGGGTACGTTTTAGCCCACATACTCAGATTGTGCAATTTTTAGCTCTATCTCTTCTTTTTTTTTAACGCGTCTTTGAGCCCCCATCATTCAAGTAGTGTGCTTTTTAGCCCTATCTTTATCTCTATTTCCTTTTGAGCGCGTCTTTGAGCCCTCACCAAGATAGCATGCATTCTAGCCCTATCTCTATTTCTTTTGAGTGCACATTTGGGCCCTCATTTCCTAGATAGTGTGCTTTCTAGCTCTATTTTTATCTCTTATTAAGTGCGCACTAAATTGCAAAATATAGGAGGAGATAATATCTTTATATCTATAAGTATACATTAATTGTCATCTTAAAAAAGAGAGGAGATTGTTGACCTATGGGTCACATATTAATATTTATAATATCTTGTATTTTGATGATAATAATTAAATGGAAAATAGACTAATGATATGCTTGGATGAGATTAAGTTTAAAAAAATTTTATATGAAGATCACATCAACAAGCATATGGAATTGAATGAAGAAATCCATCAATAAGTCCAAGATGCAAAGCAAGTGAAGACTTAGATTAAGGACTCATTTTAGAGCTTATTGTTAAATCTTTATATCTTACACAATAGAAAACCAAAATAAACTCACACTTCACATTGCATGCATAAATAAGATTGATATACATTTAATCGGAGTTTTACCAGGTTTGAAACTACCAAAACTGGTTTTAAGCTAAACTGGTCGACAATTTGGGCATACCAATTGAACCAGTTGACCGTTGTTCATCTGTGATGAACTCTTAGGAATTTTATAGGAACCGGTTGATCGGATGATATGGTCATTTTAACTGGTCAACCGCTATAGTCATCAGAGACATTCCAATGGCTATAAAAGACTAGTTTCTTTTGGAAACATATATATAGCTCTTTTATGCAAAACTAAAGTGAGATTTCTGAACATATATGATATAGAAGCTATTCTAAAATAACAACCAACTAGAAATCATCAATCCTAACATACTCTGAGTTGTGTTAAATTAAATCTGTATATTCTAGCATAAGAGTATAAAATCTCACACTCATTACACTTACACACCTTCAATCATCCTAAATGCTATTTTAGAGTGTGAATCTTGTTGTAAACAAATCATAATTGTAAACACTTGAGAGTTTGGATAAACTCTTGGCATTGGTGAGGTATTGTCACCAAGGGAAAAATCTTGAAGATGGAATATCTTCAAGTGGTGTAATTACTTGGTGTAGATTCATCAAGGGCATTGTATCTTTCACTTGGAATAGTAAAAGAGTATAATATTCAAGTATGGTTGGTACTTGAGGTGTGGATGTAGACTTGCCGAACCATGTTATAAATCGATTTTGTAAACTCTCTTCCCTTATCTCTTTACTTTAAACACTCTAATTATATTGTTGGTTATTGTGTTATATGTGCTTAGTATATTTATTTGCATTATTTGACATAATTAGTGGAACACCTAATCCACCCATCCCTTAGGTATTATTGTTGTCTTATTTCTAGAACAACAGTTTTTTGCCCCCTCGTACACTGTTACTCGTTAAAAGGAAAAAAAGCAAAAACAAATTGTATTAGATAAAGTTTCTTAAAAAAAAAAAAAAAAACTGAAAATGTGCATTTAAATAGATGCAATTATAATCCAAATTTGGGATAAGGTAAAAGCAGAATGCATTCAAAACCAATCAACTAATACATCTGAAAACTCAATATACCTTTAAATAGGTTTAATGACTTTTGCGAGTGGAGGAATGTAAGACCTAAACTTTTGGCCCAAACCTAAGCCCAAGTCAACCCAAATCCAACCAAAGTTAACCTAGGTATATAAGGAAAAGTTGCAAGAGAATTACTTTTCTCTTTTCTAATTCTTATGGCCATCATAACCCTCTCCTCATCAAACTAAAGATTTCAGTTTAGTCCCTAAACTTTGAAAAATTATAATTTGACCCCTGATATGTCTTTTGAGATTCTAGGCAGTGTTATTATGAGGTTAAGGATGATGAATCTCAGTTTGGTAATTGATTTGGAATATTTTTAGTTTGGTCCCTCAATTTTGGGAATTTACATTTTAGTCCCTAAACTTTATAAAAAAATTACAGTTCGGTCCCTGGTTTGTTATAGAAATAATTGAGGATGGTTTATGGGTGGAATTTTAGTATGGTTATGTATTTATAGTTTGGTCCTCCAATTTTGGTAAAATTACGTTTTGATCCCTGTTTTGGAAAATTATTGCTTTAGTCCCTAAACTTAGGAGACTGAACCTGGATTTCTTTCATGCATTGGAATCTTTAAATTGTGTTGTTTTGGGTTTTTTTTTAGTATATTTAGTATATTTGTTGTAGGTTCTCCTAATAATCCTCAATAGGATTTTCGGGTCTTTCACTGATATTCATTTTAGTTCTATATTTTTCCGGGTGAGTGAGATAATTTTTAATATGCATATAATATAAATAAATATGTATATTGATTATATAATGAGTACGACTAGTTAATTTTTTTAATATTTATATATGTTGCTTTATTTTCTGAGTACTCATTTATTCTTGAATTGCACTCGCATTTCGTCGAGCTAAATTCTATTCGATATGATATATATTTCTTTGATGATTATGTAAAATCTATTATGCCTTGATATAGGACTTGCCAGTAACTCCATGCTAACAGAGAGTAGTTAGACTATGTGCACATAGTATTCTGTATACCTAGCTGGTGAGAGAGGCATCAGCTTGTGACGACTGATCATCTCATAGTGGTCACCTTCGGGTGCCATCTGGTCACCTTCGGGTGTCATCTGATCTCTGACATGTATTACACTACTTTATGATAATATGTTTAGTATGTATATGTATATGTATATCAAGATAAATCAACTTGCAAACTATTAATATCATTAATATCTATAATGTATATTAAATATTATTCCCTCACTAAGTTGGTTGAACTCACCACTCATTCTTAATATTATTTTAGGTTCTTAGTTTTTGATAGCAGGTGGACTTTGTTGAGTGTTCTTGCTTCTTCAATTTTGGTCAGTATGCCTTGCTTGTTTTGCGAATTTTCCTTTTAGTTTTGATTCGATGTCTTAGACGCTCCACTATTACCTTGTTTTAATTAAGTTTGGATTTTTGACAATGTAATGAGTATTATGGATTATTGTTTTTTTATTTAATTACTGATGAGAAGTTTTGAACTATCATTTAGTTTTATTAGTTTTGAATAATATAATATTTCTGAAGATTATGAAATGCTGCGTAGTTTTAAATAACTTGTTCTTTTGATATGTTCGTTTTGAGGCTTAGCATAGGTGGAGTGTCCTTTCAACACCGCTCCTGCGTTGCTGGTCAAAATCAATCTGGTAATTCCATATGAATTACCCAGCATCCGGCTAACCTCTTTTGTTAGCCAATCAATCCGGTAATTCCATTCGAATTACTCAGCATCCGGCTAACATTTTTTATTAGCCAAATAATCAGGCAATTCCATACAAATTACCCCATATCCGCTTAACTTCTTTGTTAACCAATAAACCCGGTAATTTCACATTATTTACCGATAATTCACATAATCATAACTCAAATTATTCACTTGCTCTATTCTTTTAACATTAATTAAATAAACAACATAGATATTTATGGATTCGGGATTCAGGTCGTGACAAGTAACATGTCAAAAATTGTGAACATTTCATCCAGCACAATCAACTACCGAGGATACAAGAGTGAGGCAGTAAATTCGTTGTTCGAAGATAATTCAATATTGCTTGATGAAGAAGATGGTCCGAACGGACCGCTACCCTTAAAAAAGCCTGGTTCATTTGGCTGAGGCAGTGTATTCTCACCTCCTAGCATCCAAACCACAGTGGCCATGCTTGGCCTATCATCAGGATGCTGCTGCACACACAAGAGACTAATGTTTATGCATCTCATGATCACTTCTGACAAATTGCGTGACTCTCCTGGAAACGCC
>Ga0307513_10009806_pt1 | contig 12092 bp, 11 predicted proteins | sample 15_EM_MG_FD_202174 | JGI IMG/M metagenome (GOLD analysis project Ga0307513, IMG submission 202174) | Populus trichocarpa ectomycorrhiza microbial communities from riparian zone in the Pacific Northwest, United States - 15_EM | ecosystem: Host-associated > Plants > Roots > Unclassified | place... | reverse complement strand
AGGAGGGGGCGAAGGGAGGATTACGCCTGGGGGTTCTTGCTCTTTCTGTTGGCTTCTTTCGAGTGCCCAAAGTCTGTTGATCTTATCCGCGGTCTTGGAGCTCGGTGCTGGGAAAAAGGCTTAGATGCGACCGTCTTCGTTGGGGAGAGATGGGGAATTTACGTTTTGAGGATAATAGGGTTGGTCTGGGTAGTACTAGCGTTGGCTTCCTTACGGAGGATACGGAGGAGACTTAAGTTAGGCCTGGGCCTCGTGGTCACGATCCACCACCTAATGACGATGGTGATGGCGATGAGGATGGCGATGACGATGGCGATGGGGGCGGCGGGAGTGATGATCATGATGGGTATGATGGGTATGACGACGGGGACGACGGGGACGACGGGATGATGGGGATGATGGGGATGATGGGGATGACGGGGATGACGGGGATGACGGGGATGACGGGGATGACGGGGGTGTTGGGGAAGGCGGGGGTGATGGGGACGATGGGGACGATGGGGACGATGGGGACGATGGGGACGATGGGGACGATGGGGACGATGGGGACGATGGGGACGATGGGGACGATGGGGACGATGGGGACGATGGGGGTGATAGAAGTGACGGGGACGATGGGGGGGCGGGGACGAGGGGCAATGTTCCAGTCAAGACTCTTATTCGGGTCAAGACCCTTATTCCAGTCAAGAATCTTCCTATCAGGAGCCTCCCTATCAAGAATCTTCCAACCGGGGGCCCTCCAGTCAAGTATTCTCCCACCAAGGCCACTAGCTCCAAGTACCCGGCAGTCAAGTACCCTCTCCCTAAAGGGTTTCCTCCCGTCAAACTGCCTCCTGGGCCAGGCCCTCCAGTAATACAGAATAGTCCCCCCTCCACCTTCCCGGGTGCGGGTGCCTATAGCCCTCCTCCCAAGGGCCCTCCCATCACGGGCACCCCCACCAAGGGCACTCCCATCAAGGGCACTCCCATCAAGGGCTCTCTCATCAAGAGTTCTCCCATCAAGACTCCTCGTCCTATGTTCCCGGCAGTCAAGAACCCTTTTCCCAAAGATTCTCCGCCTGTCAGATCGCGTTTCTTACATGGTCCTGGGGGAAAGAAACAGAGTCACCCTGTTGTCTCACGCCCTATCAAGATCAAGATCAAGATCCCTCCTGCCAATATCCCTCCTGTAAAAGTTCCCCCCACCAGTATCCCTCCTAAAAAGCACCGGATCCGGATCAAAGTCCCCCCACCCCTGCCACCAAAGGACCCATGGGCCGGCTGGCTCTGGGAATGGGTAATACACGCAGTAAAGGGAACAAAAATCAAGCTGGCTAAAAAGAAGATGAAGGCGGTTGTCAAAAACCCTCCACCTCCGCCACCCAAAGACCCGTGGGCCGGCTGGCTCTGGGAATGGGCAATACACTCAATAAAGGGAACGAAAATCAAGGCGGGTAAGAAGAAGATGAAGTTGGTTATCAAGAACCCTCCACCTCCAGCGCCCAATGACCCATGGGCCGGCTGGCTCTGGGAATGGGTGGTGCAGGTAGTAAATGGCAAAAAAATTAAGCTGGTTAAAAAGAAGAAGAAGAAGAAGAAGGGGGGTAGGAGGTATAAAAAAGATAAGGACCCACCAGGTCCTCCAGGCGGTGGCAGCGGAGGAGCAAGTTCCTCAGGGAAGAAAGGAAGAACTCACGGGATGGCGCTGCGCCCCTCAAAGGTGCCCAAGGGCGGGTACCGGGTCCGGTGGCCGAGTTCGATCGATCCGCTCGGGAGGATGTTGTGGAGAGGGTTGGTCGCCTTGGCCACAAGGACATTATTATTCATGTTCTTCCTCAGAGCGCAAGAGGATGAAGCAGAGGCGGAAGGGGGTGGGTATGTATATGAGGACGAGTACAAGTCCGCCTGGGATGAAAGCGACGCAGAGGAATGGGATGGCGAATTCAAGACCAGAGAATTCAGGACAGGCTGGGACGGGGAGGACATTCGGGGGTACGATTTCTTCGCTACCACCAGAGATGACTTTGCGCGTCTGCCGAGACGGATTCTAAGGGGTTCAGTCATTCCTTCTCCGGCACCGCCTCCTCCGTCCACGAGTACTCTTGAGTTCTTCACATGGCCAAAGATACGAGACTATGCATACCCACCACCAACCAGCCCCGGGCACTCGCTGCTTATCCCCCCTTCTACGCCTCCCCCGCTCACGACTACCCCTACCTCTACTATAAATATACCCCCCAGCAAGGCCTGGATACCTTCTCGGAACTGCAAACGTCAGACATTCCTACGTCCATCCTTCCCACACTTCCCACACTCCCAACACTGCCCGTTGTCGAGACCCCCCCTCCAAAGACGGAGCCAAAGAAACTAAAGCCAAAGTCAAAGCCCAAACCCCCCAGACGCAGACCCAAAGAACAAACAACACTTGTATCAGAACACCGTGGTCTGATCACCTTCTGGCGGATCATGGCGATCTCCGTAATCTTATTACTATTTTGGATCGTGGGCGGGCGGGAGGAAGGCTTTAAGGCCGCTGAAAAAGCTGAGGGTGAGGACTGGCGAAATGGGTTTAGGAGGAGTGTCGAGAGGGTCCTTCATGATGAGTATGAGGCTATGTGATTGGTTTTAGTTTAGTTCTAGTGGGGGTGGATGGTACACTTGTACCCTGATTTTGTACGCCACTGGAAACTACCTTATATAATGCTCGCCAGAACCTGACCTCCGCACGCGATTGCGTGTTGGTGTAGCGTATACGTTAGCATTCTGATGACACGCAGACTCTTGAAGGCATATTCGAAGTGCTCGTACTACCGGTACTGTGGGCTCAGAGTCTTTCAAGCAGGGCATCTAGCCTGGTTGAAGGGTGATTTTTGGGTTGCAGAGTTTGAGCTGACCTGTCAGCCCCATGTGCGAAAGGCATTACACACACCAAAGTTCCTCAACTCCAGGGCTGAATGCCTCATCTTGCTACTCAAGAACTTCCAGTATCGTGGAGGCTCGTGAAACGCACTCTCCAGCAGCCCAGGATAGGATTAGTTTGTCAAGTTAACGGAGCTGGAGATCCTAGTTGACTTGTATTGTAGTGACTCAGTTATTTTAAAACTCTGATCAAGTAGAATACAGTGTTCCCAACGGTCGGAAGTCCCATAGGGCCTGGAGAACAGACCGCCTAGAGCCTGGGACCGGACTGAACTGGCAAAAGATTTGCTGTCTTCCCATGCGAAATCTAAAAATGCAGCCTATTAGCGAGAACGACCTACCGGGCAATCTGACGCACTAATATGTAGAGTGAGGATCAAGACTGGAGTTGTGTTGTGGGAATTGTAGTGACCAGCTGGGACTGTTGGGGACGGTTGGGGATTTCAGGTAACGACCTGTAACGGGGGCAACCACAGTCAGTGTTCTCAACGGGGCAGTCCGTCCGTCCTGAAGGCGGACGGCGGTGGACGGCGTTAAGCGGTCCGGTCCGGTCTTTTTCAAAACTTGCCCTGCGCCCCGGTGCGAAGGACTATAAACCCCGCCGTCCCCCGCCGTCCACAGTGAAACATGTTTCGTGCCAAGGAACACGCCCGAATTAGTAAGAAATCTCACCTCGGGGCAAGATTGCTTATGTCATCCCAGCTTTCCTCAGTGCATGGAGGTGGGAATATTCTTATTATTCTTATAGCAGGAATCTGAGTGCTAGTATATTATAGAAAAAAAGAAGCAGGGGAACATACAACGAGCACAACGCCACTAGGTTTTTCCATCAGAAGTTGTATACTCCGAACCATTTTCAGAACAGACGCAACTCTTTCTCATCTTACGTCTTCTCTCATAAATCTTAGATGGTTTTTTGTGATGCAGGCTCCGCGTGTTTATCCGACATGTTTTCCTAGCTTGGATCAGGGTTTAATGATGCAGGAGAAGTAAGCAACGTTGCAATAAGAGGATGGTAGATAGGTACGATTTCTGGATTAAGCGATATGCCCGATGCCCGGCCCTAACGGTATATTATGGGATATATTCTACACCTATTTTATCTCTCCTAGAGAGCCTCAGGTTTCATTTAATCTTATTAGATGAATTTCTGTATTTGCTCGAGAAGGGTGTCATGAAATGCTGTTGATAGGATTCATAGTCCCCTGTAGTAACCGGCAGTAACCCACAGTCACTCGCAGTCCCTGGTCGTCCCCCGCAGTCCCCCACAGTCCCCTGCCGCCCCCCACGCTAAAATGTCTTACCTTGCAGGGCCCGCCGTCCGCCACAAAGACGGCCGTCATGAGGTTTCCAGGACGGGTGTGGACCGCCTTTTGTAGTCCCGTCCGGTCCAGGGCTCTTGGCAGTCTCCCCGTCGGGCCCTACAGGGGCCCCGGACCGTTGAGAACACTGACCACAGTACCGATAAATAAGGGCCAGAGATGGGATAGTGGGGAATTGCAGGCAATGGGGGGTGATCACAATTATGACATCCCATTTCTACAAGTTCAGGAAGACTTCTAATAGCTACCTGATTCTGAATAAACGATCAGAACATAGGTATAAGAGGAGGTATTGGATCATAATAGTATTACAATTGTATAAGTCTGTTTTCTGTAGGTAAGCTACTATTGTCTAACATAAGTAATTCTTTAGCGCTGGGTATATTCCACAGTTGATCAGCGCTAACGGAAATCAGAGGGCATGTCAGTTACGAAACCAATCCCACATGATGTCAGATATCTGATAGCTGACACTAAATTGAAAACCCAACCAGCAACGCCTTGATTCCACTTTATAACTACCACTCCCCTTGAGTTCTCATAACCGGAAAAAAATTATCTCCAGCACCTTTAATCCTGATTCCACCAAACACCATCAGTCTCTTCTATACCAACCACCACCACTATAAAGAATGGCTCCTGAACCCGTCAAGGTAGCAGATATTGCCCAAACTCTGTCTCAGGATACCAAGCAACAGCAGGGTTACACTGGCACAGCAGAGTCTGCGCCGAGCCTACCGGATAGGCCGCCGCTTGCAGTAGGGGCAAATTATCATCTTACTGAAGGGCTAGAGGGTGTTGAAACCCAGCACTACCGTGGCACGGAGTTATTCATGACTGCTATTAATTTGCAGAAAATTCAACTTCATTCTGGTAATGCTGGCCAGTACGCAGTTTTTTCTCACATAACACCACACCAGCTTGCAGCTCTTGATGATTTTCGCACCACGCACTGCAAATCCCTCCGCTTCCTCTACTACGAATACGAAGAAACTTTGATTGTCAGAATTATGCCTGGAATCAAACCCGAATTTAGTTGCGGGGGGTTTGAAAAAGGCGATGCTTATAAAGCTATTAGAGATGGGGCTAGACGATAAGCTGCACAATTGGCGTGCCGGAACACATAAAGGAGTAGGCTGTGGGGGAGAAGCTGATTCTTCATTTATACCCCTCTCAACTCGTGGTTTACGGACTGATTGGCCAACCCTTGCTGTTGAGCATGGTGTTTCCCAATCACTAAAGGGCTTGAGGGGTGATGCCAGCTGGTGGTTGACAAGCTCGAACGGGCTGGTTAAGATTGTTCTTCTGTTTTCCATCTCAGAGAAGAACAGAAAGATACAAATCGAGCAATGGGAGATGAGTGCTGGCCCTGATGAACAAATTACTGGTAGAAAGCAGGATCCTGATCAGATGAGACCCGAATGTGTCAAGAGAATCGAGATCCACGAAACAAATGCTCGACGTGCTTTTTTAGAGCTCAGCTTTGAAAAGCTCTTCCTCCGGGAACCTGTGTCCGGAGAAATGAACATTTTGTTCAGTACCAAAGATCTGGCGAGGTATGCGGCCTATGCCTGGGGACAGCTCCCCAGCCAGAAGTCTATCTGGCGTCCTCTGCAGTCCCCCACCAGTTTCCGGGGCCCTCACTTGTCATCTGCCATGTCTAGCTGTCGACTGTCGACTCACCGCGGTTTTCACTTGTCCTCTACCATCGGGCCCCGTTCTCTGTCGAGTCAACCCGGTGTTCACTTGTGCTCCACCCTTTCTCGCCGTCCTCGGTCCAGTCACCGTAGTTTTCACTTGTCCTCTGTTATCTGTGGCGTTCCTCGGTTGAGTCACTACGATTTTCACTCCTCTTCTCACATCTCTCACTCTCCTCGGTCGACTCCAGCAATTCCCTGCCAGAGCATGCCAGAGCGTCTAGTACTACCGGCGCCTCGGTCCTCCACTACCCGGTATAGCTGTGTATTGCCTAGGTCACTGCGCCTTGTGGTTGGGGCCGTTCTGCATGTTCGCCGACCGGGATTCGCTAAATCAGTGTGTGCCCGAGCACTGTGCGAACACTTTGTCTAGAGTGGCTTCCATTAGGAGTCCCTCTTCACTCAAATTTAGTAAGTCAGCCATACCCAACTCACGATCTCATTTTCGGTTAATGTTGATAGTGCTAACTCATTCAGAGGTTTAAAGCTGAGTGGGCAGAAATCTTTAAATGGCAGTGTTGGGTATACTAGTATGAGGTTTCTGCAGTTATTCGGTGCTGGAGAGTGGAGATTTAGGGGGAATGAGGGGGACAAGTGGGAGTTGGGTCACTCTGATGGTTGATTTGCTTTTTCTGTTTGCATAAAAGTTTCTAATTACTTTAAATATCTCTCCTCAATTCATATCTTTCGTGCTTCTATCTTCGAGGTCCATGGGTCTTCCTAGCTCTTGAAAAGCGACGGAAAGCCACGGAAATGCTGGTCATGCCTTTTATTTTGCCTTGAATTGTAGTGACTCAATTGTTTTAAAACTCTGCTCAACTAGAACAGAAAATTAGGTAGAGTGTTGGAGAACATGGGAGTTGAAGCAGTGGTGCGTTTGGGTAAAAGGTTGGGTGCAGCCGAGATGTTCTGGGATGATGCTGGAACACATGCTACGGAGGTAGAGGGCATAAGTTTTGTAGGTTCCACAAGCGAGGTTTGCTGCCCTCACTCCCTGTGTAACCTACAAAACTTATTCCCTGTACCTCCGTAGAGGTACTACAGGTTTGGAACCAAGGTTAGCTAAGAGATGGAACAACCAATTGTCACTCTACTAGGTTAGCAAATCAGGCAAATGTAGCAGGAACGTTTGGGAATGGAAAAACTCTGTCAGTAATCAAAACACAGGCAAGGGATTAAGGGATGCATTGTTTTGGAAGCGGTTTCAGGATGTTATGTGGACAGAAGGAGATGGTGAGGTAATAGGCTGTGGAGAACTTGGACGAAGATGAAGGAATGTTTTCTGTGTAGTCAACTTTGTGTATATATAGGACACAACTGGCGATGTTGAAAGAATAAGGACCCAAGTTACTCCCGACTATCATAGCCTATTTTTGAGAAAAACAACCAGAGAATTCCATTTTCCATTCCACCTGTATTCCCACTTATCCTCTACTCTCTCCACCAATTAATGCGAGCCATATATGCGGACCCTTAGGTGTTGTATGCTGGGCCGGGTATGCCGAGTCCTCCACTCTAACCCATCATGCGTGACAATGGAGACTTGTAACAAATTGATCAACTAGATAGAAAAGGCACAAAGGACATATTTGTGTGGAGTGATCGCCGGTCCAGCTTGAACATGAAACATAAAAACATGGGAATCACCATGGTACTACAGTTCGGTGACAAATCTCATCGTCACCTCCTCTTTTCACACCACAATCTGCCATTTTTGCAAATAGAAACTGTATGATATCCACATCAATTAAGTACTGAGTATCTAAGGGCCCAAAGTACTAGAGGCATATCTTGACTTCACTAAACAAAATTTCAATCGGATCATGCCCATGCTGTGTCTTTGGCCGAAGGAAATTGCAATTTTGTAATTAAGTACACGGGCCCAATTCATAAGGCATTGTCGGCAATTCTTATGTCCAACGGCTGTCCACCTGTACAACGGGCACAGACCTGGAGGGGAGGGAGCAGTAGATCATCCCAAGTACTAAATATTTCCACCTCTCTCTAAAAAAGAGAAACAGACACCGACATCAATTCCGCGCTAGACTTCCAAAGCTGGGCTACCCCTCAAGACAACGCACCGAAGCCACCCCCCCAGCGCCCAGACAAACCGCGCCCACAGCGCCAACCACCCCCCGATTCGCTACACTGATGTTTCCGCGACAAGAGATTGAAGTCAAAATTTGCTATTTTCAGCCTGATGGCCGTTCACTCATGACCATTGCAAGCTCGCTTTTCGCACCAATTGGGAACGAGACTACCTTGGATCGCAAGAGTTGTTAGCACTCTTCAGCTTTTCTATCTAAATATCTCTGGAGCCGGTGACCCAGAAAACAACAGCTACTCCCAACGATTGTCACTTCAACCAATCCCTCTGGTAATGGAGATTGTGAATTAAAAAAGAAAAGAGGGAAAAGCCAAAACAGATCTAATGAGTGGATATAATTAGTCAGTTCGCTTCTCGCACCTAACTGTTCAATGACCACGTTGCCATTTGCAATTTCTACTATTGTACATCCTAAGTAGCGTTGATAACGATAAATATGTTTACGAAAACAGCATTCCATACGTCCGTTTTTAACATTCCGGCTACTACTCAACAGACATTGTTTTTCCCCTTACCTAAGTCTTTTTGAAATAGGAAACCTCACTCGGTTGTTATAACACCGTCTTTCAAGCCATGAGGAACCAAATGCATCCCCAACTTCTCCTTCTCCTCATCCTCCAGTTCAATTCTGGAGTATATGCTACTCCAACGGAAGACTTTCCTTCAGTTACTGTACCGGCTTTACCAGCACATAACCGAGAGTCCCTGTTCCAGGGTGAGCCTATACCAACTGTTGACTGGATGAGCTCACACACTATTAACTTCACCTGGGGGCAGATGGGCGTGGATAATTTTGAGAATCTGATGTTCTCGTAAGTCATCAAGAGTGGATTCCTTTGGGGAAATTAGAGTCAAGAGACTCACAAGATTTTATTCTTTGAATATATAAGGAAATTTCGCTCTAAGGAAAATTGGTTTATAGGACCTATCTTTTTGCAACCTTAGGAGCTGTGATTGCGTTATTATTCGTCTTCAGAATGTTTATTTATCATATCAATAACCAATGCTTAGCAATAACCGTTGCATCTTCATATACGACTACAGCATTGCACTTTTATTCTCTCCCACCAGCAAGCTGGTTCTCGGTCCTCAGACGCTATTCAATTCTGGCACCTTTGCACAAGTTGCGTCACAATAACCCACTCATTGTGGGCCTCTCCACACCATCTATCAAGATTCACCTTGGGGCTCTACCCACCCGCCTAAACTTTATCATAATATTTTTATATCTACTATCAAACATTCTATACTGTACTCTTTATCTACCTTGGGACGTGTTGGTAGGCCCTAGGGGCAGACTTAGAGAACCGACAAACGCAGCACTGGTTGCCGAGTTTAGAGGGAGAACAGGTGTTATGGCTGTTGTCAACATGAATCCATTATTTGTTTGCATGGCGAGAAACAATTTCGTTGGGAAGGCAGTTGAGGTGGGATTTGATATTTGGAACTTGTTTCACCACTGGATTGGCAGGATTGTGGTATGGGAGTCGGTAGCACACATGCTTGCATGGATGGTCAACAAGGTTGACGAGGAAGGGTGGAAAGGCCTAAGCAAGGCTTTAAGGGTCAGCTGTTTCTATCAAGTTGGTTTCATCGTATGTTATTTTTAGTATTATTTACCTTTAAACTCTGCTAGAGTGAGGCCTAATCATATGCAGGCTGAAATTGCTCTCATCTTAATCGCCATTTTATATGCTTTACCACTGCGACATGCAACCTGCGAATTCTTCTTATCGATCCACCAACTACTTGTTGTAATTTTTGTGGCAGGTGCTTGGGGGCATCTGTATATTGACATTTTGCCTCGGATAGTTTACTGCAACATCGCCATTACAATATGGACTACTGATCGCTTCTTCAGGATCCTCCGCATCTTGAAGAACAACATTAGGTGGAGAGGGAAAGGGTTATGTTGCAACATAGCTGAGGTTACCCTGCTGAAGGGTGGGGATGCTGTTCGGCTTAGTGTTGAACTCTCTACCCCCTTCAAATACAGGCCTGGAACCCACGTAGGTTTCCTCGTATGAATGTTTTTTTTTCTTATTGAGGATAAAATTGAATTGTTATTATTTTAGGTATACCTCTACGTGCCTCAACTCAGCTGGTGGCAATCTCATCCATTGTCAATCGATTGGTTATCCACAGAGGAATCTGCACAGATGATTGAAATAACACCCGTGCCCCCTCGGTTAGAGACCCAAAACATGGCACCCACCGCGTCCATTACTGAAGCTGCCCCCCATTCGCAAAGCCAAGCCTCTGCCAACAGAAACCATCATGCCCCAAGAGGTCCATATAATACAAGTAAATACCACTCAGGCATAAACGCAGTACAAGTGTTCCTAGCAACTGTCTCACCTGATGGAACTGGTATGCGACAAATGACATATAGCAATGGTGAGAACAATGAACAGGATGGCGACCCGCATAGGCCACTACAGGCAAATATGGGAAGCCCTATCATACCCAATTCATCTTCGCTCCCAGTGAAGGATCGTGAACTTGTTGCGAGTGCTACCCTGAACAAGCCTATCATCCACTTCATCATATCGAAACAAAGTAGTTTCACAAAGGCACTCTACGATTTTGCGCAATCTGCAGCTGCAGCAGCTGATCTGGAAAAGCCCAAAAAACAGTGTGTCATGAAGTTGTTGGGCTTGGTCAAGGGCCCCAATGGTGGGCATCATTCATTCGATTCATTCGGAACAGTAGTCCTCGTTGCTGGGGGTGTTGGTATGACTCATTGTTTGGGTTATATCAAACATCTATTGCACTGATATAATAATGGAACTGTGGCTACCCAGAAGGTGAAATTGGTCTGGGTTATTAGGAAGAGTGACCATATCCATTGGGTCTCCGATTGGCTTGAAGAGATTCTGTGGATGCCGCTTTGTCGCCGGGTGCTCGAGATCGATATCTATATTACCCGGCCCAGAGGTACAACTGGTGGGAATGGATGGGCGGGCCTCAGTGGGCTTGTCAAGGTTTATATCGGGAGGCCACAGTTCGAAGCTGTTATTGAGAAAGTTGTGAGATGTAGCATTGGTGCCTTGGCGGTCACTGTGTGCGGCGGTTGTGCCGTGAGTGACTCGGTCAGAGCCGCCACACTCAAATTTGTGGACCAAGCTACTATTGACTACTCGGAAGAGAGTTTCACTTGGTAACCCATAGTTCCCAATACAACTGGGTATTAATGCTTTATCCAGAATCCTCCTTCTCACTTAGGGATACATATTTTCTTTTTTCTACATCTTTTGACATGGCCCACGAGAAAAATTAATGGTTCACCCGCCCTTGATTTTTTAATTTTTATTGGAGTTTCCTATTCACTTCGGTATACATAGGCATATTAGGTATACATAGGCATATTAGATGTTGGCTCTGGATTTCCTTCCTTTCTTTTCTTCTCTGATTGCCAATGGGAAACTAGCAGCCCGCTCGGTCCTTTTTGTTTCTTCCCCACTTACCTCTCCAGCCCCGCTTGAATCCTACCTTTTTTTAATACCCTGTGGCTGCTGTAAATACCTCCGACTCTCAATCCTGTAATTAAGTGCTGTCAGTCACAAACCTGTTCAACTCTGGGTTCTATGAACTTGACCTGATATATCTACCAGCGCCTTTGAAAGCAAAAGTTATTTAGGCAGAGTTTCCTACAGCTTCAACCCCTCCATTAATCTGGCAGGGTTACAAACGAGCGATAGGATCAAAGGTATCATACCCTATTTCGAATCTAAATGCTCAGATCTGTATTTTCTCCATTGTTGGGTGTCTTTATGCATGGGGAAACAAAACCGCCGAATCACACCCTGTGCAGAAGTGATAAAAGGAAATATGATATTAGTTGCTAACTTTGTATGTCGAAATTCCAAAAAATATAGTGGGGTACTACCCGAGTGCAGGCACTGTATAGTGCAGATAGTGGCAAGAAGAGGTTATCAAAGCTAGAGTTCGTTACGGGGCGGACGGGGCCCCGAAAAACGCGGGCCCCCGGCCCTTTTCCCCGCCCCGCCCCACTCAACGGCCTGGGGCGGGGTGTCTTTTTCGGCATTCCCTGCCCCTGTCCCCGCT
>Ga0307513_10009805_pt1 | contig 12093 bp, 12 predicted proteins | sample 15_EM_MG_FD_202174 | JGI IMG/M metagenome (GOLD analysis project Ga0307513, IMG submission 202174) | Populus trichocarpa ectomycorrhiza microbial communities from riparian zone in the Pacific Northwest, United States - 15_EM | ecosystem: Host-associated > Plants > Roots > Unclassified | place... | reverse complement strand
CGCCTCGGAGCGGTGCTGGTCCCCATCAACTTCATGCTGAACGCCGAGGAAGCACGTTTCATCATCGAGCACTCCGGGGCGCGGCTCCTGTGTGTCGACTCCGGACTGACCGAACTCGGCCGCGACGCGAGCCGCGGGACGGCCGTGCGGCAGCTCCTTTGGCTGCCATCCGAGGAACACAGCGAACCTGCCGAAGGTCTGCTTCGCTTCGACGAACTGCTCGGACACGGCTCGGAGCCGCCCGGGCGGGACCTCGAGGGATCGATGCTGCTGCAGATCATCTACACCAGCGGAACGGAGTCGCGGCCCAAGGGCGCCATGCTCACGCACGAGGCCGTCATCGCCGAGTACGTGACTTGCCTGGTGGACGCAGAGATCGCCGAGGGCGACCGCGTACTGCACGCCCTGCCGCTGTATCACTGCGCGCAGTTGGATGTGTTCTTCGGGCCGTGCGTGTATGTGGGCGCGACGAACGTGATCACCTCGAAGCCGACGCCGGACAAGCTGTTGGCGCTGATGGCCACCAACTCGATCACCTCGTTCTTCGCTCCGCCCACGGTGTGGATTGCATTGCTTCGCTCGCCCGCCTTCGAATCGACTGACCTTTCCAAGCTCGCCAAGGGCTACTACGGCGCTTCGATCATGCCGGTGGAGGTCCTGAAGGAGCTCCAGCAGCGTGCGCCACAGGTGCGACTGTGGAACCTGTATGGCCAGACCGAGATCGCGCCCGTGGCGACCGTGCTGAAGCCAGAGGACCAACTGAGAAAGGCCGGCTCGGCCGGCCGGCCGGCGCTGAACGTGGAGACACGCGTGGTCGACGACCAGCTGCGCGATGTGCCCATCGGCGCAATCGGTGAAATCGTGCACCGCTCCCCGCAGCTGCTTGCCGGCTACTACCACGACGACGAGCGCACTCGCGCGGCGTTCGTTGGCGGCTGGTTCCACAGCGGCGATCTCGCCACGGTCGATGAGGAAGGCTACATCACGATCGTCGACCGCAAGAAGGACATGATCAAGACCGGCGGCGAGAACGTCGCCAGTCGTGAAGTGGAAGAGGCGATCTACGGCATCGCCGGCGTGTCGGAGGTCGCCGTGATCGGCCTGCCCGACCCGCAGTGGATCGAAGCGGTCACTGCGGTGATCGTTGCGAAGCCCGGCCATGCGCTGACCGAGGAAGACGTGATCGACGGCTGCCGGCAGCGGCTCGGCGCATTCAAGGTCCCCAAGCGCGTGATCCTCACGGACGCTCTTCCCAAGAATCCGAGCGGCAAGCTTCTCAAGCGCGAGCTGCGCCAGCGGTACGCGTGATGGACGACATCGTCACTCGGTTGAAGCGGCTGGACTGCTGCGCGGTCTCCGACGCGCTGGACAAGCTCGGGATCGCCGGGCGCGTCGCCGGCGGGCTCGAGCAACGCGCGACGACGCAGAGGATCGCGGGTCGCGTGGTCACGTATCGGCTCGTTCCGGCATCCGATGCGCCGCCCTCGCAAGGTGTGCCCCGGCACCTGGGCACGACGGCCATCGAGGCGGCGCGCCCGGGAGACGTCATCGTCGTAGAGCAACGGACGGGCATCGACGCCGGTAGCTGGGGCGGCATTCTGACGCTGGGCGCCAAGGTGCGGGGCATCTCAGGCGTGATCGTCGATGGCCCCGTTCGCGACATCGACGAGGCCCGTGCGTATGGATTTCCCGTCTACTGCACCGCACTGACCGCGCGCACGGCGCGTGGCCGTGTGGCCGAGATCGAGTGCAACGGGCCTGTCTCGATCTGCGGGGTCTCCGTGACCCCAGGGGACTACGTCATCGCCGACGCCAGCGGCGTCGCTTTCGTCTCGAGCCAGGACGTCGAGCGAGTCCTCGACGCAGCCGAAGGCATTGCGGCACGCGAGGCTGCCATGGCGAAGGCGCTGCTGGCGGGCCAACCGATCACCCAAGTGATGGGTGCCGACTACGAACACATGCTACGCAAGCCATAGAGAGCGCACGAATGACAGACCTGAACGTGGCCCGCGCGGCGAAGCTCGACACCGCGACTTTGAGCGATGCCCTCGACCGTCACGGCCTAGCCGGCCAGTGTTATCGCGTCAAGCCTCGCTCCACGGACTTCAGGATGGCCGGGCGAGCATGGACGCTCCAGTACGGACCCGCCGGCAGTCCCCCTGGCACCGTGGGTGACTACATCGATGACGTGGAAGCGGGCAGCGTGATCGTGCTGGCCAATGGCGGCCGCGACGACGTCACCGTCTGGGGAGACATCCTCACCGAGGTTGCCCATCGCAAGGGCATCGCCGGCACCGTGATCGACGGCATCAACCGCGATGTCGCGCTCGCGCTGGAACTCAAGTACCCCATCTTCAGTCGCGACAACTGGATGCGCACCGGCAAGGACCGCGTGCAGGTCGAAGCGACCCAGGTCCCCGTGAACATCGGCAACGCACGAGTCGCACCTGGCGACCTGGTCCGCGGTGACGCGGATGGCGTGATCGTGATCCCGAAGGACTTCGAGGAGAAGGTGCTGACGTCCGCCGAGGAGATCCAGCGAGCCGAGGATGCCATCCGCGAGTCCGTCCGCACCGGCATGAGCCTTCGCGAGGCGCGCGAGAAGCACCGGTACCACAGCCTGCAGACACGGGAGGCGCGATGAGCGAGGCGCCAGTCGGTCCAACGATCCGCAACGAGATCGAGCGTGTCGGCGAGTCGGTACTGCTGGCCGCCCAGAAACTGGGTGCCGCCACTCTGCACGAGGCGGGTGGTCGCATCGGCGTCATGCCATCGGCCATCAAGCCGGTCTGGCCCACCGCTCGGGTTTGCGGTCCGGCGGCCACAGTCCACTCACCCGGTGGCGACAACCTGTGGCTGCATCGCGCGATCTACGTGGCACGGCCAGGCGACGTCCTGGTCGTCCATGTCAGTGGCGAGTACGACTTCGGCTACTGGGGCGAGATCATGTCGTGCGCTGCCGCCAGTCGGGGACTGGGCGGCCTCGTGATCGACGGCTGCGTCCGCGACGGTGCGGTTCTCGCCGATTTCGCTCTCCCCGTCTTCGCCCGCGGCTTGTGCATCCGCGGAACGGGCAAGGACTTCGGCGGGCGCGGGTGGATCAACCACCCCACCCTGTTCGGTGACCTCACCGTCAACGCTGGCGACTTGATCGTTGGCGATACCGATGGAGTCGTTGCGGTGCCTCGCGATCGCGCCGCACAAGTCGTCGAGGCCTCGCGCCAGCGCGAAGAAAAGGAAGCCGCGATCCTCCAGCGACTGCGCGCCGGCGAACGGACGCTCGAGCTCTACAACTTCTGAAGCCAACCCTGCAGGGACCATCATGATCATCGACGTTCACGGCCATCTGTGCGCCTCCCCGAAACTCTATGCGTGGTACACGCTGCTGCTCGCCAGCCGGGCAACCTACGGCACGCCGCCGCCTCCGATTTCGGACGACGAGTTGCTGTCCCTGCCGGAGAGCCAACGCAATCTCGATGCGATCGACCTCGCGGGAACCGATGTGCAACTGATCTCGCCTCGGCCCTTCACGCTCTTCCAGGCAGAAAAGCCGGGAAGGATCGCCCACCGTTGGGTCGAGGGCGTGAACAACTACATCGCGCAGTTCTGCCGGGTCCTCCCTGACCGCTTCGCCGGCGTCGCAGGATTGCCGCAGCCCGTCGGCGAACCCATCCAGACCTCGCTGCCGGAGCTCGAGCGCTGCGTGAACGAGCTCGGCTTCGTCGGCTGCCTGCTCAATCCCGATCCGGGCGAGGGCGACAACGGCACGCCCACGCTGGACAACGAGTACTGGTACCCGCTGTACGAGAAGCTCTGCCAGCTGGACATCCCCGCGCATGTGCACTCCAGCGGCAACCAGAGCGGCCGCGGCACGTACAGCACGCACTTCATCGACGAGGAGAGCCTTGCGGTGCTATCGCTGGCGAACTCGCGCGTCTTTCTCGACTTTCCGAAGCTGAAGGTGATCATCTCGCACGGCGGCGGTGCGGTGCCCTACCAGATCGGGCGCTGGCGCGCAGAGCGCCTGCACCCGGTGATGGCGAAGAACTTCCCGCTGAAGGAAAGCTTCGACGACAGCATCAAGCGCATCTACTACGACACGGTGATCCACTCGAAGGATTCCATCGCGATGCTGGTCAAACTCGTCGGCAGCGACCGTGTGGTGTTCGGGACGGAGAACCCGGGTTCGGGCACGGCACTCAACCCCGAGACCGGCCGCTCGTTCGACGACATCAAGGCGCTCGTCGACGAGATCGACTTCCTTCAGCCCGAAGATCGCTCGAACATCTACGAGGAGAACTCGCGCCGGCTGTTCTCGCGGCTGAAGGCCAAAGGCGGCGCGCCTGCGCAGAAGGGCGACCCGAACAAGTACCTCACCGGAGCCGATGCCCGCAAGGGCATCGGCATGTGAGCCGGGGCAAGACATGGCCCGCATCGTTCTCGGCATCGGGACTTCCCACAGTCCCCTATTGGTACTCGGCAGCGCGCAATGGGAAGTGCGGTCACAGGATGACAGGCGCAACAAGTCGCTCAACACGCTGGATGGGCGGCTGATCTCATACGACGAGCTTGTCGCCGAGCGCGGTGAACCCTTCGTCGAGGAAAGCGACGTCAAGCGCTTTCCGGCGCTGGCCGCGCAAGCGGAGGCTGCCCTCGATCATCTTGCGTTGCAACTCAAGGCTGCACAGCCCGACGTGGTTCTGGTGGTGGGCGACGACCAGGGCGAACTGTTCGCCCCCGAGAACTTTCCCGCCATAGCCATCTATCGCGGCGAAGAACTGGTGATGAAGGCCGTTGAGCCCATGGCCGGGCCGCCATGGGCGGACACGAAGTTCTGGTCCGGCTACCGCATGGACTTGCCGCACCGCTATCCCGGCGTGCCGGAACTGGCAACGGAGCTGATCCATGGACTCATCCGCGAAGGGGTGGACGTGACATCGTGCGACAGCGTGCCCGATCCGACGCGGCGCGGCTTCGGGCATGCGTTCGGTTTCGTGATCGAGCGGCTGATGAAGGACGTGGACATCCCTATGCTGCCGGTGATGCTCAACACGTACTTTCCACCGAACACACCGACGGCTGCGCGCTGCCACGAGATCGGCACCAAAGTTTCCAAGGTGCTGGCGGCCTCGCGCTCCAGTGCGCGCATTGCCGTGGTCGCATCGGGAGGACTGAGCCACTTCCTGTGCGAAGCCGAATTCGACCGCGCGATCGTGGCGGCGCTCCAGACGCACGACGTTCGCACGCTGACGCAAATTCCCCAGGAGGCCATGCTTTCCGGCTCGTCGGAGATCCGCAATTGGATCACCGTGAGCGGCATGGTCGGTCACCTTCGCGCGGACTTCTTGGAGTACATCCCCGTCCACAGGACACCAGCCGGCACCGGAATCGGCCTGGCGTTCATGTCGTGGGTCTGAAGCTCAGTGCGCTGACGTGAGGAACCGTCGGATCGTTGGTGCGATGCCGCCAGGATTGCTCAGCAGGAACAGGTGCCCATCGTGGACGGCCCGTCGGCGGGCTCCATCAACTTGCAACCTGCACCCAGACCCTGCCGGCGTGCTCTCGGGTCGCGTAGGTCGGGACCCGCTGCGTGACGGGCGGGCACTGCGGCTGGCCGCTGCGGATGTCGAAGCGTCCCTGGTGCAGCGGGCATTCGATGCAGCCGTCTTCGATGAACCCTTCCGACAGCCGCGCCTGTCCGTGCGTGCACCGGTCGTCAAGCGCGAAGACCTCGCCGCCGAGGCGAAAGATGGCGATGCTGCGGCCGGCCACCTGCACCGGCCAGGCGGCCTCTTCCTGGAAGTCGTCCGACGGGCCGATGTCGTGCCAGTCTGTCATCGCATTCCTCAGATCGGCGTCGCCAGGAGTTCCTGGACGTTGAACGAATCGAGCACGACGACGCGCTCCTTGAAGCGCGGCTGTTCACCGTCGAACACGATGAGATCGCGGTACACGCCGGCGGCGAACAGCCGCGTATTGCCGCCCGGGTCGGTCTGGCAGACGGCGAACTGCGCGCGGCCGACGAAGCTGCCGGGCGCTGCGCCGGCCTTCAGCCATGGCGGCGACATCAGGTGGCGGTCCCAGTGCAGGTTGTAGATGTTGGCGTTGCGCAGCGCGACGACGCGGTCTTCGAGCATCGCGCGCCGGTCGCACCAGATCAGCGATGCGGGATGGCCGCGCGCATCGTTCTCGCGCGGGATGACCTGGTAGAGGCAGCGCTCGGTGAAGAACCCGGGCCAGCGTTCGAGCTCATCCTCGTCGATGGCGTGGGTGTATTCGAGGTACAGCGCCTGGATCTGCTGCAGGCGAACGCTGTCGTCCATGTTCATGCCTCCGGCGCGAAGCCCATCAGCCGGGCGTACTGCTTCCACAATCCGCGGGTGCAGACCTCGGTGACGACGTGCTCGGCATCGACGATGGGCCCGCGGCCGCCCATCTCGATGAACGACGCCGTGCCGGCCTCGCCCTGGATCGCGCTTTGCACCAGGCGGATCGCCTCGCCGTCTTCCATCGAGATGTAGCCCGCCGGGCCTACCAGGTTGAGTTGCCGCAGGCGGAACTCGGTCTTCTGCGGCGTGTCGTCTTCGAAGCCGAAGTAGGTCCAGTACAGCTCGACCCGGTCCGGCCCCAGCGGCCGCACCTGCCGCGTCGCCAGCGTGTTGAGAATCTGGTGCACCACGAGATTCGGAAACACCGAGATGATCAGGTTGCCGATGCCGTCGTGAAAATCGGGGTCCCAGGACAGCAGCTTGGGCTCCTTCAGCGCGAAGTCGGCCTGGTACTTGTTGTCGGTGCCTTGGTAGTGCTCGGCAACCGTCTCGGCGTTGTCGGTCCCCATCACCGAATACACGACGGCATGGCCGCCGTCCGGGCTCAGCAGCGTCTTGCCTTGCTGCGTCGAGCGGTAGGTGCCGAAGGTGGCCGCGAACATGTGCAGCAGGCCGGCGTGGTACGGGTCCTTGATGTTTTCGAAGTACAGCTTCCAGTTGGCGCTGATCTTCTGCCGGTGGTAGCCCAGTACCTTGAGCGGCTTGACGAAGATACGGTCGAGATGGGCTGTGACGTGTTCGCCCAGGTAGTCCATCAGTGCCGGCGGCTCATCGGCAAAGCTGCCGAACACGAGGCCTTTGTAGGTGGCAACAGCGAGCTTGCGCAAGCCGTGCTCGGCGGGTTTGAAGTCGGCGGGGTAGCCGCCCTGGCCGGCGACGCCGCGGCGGTACGGCACGCCGAGCAAGCTGCCCTCGGGGCTGTAGCACCACTGGTGGTAGATGCAGGTGTGGCTGTCGGCCTTGCCGAACTCGCGCCGCACGACGGTCGCGCCGCGGTGGGCGCAGCGGTTGACAAAGGCGTTGACCGAACCGTTCTTGCCGCGGGTGACGACGACCGCGACGTTGCCGACCTGCGTGGTCCGATAGTCGTCGGGCTCGGGAATTTCGGCTTCGAGCCCGAGGTAGTTCCAGGTCGGGCCCTTGAACAGGCGCTCCATCTCGCGTTCGTAGATGTCTGCGTCCTGGAACACGCGGAACGGCGTGCGCGTGTAGTCGGCGTTGGGCCAGCGGAATGAATCGAGTGGGGAGATGGCGTGGGTCATTCCGTAGCCCGGATGAAAGCGAGAAGGTGCTTGTCGAAGGCCGGCGCGGCCTCGATGTAGGGCGCGTGGCCGACCGCCGGCATGGCGTGGAAGGCGACGCCCCGACCCACCGCCAGCGGCACGACCCGGTCTTCGGCGCCCCACAGCAGAGCCAGCGGGCGCGTCCGCCCGAAGGTGCTCAGTGCATCGGCGATCAGGTCGCCGTTCAGACGCTCGGCCACGTAGTCGCCCAAGGCGCCGAGCGACACCAGCGCGCCGGGCGAATTGTTGATGCGCCACTCCTCTTCGACCAAGGCCTCGGTGGCCCACACCGGGTCGGCAAAGACGTTGCCCAGCTTGGCGCGGATTCCCGCCAGCGAGGTGTTGCGCACGCTGCTGCGAATCGCCTGCCCGACCTCGGGCGATATCGGCACGATGCCGAGCGAGGCGACCAGCATCAGGCTGCGTGCACGCGCCGGGGCCTGGGCGGTCATCAGCCCGGCGACGTGCCCGCCGAGCGACGTGCCGATCAGGTGGAATCCGTCGACGTCCAGCGCGTCGAGCACGGCCAGCGCATAGGCCGCCAGCGCCGGCGACGAGAAGTCGAACGCGGCGGATTTGTTGGCCAGCCCGTGCCCTGGCAGATCGAAGGCGATCGCGCGCAAGCCGGCGCCGGCGCAGGCCTGCAACGTTCCGCGCCAGCGGTCTGCGCGGGTCGACAGGCCATGGATGAAGACGATGGCGTTCGGCCCCGAACCGGCCTGCAGCACCCGCGTGGTGATGCCTCGAACGTTCAGCGGAAACTGGATCACGTGCCTGTTCACTCGGTCTCCTCGACGGCAAACCGGCGCACGCCCTGCGAGCGGACCGTGTCGCGGTCGTACAGCCGGTTCCACATCCCTTGCGAGAATTCGCTCGCGTGCCGGGCCCGCCAGTTGGATGGCGCCGGACTCACCGGCCGGCCGCCGAGCAGCACCGCGTGGATCGCTTCGGCGCGCTGCAAGGTGGTGATGTCGGCCAGCGGGTCGCCGTTGACGACCACCATGTCGGCCAGCTTGCCCGGCGCCAGGCCGCCCAGATCCGCGGCTTCGCGCAGGAACTTCGCGCTCGCCACGGTGGCGCATCGCAAGGCCTGGGCCGGCGTGAAGCCGATGAAGCGCACGTGCGCCTCCAGCTCCTTCGCGTTCCACTCGCCGCACGGGGTGACGGCGAAGCCGGCTTCCGAGCCCATGATGAACGGCACGCCCGCCGCGTGCGCCCGGCGCAGGTTGCGCGAAGCCTGTTCCATCTCGCGCGCCTGGATCGGCGGCCACCACGAGGCCGACGGATCGGTCGGCTGGTGGAATTCGAGGTTGTTGAGCAGCAGGGTCAGCGACGGGCAGAGGTGGCAGCCGTTCGACAGCGCCGCAGCTATGCCTTCATCGTCGATCGCCGAGGCGTGGTAGATGACGTCGACGCCGGCGCGCGCCGCATACAACGCGCCTTCGCGGCCGCGGGCATGCACGAGCGCCAGCTTGCCCAAGCGGTGGATCTCTTCGACCATCGCGCTCGTTTCCTGCTGGGTGTAGCCGGCGACCAGGTCGCCGCGCTGGCGGCTGTAGATGCCATCCATCGTCAGCTTGATCGCGTCGACGCCGTCCTTGGCCTGTGTGCGGATCACGTCGATGGCCTGCGGCAGCGAGCTGGCCATGACCCCGGTTGATGTGCCGGGCACCCCGACCCACGTCGGATACCAGTCGTAGAGGCCCTGCTGGCTCGTCAGCGCGCGGCCCGATGCAGTGATGCGGGGCCCAGGGAACAGCCCGCTGTTGACCGCGTCGCGCACCGCCGGCGTTACCAGGCCGGCGCAGGCGGGGTCGAGGACCGATGTGAAGCCGGCGCCGAGCGTGGCCTGCGCGGCGGCCATCGCACGCAAGCTGCGGAATTCCATCGACGCGTAGAGGTCGATGTCTTCCTGCGTCAGCGCATTGCCATACGACAGATGGGCGTGGTTGTCGATCATGCCGGGCATCACGAAGTGGGCGCGGTAGTCGAGCTCGATGTCGCTGGCGCTCATCGATGCGGCGGCAGCGGTCGGCCCGGTCCAGGCCACTCGAGCGTTCTCGACGATCACGGTGTGCTGCGCCGGCGCGTGGTCGTGCAGGCCGGTGAACAGGCGGCCACAACGGACATGGGTGCGTTGTTGCATGGGTTCCTCTCGTGGGAAGGTCAGGCAAAGAAGGCGTCGCGCACGGCGCTGGAAAACGTGGCTTCGGCCATCGTTCCGCTCCAGGTGCTGCGGCCTGCGGACAGCACCACGGCGCGCCCCGCGACCTGGCGCGCGATGTCCAGGTTCTGCTCGACGAGCAGGATCGGCACGCCTTCGTCGCGGATGCGGCAGATGGTGGCGACGACGTCCTGCACGATGCCCACCGCCAGCCCGGCCGATGGTTCATCGAGGATCATCATCCGCGGCCGGCCCATCAACGCGCGGCCCAGGGTCAGCATCTGCTGCTCGCCGCCGGACAGCGAAGATGCCATCTGCCGCCGGCGCTGGCTCAACAGTGGGAACATCGCGTAGACACGATCGAGCGCGCGGTCGAGCGTCTGATCGAGCGCGTGGTCCAGCGCGCCGGCCCGGCGCCGGCCCCATGCGTGGGCACCGGTGTGCAAGGTTTCTTCGACGCTGAAGGTCGCGAAGAGCTCGCGCCACTGCGGCACCAGCGCAAGGCCCAGACGGGCGATCCGCGACGCGCTGGCGTGGGTGATGTCTTCACCGTCGAAGAACACGCTGCCGCCGCCCTTGCGAAGCAGGAAATCCCGTTCGAGCTGCCGGCGCGAGACGTGTTGTTCGTCGGCCAGCGCTTCGATCCCGATGCCCGGCTCGGCAGACAGGCGCATCGCCGCACGCCCCGCTCGCAGCCCTGCCCGCGCCAAGTGGCGTTGCGCCGTTGCACGGTCTTCGAGCCAGGCCGCCAGGGCCCAAAGTTTGTCGTGCAGCGTGGCGGCCAGCGCAACATCCGACTCGAGGCGGCGCGTGACCTGTCGATCGAGCAACTCGGCAACGCGGGCGCGAATGCGTGGCAGCGGGGCCAGCGGCTGGCTGTCCAGCAACTGCACCGCGCCCAGCGGCGTGAGCAAGGCAAACAGGGTCACACAGTCGCCGGCGCCGACGAATTCGCCCGTGTGCTGGCGGATGCCGGTCAGCGTCGTGTTCTCGCCGTGTACGCCCTTCTGTTCGATGCAATCGGCGGCGCGACCCAACTGCACCGTCAGCATCAGCGACCCGTGCGGTACCACCGACAGCGGCAGCGGACCAGCCGCGCTGAATTCGATGCCGAGCATCGCCCTGACATAGGGGCGCAACGCAGCACCGACCTGAATCGCGTGCGAGCGAGTCAGCGCGGCGACACCCTCGGTTGGCGGTGCGTCGCAAACCGGATTCGATTCCATCATGTGGATCTCCTTCAAGCGGCAGCAGCGTGCAAGCCGTTGCCAGTTGCATGCAAAGTCCGCTGAACGCGGCCATGCGAGGTTCGGTGTGCGGGTGTCATCCCGCCGCCTTCGCCTTGCCCATCGGGTCCGACACCTTGCTGGCCAGCAGGGCGGCGGCCATCTGCAGCTTCAGCCTCAACTTCGGCTCGTGGCCCCATGTGCTCGTCACGTCTGTGGCCTGCACCTGCCAGCCGGAAGGCTCGATCGTCTGCGAGCCGGCGCCGATCTCGAAGTCGAAGCCCGACGGCGTGGCGCCGTAGAACGAGAACGTGCCGTCCGGATCGGGGTGCTGGCCGAGCCCCAGGCTGAGCGGCACCTTGTGGCGGCGCGCCCGCTCGAAGGCCAGGCCGATGTCGCACAGCCGGTTTGCCTGCAGCATGAAATGGTGCAGGTTCCGGCGCAGCGGCAAGTCGAACAGCGCCAGCGAATGGTGGCGCGCGTTGCTGTGAAGGAACACACCTCGGAAGTCGATCGGACCCACCCGCGCAGCCAGCCGCTCCGTGACGCCGAAGCCGAGCAGACCGGTGTAGAAGGCCTCCATCGAAGGCAGATCGCAACCGATGCACGATCTTGTCGAGCACCGCGTCATTGGCACATTGCAGTCCCATAGCTCCGAGGTCGTCGGCGGGACCTTCGCGCACCATCAGGCGCGCGGGGTCGCCGCGGCGACGATGCAGGAGATCGCCGAGCTCGCGGGCATGACAACCGGCACTGTCTACAACCATTTCAAGTCCAAGGACGAGATTGCCGGCGCGGTGGCGGTGCTCCTGGCCGAAACGCTGTGCCGTCGCATCAGCGACAGCCAGCAGTTGGTCCAGAGGGTGCGCAGCGCATGGCAATCGGCAACCAGCGCTACATCTGGCTCGCGCAGCAGAGCCCCGCGTGGGCGCTGCTGATGCTGGACGTGGCGGCGGCGGGCCCAGAGCTGGTCGCCGAGATCCGCAGCTACGTGCTGGCCGACCTGCGCCTGGGCGTGCGGCAGAAGAGCTTTCGCATCCCCAGCGAAGCCGCGGCGATGGACCTCATCAACGGCAGCGTCGCGCAGGCCA
>Ga0307513_10009803_pt1 | contig 12095 bp, 5 predicted proteins | sample 15_EM_MG_FD_202174 | JGI IMG/M metagenome (GOLD analysis project Ga0307513, IMG submission 202174) | Populus trichocarpa ectomycorrhiza microbial communities from riparian zone in the Pacific Northwest, United States - 15_EM | ecosystem: Host-associated > Plants > Roots > Unclassified | place... | reverse complement strand
TGGTGCATTCGTGGCCCGGCGTTACCTTGACCTCCATGTCCAGCACGCACTCGACGGCCCTCGGCGGATCGTTCACGTTTCCCGGCACCTCGCTTCAGGTCCATCGCCTCGGCTACGGCGCGATGCAGCTCGCCGGCCCGGGCGTCTTTGGCCCACCGCGCGACGTCGACGGCGCGATCGCGGTGCTCCGCGAGGCGGTCGCATCGGGCGTCAACCACATCGACACGAGCGACTTCTACGGTCCGCACGTGACGAACCAGCTCATCAAGAAGGCGCTGCATCCCTATCCAGCGGATCTGGTCCTCGTGACGAAGATCGGCTTCCTCCGCCGCGACGACAAGTCGTGGTACCCGGCGGCGTCGGCGGCGGAGCTGACCGCCGCGGTGCACGACAACCTGAAGAACCTCGGCCTCGACGCGCTCGACATCGTGAACCTTCGCTGCGGCGGCCCGCAGGGGCCGAACGACGAGTCCATCGCGGCGCGACTGGCAGTCTTGATCGAGCTGAAGCGCCAGGGGCTGGTGCGCCACATCGGCCTCAGCACCATCAGCCTCGCGCAATACAAAGAAGCGCGCGCGATGACGGAGATCGTCTGTGTCCAGAACGAATACAACGTGGCCCAGCGCGCGGACGACGCGATGATCGCCGAGCTGGCCAAGGACGGCGTGGCGTACGTGCCGTACTTCCCGCTCGGCGGCTTCACGCCGCTGCAGTCGTCGGCGCTCGCCGAGGTCGCGACGGCGGCCGGAGCGACGCCGATGCAGGCCGCGCTCGCCTGGCTGCTCCAGCGCTCGCCGAACATTCTTCTCATTCCCGGCACGTCGTCGGTCGGGCACCTGCGAGAGAACCTCGCGGCGGCGAAGCTGCAGCTCTCGCCGAAGATGATCGAGAAGCTCGATTCGATCGCCGCGCAGGCGCAGCCGCGTCCTGCCGCACATTGAGGCCGAAGGCCGGGCGGTCGCGCGGCGCTCAACTCGGGCCGCGGACCAGCGCCGCGACGCGAGCCGCGACGTCGCCGATCGCGATCATCTCGACCTCGCCGCCGGCGCGCCGCTTCCACTCGACCTTGCCTTCGGCGAGGCCGCGCTTGCCGACCGCGATCCGGATCGGGATGCCGATCAGATCCGCGTCCTTGAACTTCACGCCCGGGCGCTCGTCGCGCTCGTCGTAGAGCACGTCGACGCTCGCCGCGGCGAGCGCCGCGCACACCTCCTCGGCGGCGCGCACCAGCTCGGGCTCCTTGCCCAGGGTGAGCACCGTGACGTGGTACGGCGCGATCGACATCGGCCAGATCATCCCACCCGCGTCGTGGTGGAGCTCGACCGCGGCCGCCATGATGCGCTCGACGCCGATGCCGTAGCTGCCCATGACGATCGGCGTCTCGGTGCCGTCCGCCTTGAGCACGTTGGCCTTCATCGACACCGAGTACTTGGTGCCGAGCTTGAAGATGTGACCGATCTCGAGCGCCTTGAACACGTCGAGCACGCCGTCGCAGCGCGGGCAGCCCTCACCGGCCGCGACCGTGCGCAGCTCGGCGACCTTGCCGTGCGCCAGCAGGTCGCGCGCGACGTCGACGCCGCGGAGGTGGAAGCCGTCCTCGTTGGCGCCCGTCACCATGTTCTTGCGCTCGGCGAGCGCGGCGTCGACGAACACCGGCGCCCCGGTGAACGCCACCGCGCCGAGCGAGCCGGCGGGCGCGCCCATCAACGGCGGGATCTCGTCGGCGCGGGCAGGCCGCACCACGCCCGCGCCAGTCGCGGTCTGCAGCTTCGCCTCGTTGAGCTCGTGGTCGCCGCGCACCACCGCGACGACGAGCTGCTCGTCGGCGGCGTAGATCAGCGTCTTGAGTTGCTGGCGCGCGGGCACCGCGTACGGCGCCTGCGCCAGCGCCTCGATCGTGACCACGCCCGGCGTGGCGAACCGCTCGGGGCTCGCCGGGGCGGGCGCGTCGGCTTCTGCCGGGAGGCGCGAGGTCGCGGTCTCGGTGTTCGCGGCGTACTTGCACGCCGGGCAGGCGGCGACCAGGTCCTCGCCCGCGTCGGTGCGCACCATGAACTCCTGCGAGCCCGAGCCGCCCATCGAGCCCGAGTGCGCCTGGACGGTCACGAACGCCAGGCCGCAGCGGCTGAAGATCTTCTCGTAGGCCAGCCGCTCCGCCTCGTACGCCCGGTCGAGCCCCGCGGCATCGACGTCGAACGAGTACGCGTCCTTCATCGTGAACTGGCGGACGCGCAACAACCCCGACTTGGGCCGCGGCTCGTCGCGGAACTTGGTCTGGATCTGGTACCAGGTCTGCGGCAGCTGGCGGTAGCTGCGCAGCTCGGCGCGGGCGAGCGCGGTGAAGATCTCCTCGTGCGTCATGCCGAGGCAGTACTCGCCGTGCTTGCGGTCGCGCAGCCGGAACATGTTGTCGCCCATCACGTCCCAGCGCCCGGACTCCTTCCAGATCTCGGCCGGGTGCAGCGCGGGCAGATAGAACTCCTGGCCGCCGATCGCGGCCATCTCCTCGCGGATGATCGCCTCGATCCGGGTCAGGCTGCGCTTGGCGAGCGGCAGGTAGTCGTAGATCCCGGCGCCGAGCTGGCGGATGAAGCCGCCGCGGACCAGCAGCTTGTGCGAGACCACCTGGGCGTCGGCCGGCGCTTCCTTGAGCGTCGGAATGAACAGCTGGCTGAACCGGGCGACCGTCGATGGCATGGCGGGCATCATAGCGCACGGCCATCGCGGCGACGTCCGACGCGCTTGCGAGCTTCGAAGGGCTGGGCGGCGGCGTAGACAATGGATCATGCGGCGCGGGGAAGCTCGAAATTTGCTTGTTACGACAAACAGGAAAAACGGTCTCCTGATCGACAAAATGATCAATCACTGATCTGTCGGCAGTGATGATTCCGCGCATGCGCTTGCTCCTGCCGGGCGCGCGGAGCCGAGGCGCCCTGCGACGAGCGCGTGGGCACGCCTCCGACGAGGCGATGGATTGTTCTCGTCGAGAACGCTGTAGGCCCGCCACTACACGCGCATCGTCATGCGGTCGATACGCCCCCATGGAGAGGCTCGTGTGCATGGCGGCAGAACGCCTCCTGGTGCGGGTGATCGTGAATATGAGAAATGCCCTTGTGCCGAATGTCGCGCGAGTTGTCCCCATGGACTCTTTTCCCATCTTGAGGGCTGCTCTCAAGATCGGCTTTGTTGCGGCGATCGTGGGATCGGGCTGCGGCGTCGCAGCCAAAGACGACGAGGTGTCGACCACCGAGCAGGCGGCGGTCGTGCGGCCGTTCACGCTGAACTACGACGGCATCGTGTATGGCGACTTCCTGCAGGCGGGCAATGCCAACACGAAGTGCCCGGGGTTGACCGCCCCGACCGACCCGTTCGGGGAGCCGCAGGCGAATTGCCCGCTTGCGCAGGACGGCTCGTACACCGGCGCCGGGGGCATCAACGACAGCTATTACATGGAGTGGGCCGACGTCGACAACGATGCGGCGACCTTCAACTCCACCACCGGCTCGATCACCATCCCGGCGGGTACCAGCGTCACCTTCGCGCGGCTGAGCTGGGGCGGCGACACGGGCACGATCCGCCTCGCCGACGGGACGGTCTCTCCCGCGCCCGGGTGCAGCACGCGCCAGTTCCTGGCCGGTGCCGGCACGTCCGTCCTGCCGGCGGGCACGCCCGAGAGCACGTCGGTCCGCCTCGCCGTGGGCACCGGAGCCTCCGCGGCCGTCACCCCGGCGGTGATCAGCCGCGACTCGCTGGCCAACGTGCCCAGCTCGCAGCCGCAGTTCTACGCCGCCCACGCCGACGTGACGGCGCGGTTCACTGGCGTGGCCACTGGCGACCCGCAGACCATCACCTTGGGCAACGTCTGGACCCCGCAGGGGTTCGGCTGCTTCGCGGGCTGGTCGCTGGTCGTGGTCTACTCGTTCGACGGGCCGACCGTCGAAGTCCCGACCGGTCACCAGGTATTCGTCTACGACGGCCACGTTCGCCAGTCCTCTCTCGACCCGACGACGACGATCACGATCAGCGGCTTCCGGGTCGCCTCTGCGGGTACCCGAGTCGGCCTGACCGCCTACGAGGGTGACTTCAACATCTCCGGAGACCGGTTCCTGGTCAACGGGGCGGCCGTCGCCGAACCAGTGTCCGGCGTCACGACCAACTTCTTCGTCTCCAACGCAGAAGGGGACTTGAACCCGACGCTGTTGAACAACATGAGCGTGGACTCCAAGCAGTTCACGGCGGCCATTCCGGTTGGCAGCGCCTCGGCCGACCTGGGGTTCGCCACGACCGGCGACACCTACCTGGCGCAGAACGTCGTCCTGTCCGTGCCGGTCGCCTCGTTGAACATCACGATCACCCAGACAACCCCAGGCCCGATCCATTCCGGAGACACGGTGACTTACCAGGTCACCGCGGTCTCGCTGGGCGATCAATCGACGAACGTAGACGTCGCCTCCGTCGCTGCGCCCGGCTGCGACCGCGATCTCGGTACGCTCGCGTCGGACGATCCGTTCATCTACACGTGTACCAGCGTCGCGGGGAACAACACCTTCCCGGTAACGGTGACGGTGACCGGTGAGAACGCCTTCAACGATCCGTTGACCGACTCGTCCAGCGTGACCGTCACCGTCGTGCGCCTCACCCAGACGATCAACTTCACCTCGACCGAACCGACGGACGCAGTGGTTGGTGGGGCGCAGTACGCCGCGACCGCGACCGCAACCTCGGCGCTCGCCGTCGCCTTCACGATCGCCGCGAGCTCGTCGGCGGTGTGCACGATCTCGGGCGCGCTGGTGTCGTTCATCGGTGTCGGTTCGTGCGTGATCAACGCCAACCAGGCCGGGAGCGTCCTCTACGATCCAGCGACGCAGGTGCAGCAGACGGTCGCCGTCGGCCAGGGCGCCCAGACGATCCTCTTTGCCCAGCCGGGGGACAAGCTGATGACCGTCGGCACGTTCACCGTGAGCGCGACCGGTGGCCTCTCGACAAGCCCGGTCACGTTCTCGAGCTCCTCTCCCGGCACGTGCAGCGTGACCGGGTCAACGGTGACCCTGGTGGCCGCGGGTGACTGCACCGTCCAGGCGGACCAGGCCGGCGACGCGAACTACACCGCCGCGGCGCCGGTGTCCCGGACATTCACCATCTCGCGCGCCGACCAGACGATCAGCTTCACCTCGACCGCGCCGACCGCCGCGGTGGTTGGCGGGTTGACCTACGTCGCGACCGCGACCGCAACCTCGACGCTCGCCGTCGTATTCACCATCGCGGCGGGCTCGTCGGCGGTGTGCACGATCTCGGGCGTGACGGTGTCGTTCGTCGGCGTCGGCTCGTGCGTGATCAACGCCAACCAGGCCGGAAACGCTAGCTACAACGCGGCTGTGCAGGAGCCACAGACGTTCGCCGTCGGCCAGGGCGCGCAGACGATCACCTTTGCCCCGCTGGGGAACAAGCTGATGACCGCCGGCTCGTTCACCGTGAGCGCGACCGGTGGCGCCTCGACGAGCCCGGTCATCTTCTCGAGCTCGACTCCGCTGACGTGCACCGTGACCGCGGTGACGACGGTGACCTTGGTGGGCGAGGGAACCTGCACGATCCAGGCGGACCAGGCGGGCGACGCGAACTACAACGCTGCCGCGCCGCTGCCTCGGTCGTTCACCATCTCGCGCACCGACCAGACGATCGGCTTCACCTCGACCATACCCGCCTCCCCGGTGGTTGATGGCGCGCCGTACGTCGCGACCGCGATCGCGACCTCGACGCTCGCAGTCACAATCACGATCGACGCGAGCTCGTCGGCGGTGTGCACGATCTCGGGCGCGACGGTGTCGTTCATCGGCGCCGGCTCGTGCGTGATCAACGCCAACCAGGCCGGCAACACCAGCTACAACCCGGCTGTCCAGGTGCCGCAGACGGTCGTCGTCGGCCAGGGCGCGCAGACGATCACCTTTGCCTCGCTGTTGGACAAGCTGATGACCGACGTCTCGGTCACCGTGAGCGCGACGGGTGGCGCCTCGAGCAACCCGGTGATCTTCTCGACCTCGACCCCCGCCGCGTGCAGCGTGAGCGGGCCGACGGTGACCCTGGTGGCCGCCGGCACCTGCATCGTCCGCGCGGACCAGGCCGGCAACGCCAACTACACTGCCGCGACGCAGGTGAGCCGGTCGTTCGCCATCTCGCGCGCCAGTCAGACGATCACCTTCCCCGCGATCACGAGCTTCACGTGGAGCGGCGGCTCGGCCCTGCTCACGGCGAGCACGACCTCACCCCTTGCGGTGGTGTACAGCGTGACGTCGGGTGCTTGCAGCGTCAGCGGAGCCACGCTGACCGCGACCGCAGCCGGTAGCTGCATCGTGGCGGCGGACCAGGCCGGCAACGGCGTCTACGCCGCGGCCATCCGCGCGAGCGCGACGGCGGTCGTGACCGCCGCCAACCAGACCATCACGTTCCCGCCGATCGCGACCTTCTCGTGGCGCAATGGCCTGGCCACGCTGACCGCGACGGCGAGCTCGAGCCTCCCGGTTTCCTACAGCGTGCTCTCGGGCCCGTGTAGTACGACGAACGGGAACGTGCTGCTCCCGAGCGCGAGCACGCTGATCGCGACCGGGGCCGGGACCTGCGTCGTGGCGGCCGACCAGGTCGGCAACTCCAACTACGCCGGCGCCGAGCGCGTCACCAGCACCGTGATCGTGACGAAAGCCAGCCAGACCATCGGGTTCCTGGCGCCCCCGGGGCGGTTGGCGATCGACCCCTCGTTCGTCCTGAGCGCGACCAGTGACTCGAGCAATCCGGTGACTTTCTCGACGACCTCGACGGCGTGCAGCATCAGCGGTGCGACGGTGACCCAGGTGTTGGCCGGCGAGTGCGTGATCCACGCGGACCAGGCGGAGGACGCCAACTACTTCGCCGCGACGCCGGTGGTGCAGACCTTCACCGTCTCGCGCGCGCCCCAGGTCACGACCTTCCCCGAGCTCGCCGTGTTCTCGTGGCACGGCGGCTCGGCGACGCTGTCCGCGACGGCGAGCTCGACCCTCGCGGTGTCGTACACCCTGCGCTCGGGACCGTGCAGCCTCGCGGGCAACACGGTGACGGCCTCGACGGCGGGTATCTGTGTGGTGGCCGCCGACCAGGCCGGCGACAACCGCTACTTCGCGGCGCCGCACGTCACCGCGATCGTGATCGTCACCAAGGCCGATCAGGTCATCGAGCTCCCGAGCCTCGGAAGCGGGTTGTCGCCGGGCCATCCGGTCGCGCTCGACGCGACCGCGACTTCGGGCCTGCCGATCTCGTATCAGGTGCAGGACGGCCCGTGCAGCATCGCGGGTTCCCTCCTGCTCGCCACGGGCCCGGGGACCTGCGTCGTGACCGCCGATCAGGGCGGCAACGCGAGCTACAACCCAGCGCCCAAGGTCACGGCCTCGGTGACCACCTCCGAGCCGGTGGTGAACGACGGCGGCTGCAGTGCCACGGGTAGCGGATCGACCTCGAGCTTCGCGATGCTGATCGTGGTCGTCGCGGGCGTATCCCTGCGGCGCCGGCGCGGGTCGAGCAAGCGCTGGTTGCTCGCAGCCGGACTGACCGTGATGGGCTGTGGCGATGACCTCGCCGGCGATTTCCCGCCGGAGATCGACTCGTCGGTCCGCGCGGTCTCGCTGGGCGGTGGTGAGGCCGTCACGATCGACGCCACCGCGGTGGATCCTCAGGGCAAGCCCCTGACATATGTCGCCTCGCCTCCGACGCACGGCGCGGTGACCGGGACCGGTCCCATCTTTTCCTATCAAGCGGACGCGGCCTATAGCGGGACTGACTCGTTCGCCATCATCGTGTCCAACGACGTGGGCTCGGTCAGCCTGACCGTCAACCTCACGATCAGCCCGGTCAATGCGCCGCCGGTCTCCAACGATCAGGCGTCGACCACCAACCAGGGCGCGGGCGTCGCGATCGTGCTGGTGGCGTTCGACCCCGAAGGCGCGACGCTGAGCTACCAGATCGATGCGCCGCCGGCACACGGCGTCTTGACCGGCACGCCTCCCAGCGTCCTCTACACGCCCGACGCGAGCTACGCGGGCAGCGACGAATTCACGTTCGAGACCTCCGACGGTGAGCTGACCTCCAACGTCGCGTCCGTGTTGCTCACGATCGTCCCGTTGCTCTGATCGCCGGGCCGCGCGCGCGACGTCCTCGGCCGTACGCTTCGCTGGCGACGGGCCGCCGGGGATACCGGCGGCCGATGCACCGGCGCGGTTGCCATGTATGCTTCCCGCGGTGAGGCTCGAGCTGGTGGCGACGATCGACCTCGGCGCGCGCGACGGTTATCGCAGCGCCGCGCTGGAGATGCCGCCGCCCGCCGGCCTGACCGCCAGCAGGCCGGTCGCCTTCGCGCTGATCTCCGGCGGATGGCACGGTCGCGCCACGATCGAGGGCAGCCCGGATGATTGCGAGCGCGACGTCGGCATCCACCTCGGTGCGCTACGCGCCCTGTCGCGGATCCACACCGCCTGGCGGTTCCGGATCGAGCTCGAGCCCGACGGCGGGGTGCTCGAGCTGGTCGGCGGATCGTTCGGCGTCGACGACGAGGAGGTCGACGCGCTGCTGCGCTGGACGCAGCCGCCGCCCACCCCGGCCGAAGGCGCGCGCGGGACCCTCTATGTGTCGGTCCGGTTGCCCGAAGACGCGCACGCCCACTTCCTCGACCTGGTGCGCGCCGGATGGCCGGCGCAATCGCCCGCGCCGACCTGGGCCACGTCGCTCGAGGCGATCGCGATCGGCTTCGAGCTCGACGGCGACGCCGAGCGCACCTCCCGGTTGCTCGGCGTGCTGCGCGCCGCCTGGCTCCAGGAGGGCAGCCGCGCGGAGTGCTTCGTCGAGCTCGAGAGCGAGACGCCGATCGTCCGGCGCGTCCACAGTCTGCGCGAGTGGCGTGCGCTCGACCGCGCGCTTCGCGTGCTCGCACCGGCCGACGCGCCCGGCCCGGCGAGCGCTGCTCCCACGGCCGAGCCCGCCCCACCGATCCGCGGACGCGAGCTGACCCGCGTCGCCGCGCTCCCGGTGCTCGCGGACCGCGTGCTGACGTGGCTCGACGCCGAGGGGCGCGTGCTCAGCCTGTGCGCCGACGGCATCCTGCGCGATTCGGAGGACCGGATCGAGGCGCTGCTCGACGCCAACGACTGGCGGCGCCGCGACCTCGCGCGATGCGTGCGCCCGCCGCGCTACCTGCGCGACCTGCCGCGCGAGCCCCACGTCGACCGCCGCGACTTCGGAAGCACGTTGCATGGCCACCTGTTCGGCGACCGCCGCGGCCCCGACACCCGGTTGTGCTGCGCGGTCGCTCGCGGCGTCGTGCCCGGCCCGGTTCTCCGCAACATCAAGACCGTCGTGATCTCGAGCTACGAGCACTACGCCCTGGCGATCGGCGACATCGCCGGGGCGTCGGCGCTGGTGACCGTCTGGCTGAACAACCTGCGCTGGGACCACTGCGCTCCGTGGCCGGTGACGTCGACGGTCACGGACCTCGCGCCGCGCGGCCGGGATCAGGTCGTCGCGGTGGCGAACCTCGGCGACGGCGGCGAGCTCTACGTGATCGAGGCGCTGACCGGCGCGCTCGTCCGCACGGTGGACCTGCCATGCTGCGACCCGATCATCGTCTGCGCCGACGGCCACGCCGTGTGGTTGACCGGGCGATCGCCGAGCGGCGCCGCGGACCGCTACGATCTGGTCCACGTCGATCTCGCGGCCTCGGTGACGTCCGTGCTGACGGCGGGGATCCGCGCGCGCGGCTGGGGACCGCTCCACGCGCTGCGCCGGCGCGATGGCTGGCTCCTGGCCTACGCCGCCCGCGGCGTGTTTGCGCTCGGCGACGAGCTCGAGGCGGTGACGCCGATCGCGCCCGACGAGGAGCTCTCGTGGGTGGCCGACCACGACGGCCTCCTCGCGGTGTTCACCGCCGGCTCGCGGGGCGCGCGGCTCGTGCTCGGTGACGCCGCGGAGCGGGTGATCGAGTTGCCGTCGCCCGGGTTCGCGCCGCTGCTCGCCAAGCTCGCGTGACGGCAGGCTCCTCGATCCTCACCGGAGCAGCGCCAGCAGGCGCGGGCCGAATGCGAACCCCAGCACGAACCCGAACAGCGCGAGCCACTTGAGCTGGCGCAGCGTGATCGTCCCCCGGGCGCGCCGGAGGCCGCGTCGAGCATGGAGCAGCGCACGTCCGACGAGCGGGGCATGGTATTGCGTCATGCCGACGCTGCATTGCGAGCCCTGGGCCACGTCGTCGCGGAGGGCCGCGCGCTCGCACCTCGTCGAGCCGCACGTCGCGAGCGCCGCCGCGGTGCGCCTGTCTGACCGAGCCTGAGCGAGGATCGTTGCCAATCCGGCAGCGCGCCTGCAACGCGGACCAGACATGGGACTGAGTTGTCGGTCATCCCGGCGCCATCATGGCGAGCGGCAGCGAGACAGCCGCGACCGCGACCCACAGGATCACGCCAAGCAGCAGTGGTCGAACGCCGACACTGGTCACCGCGCTGCGCGACAGCGAGAGCCCGATCAGGAACAGCGCGAGCACGAGCGCGCGCTGCCCGATCAGCACGATCGGCTGGGACAGCGCGGCGAGCGCCGGGATCCAGGTGAACAGCGCGGCGACCGCGACGAACGCGAGAATGAACCACGGCCACCTCACGTCGCGGAGGCTCGCGCCGGAGCCGCGCTGGCGGCCGATCGCGATCGCGAACGTGAGCGGGACGATCCAGAGTGCGCGAGCGAGCTTGGTCGTCGTGGCGATGCCGAGCGCAACGGGACCGTAGGCCATCCCGGCCCCGACGACCGAGCTGGTGTCGTGGATCGCGAGCGCAGCCCAGCGCCCGAACACGGGTTGCGAGAGCCCGAACGCGTGCCCGAGGGCCGGGAACAGGACGAGCCCGACCGCATTCAAGATGAACACGACGGCGAGCGCGACCGAGGTCTCGTGCTCCTTGGGCTTGATCACGCTCGCGACGGCTGCGATCGCGCTCCCGCCGCAGATCGCCGTGCCGACGGAGACGAGCAGCGGCGTGTCGCCGGCCACGCGCAGCCAGCGTCCGAGCGTGAAGCCGACGGCGAGCGCGGCAGTGAGGCTGATCGCGGTGATCAGCGCGCCGCTCGAGCCGATCCGCCAGACCACCTCGAGGTTCATCCCCGCGCCGAGCGCGACGACGCCGAGTTGCAAGGTCCGGCCGGTGAGCATCGCGACCGAGGCCGGTGGGACCTTGTCCGAAACCATGGCGACCGCCAGCCCGGCCCCGAGCGCGAGCCAGCTCGGGGCGCCGAACACCACCAGCGCGATGCCGATGACCGCGACCACCCCCCAGAACACGGCGTTGCGGCTCACGTCGACCCGTCGTCGAGCGTGGCGGCGCCGGGGTTGACCGGCAGCCGGAGGAAGCGCCGACCGTGCGGGTCCGGAGCCGGCAGGCGACCGGCATCGACGTTGACCTGGATGCTGGGCAGGAGCAGCTTGGGCGCGCCCAGCGTGCGATCGCGCGCTCTCCGGAACGCCACGAAGTCCGCGGCTGTGGTCGACGCGGTCAGGTGGATGTTGTGCTGCCGCTCGCGCTCGATCGTCGTCTCGTACACGAGCGCGCGGCCGTTCGGCTGGTAGTCGTGGCCCACGAACACCCGGGTCTCGCCGGGCAGGGCGTACAGCCGATCGTGGACCGAGTGGTACAGCGCCTCGGCATCACCGCGGGGGAAGTCGCACCGGCCGGTCCCGGAGTCTTCGATGAAGAGCGCGTCGCCAGTGAACACCGCGTCGCCGATCACGTACGACACGCAAGCCGGTGTGTGGCCGGGTGTCGCGAGCACGTCGATCGCGAGGGCACCGGCGTGCACCGTCTCGCCGTGGCGGAGGAGGCGGTCGAACTGCGAGCCATCGAGCGCGAACCCTGCCGGGAGGTCGAAGATCGGCTGGAAGGTCTCCTGCACCTCCGTGATGCGCTCGCCGATCGCGACCCTGGCGCCGAGCAGCCGCTTGAGATGTTGCGATCCGGACAGGTGATCGGCGTGCGCGTGGGTCTCGAGGGCGTAGTGCAGGGTCAGGCCGTGCCCCGCGATCGCGGCGGCGACGCGGTCCGCCG
>Ga0307513_10009802_pt1 | contig 12095 bp, 14 predicted proteins | sample 15_EM_MG_FD_202174 | JGI IMG/M metagenome (GOLD analysis project Ga0307513, IMG submission 202174) | Populus trichocarpa ectomycorrhiza microbial communities from riparian zone in the Pacific Northwest, United States - 15_EM | ecosystem: Host-associated > Plants > Roots > Unclassified | place... | reverse complement strand
CTGTGAGTTCAAAGTTCAACTTGAACTTGTCCTTCACCACCACCACTTCCTCGACGTCTTCGACAACACAACACCGCCCCTCCGTCCTGCCACGGAGCATAGAGGACGCCGCGGCCTCCATCCCGCTTTGCCACGTCAAATGACGGAGGATCTTGCCCCCCTGCCCGCCGCTCTGCCACGCAGGACAAGCGACCGCCGGCGCAAAAACCAATGACTCGGATGCGAAATGACATGGGTGTACCACCACCACCATAGCTCAACGCCGGCATAAAACCCAACGACGACACTGCCACGTCGAGGACACCACCCCCCGCCTCTGCCCTACCACATCAAACAGCGTCGAACATCGAGGACACCGCTGCCGCTGCCCCATCCCTCCGCTCTGCCACGTCAACTGACGTTGAGTGTTGCTTCTACACAACCAACCCTCCCGCACAATAGCATGGATTGCAAAATTTTTTGTAGCCTCTTAATTTCTTCACGAGGTAAGGAGAACGCATAATTTCTGCATTGCCCTAGTCTAACTCCATTTTCTTAGAATGAATTAACGACGGACGCACGGTTTCCATCGTAATCAATAATAAGTAAGTCGGGCAGTGCTCTGTGCTAAAGTATCATTCTGACTATATTTTAGTGTATGCCCGATATCGAACATCGAAGATGCTGCCCCGTACCCCTCCGCTTTCCCATCCGCTTTCCCATGGCAAAGGAGCACCGAGGACACCAGCCATCTGTCCCTACTCCTGCATGTCTGCTGCCCCCAATCCCACCACCGTTCCTCAACCACCACCAACGCGGCTGATGCATCCCCACCACTGCGCCTCAATTGCCATTGACGAAGCTGATGCAGCCCCATTACCACCGCCGCCTTTTCAATTCCGTCAACGCTGCTGATGTAGCCCTGCTACCACCAATTGTTATTAGAATAGCCCAAGTACAAATAATAAGTAATGCTAGAGTATAATTGCGATTGTATTTCTATAGTATGATTTCAAATATAATTGTTTATCATCAAATAGAATGGAATATCTTTAAGCACTGGTGATACTTTGGGCAGCTTTGAAGGCCTTGATGACCGCTTCAAGGAAGCTTGGAGATGCTTTGAATGATGCTCAGGGATGCTTTGAAGGACAACTAGGGATGCTTTGAGGGTGCTTTGGGCTGCTTTGAGGGTGCTTTGGGCTGCTTTGAGAGTGCTTTAAAGATTGAGTTCTAACTCCACTTTGGCCTGTGTGTTACCTGGGATGCTTTGGGTCTTTGATATCTTTGCTGTCTCCTGAGACACCCAGGCTGCTCTGGGTGTCTCAGGAGCCAACCCCCCTTTTCCTGATGAAGAGCACACATAGACTGAACAGATAAACAATTATGTATGTGCAAGAGCAAGAGCCAGTCCTGGCTGAACATTCATGGACAGACATGGCTGCAAAAATTATGTATAGGTGAGTAACTCTATTAACAATAAAAAAGGAAAGCTTATCCAGGATTGACAAGTAATCCAACACCATCTGAGAAGGGCAAGGGTAGATGTGCTTCTGCTCATGCCACCAGAGTAGACTGTTGTTGACATGGAGCTTGCGGTCAGTGCTCAGGTACCTTTCCAACTCATCATGGTGAAGGCCATTTTTGAAGGAGTTTTCTAAGTATGTGAGGAGTTCATCAGTAATATTTTGAATGTACAGATAATTATTGATGCACCATAGTAAGGGTTGGGGCCAAAAAATCATTGTCCAAGTACTTTTATGACCATTCAAACTCAGTACATATGAGTTCTTCAGCCCTCTCGACCCAAGCTTCCTCTCACCCAGCCTGTTCAAAGTATTTAAGCTTGTATTTAGAATGTAAAACTAAGATAAGAAGTTAGCAAGAGACATGAGCATAATAATAAAGAAATTGTACCTATTACAATGCAAAAAACTTCAGAATGGTCTGTTTTGTCATAGTACCAGTTGAGGGTCTTCTTCCCAAGAGCAATAGTGGCTTTGATTGACATTGGGTACTTGGGATTGAGTGTGGCATTTGTGAGATGTTTGTCAAGGTGATCCATTACTGGTATCACAATGGCAATGTTGGGAGTATTACACAAAAGGAACAAGGTGGTGTCCTTGAAAATCTGTCAAAATTGAGTTGGTCAATGATTAAACAGTAGGAAATGATAACATACCTTGAGAACACTGTGATGCTGAGTTGCAATTTCCCAATCCTCCTCTGTCAGCTCATATTGTCTCAACTTCATCCTTTGATTTCCAGTGATTGACTCAAGGGCTTCATGATATTCAATGGTGAATTCCAGCATGTTATAAGTTGTCATAATGTCATGTGGCATCATCTGCTGGTGGAGCATAAGCTCTTCGAGGGTGGTGAACCATTGGGGTAGGATGATAGTGTTGGGAATAGTCACGTGACTTCATCAAGCACCCTTGTGGATGCTCTTCTCTACTTCTTTTGCAGCATATCTTCATGACATCATTCTTTGCTTCTTTGATACATGAACAGACATCTCAGGGTCAAGCCCCTATTCTCCTTTCACTTATATAGCCTTGTTTCACCTCAGCCATTTATTCTTTCCACTGAGGTACAATTTTCCTTTGTTTCCTTGGATCATACACTTATTATTTTGTTCCTAGACTCATCTGTACTTTGTCTAGGTATACTAATACATTAGCTGTTTATTCTTTCTGCTAAGACTCATCCGTACTTCATCTAGGATCTGAACAGGTTATAGGCCCTGGCTTCTAGAAGCCAACCATTTCCTCATTCATGCCTCGACACTGTCATCTGTCACTCATGCCTTGCTCTTCGTCTTGCGTCCTGTTCCTCATTGTCTTGACCTCTGTGTCACTTGCTCTCATATTATTGCACTCATTGTTGGACTGTAGTCTAGGTCAGGATATCTTTCATCATGTGGCTCTGTGCTTCCTTTAACCATGCTTTGCCTCTCTTTTCTTTTCTCCTCAGTTGTCACTTCCTTTCATTCCAGACACTAAGGACATGAGTTCATTTGTCACTACCTTCATGTGTACTATAGCTAACTCCTCCCTAGCATGCCCTGTTGTGTCTAGCCCCTCAGGTCTATACTCATTCTTGTCGCTTGCATCATTGCACTCATCATTTGTCATTGCCTTACTTCACATGCATCATATCTACAATAAAATTGGACCATGTTCCTTTGCTCAAAATTGCGACAAATTTTCCTAAGTGGAAAAGGTTTATCATGCAGGTCCTTTAAGCAGAAGGATACTGGACCCACATAGAAGGCACTGATGAAGCCTTTGATATCTTTCCCAAGAGTCTGGAACCTGCCACATGCACTGCCACATTGAAGGTAGATAAAAAGATAGCATTTAAGGAGTGGTGGAAGGTGGATATGAAAGCTTGTGCCATCATTCTCTGCCACATCTCGCTGGTCACCTATTTCCATCTCGACACTGCAGTTGGCAAAACGGCATGCTCCATTTGGGAGAGCCTTCATACTCTCTATGAAAGAACCAACATTCTTGTCTCAATTTGACCTGCACGACTGTCTTTCAAATGTGAAGTTACAAGACTACCAGAATATCAATTACTACCTTGGTGAATTCAAAGATACATGATTATGCTTTATTGCTATGAATATCACCTACTCTGAGTTTGAACTTTGAGATGGTCCATCACATCATATGAGGCATTCTTGATAGTGGTACCTGGGGTCATTTCCATCAACTGATGACCCAGACCTGGCAGACCATGCAGGACCATGTTGAATGGGAGAGACATGCTATGATGAAATGCGAACTGGATACCTTGCTCAATCAAATCACAATGTGGCTCACCATCAAATGCCAATGTCTTGAGTCTGAGAATCGGTATCGCATCTGCTCAAAGCGAGGTCCTGGTTCTGAATACATCAATTTCTCTCATAATGGCCCTATCTGCAAGCACATACATAATCCCAATGATGTCATGTGCATGAATTGCAAACAATGGTCTCACGATCAGGATCACTGTTACAGGGAGGGAGGAGGCATGGCTGGACAGGGGCCATGTGCAAAAGTGGCTACAGTGGCAAAGTCGGGGAAAGGATTGTTGAAAACTGGACTTGCTGTGTTTCTTGACACCCTGGGAGATGACAAACTGTCTTGTGCACCCATGGAGGAATGTTCTGATAATCTGGTTGAGCTGGTGGCTAATAGCTTGATGACTCTCCTTGACAGTGGTGCCACTTCACATCTTGTCAAGGGACGCAAATTCTTCTGGGATTACAACAAGAAGGAAGCTCAAAAAGTAAAGACAGCCAATCTCGGCATTCTTCAAACTCAGGCCAGTGAAACCTGTGTGGCTCATTTCATCTACAACAGAGTCTCAATGAGGGTCAAGCTCAGAAACTGCCTGCATGCTCCCAATGCATTTGTCAATCTCCTCTCCGTTGGATGGTTCATCATTGGTGAGGTTTCCTGCATGTTCGAAAAGGGTTGCATTATACTCTCGATGGCAGGGAAGTCTTTCAGATATGGTCCAATGGTCAACAAGCTTTTTGTCCTTGAGGTTGAGTTCTTAAAACCTCCCATCGGTTCTTCTGCAGCGCCTAGTGCTTCCCTAATCATGGAATGGATGTCTAGTGCAGAAGTGGCCTTGTTTGCAAAGGTGCCAGAAACTCTAGAGCTTTGGCATTATTGCATGGGTCACCCTGGAGAACCTGCCACCATTGTGCTTCTCAAATCCACAATAGGTGCATCATTTCCACCTAGGAAGTCTCTCACAAGATGTGAACCATGTATTTTTGGGAAACAAGCTTGCTTACTGGCTCCAACTCCCACTAGTACCTTGTGTTGGATGGAGCTTCCAGACCTCATTCATGTTGACATTTGCAGCCTATTCCTAGTTGGGACACCTCATGGGAAACTGTACTTTGTGTTGTTCCTTGACGACACTTCCAGCATTGTAAACCTGCAGAACTTGGCCTTATGATTGGATGTTTGTGATGCATGGAGGATCTTGAGGGCAAAACGGGAGTTGAAGACAGAGAAAAGGGTTAAACGTGTGTGTTTTGATGGAGCTGGAGAGTTGGGGGGGTGTTTGGAATTTTTCGAGGAGTTGGCATTGGATGGTATCAAGGTAGAAGTTGTTGTGGCTCACAAACACTGGAAGAACAGTCAGACCAAGCGGTACATGTGGACAATTCAGGGCAAGATCCATGTGATGCTTGTCACTGCCCAGCTTCCCATGACCTACTGGGGTGAAGCGGCATTGACAGCGGCTTATCTTCAAAACCTCATCGACAAGTACTCTTCCTAGTGGTGTAACCCCCTTTGAAGTATTTTTCAGGTGGGAACCGGATGTTTCCCATCTTCAAGTCTGGGGAATGCACTGCTTCACCATGGTTCCCAATGAATAGTAATCCAAATTAGACACAAAATCCCATGAATGTCTCTTCATGGGATACCCACCTGGTCAACATGGGTATCATGTTTGTTCTATCGCAACTCATCATTTTTTCATGTCCAGCAACATTATTTTCAACGAAAACATTCTATATCATTCCCTTCATTCTCTGTCTACTGTTTTGAATGATTATTCAACTCTACCTTTTCTTGAGGAATGTCCTTCCATGATTCTGGAGGCTCCTGAAATACCCCTTGAATCCCTCCAATCTTGATGTGAAATCAGATCATCTTGAACTTCTTGACACATCACCTTTACCACTGCCTGTTGTGCCTGTAATGCCTCCTCCTGGTCCTCAGTTGGGACCACCAGCAATGCCCTATCCTGTTCAGACACGTTTCTGGGAAAGTTCACAGATGAGAAAATTGCACCTGTAATAGCCCCTCTCATCTATTAGTAGATGGTAGTTGCCTAATTCACTTCATAAATGCATACCAGTACCCAAAGTCATAAACTTTATCTTCTGCAGGGAAGGGGATTGGTGTGGGTGCTGGGTGGGTCAACAGCATGGCATGCTCAACAAACTCACTGTGGGGTGTGTGATGGGGCTGCATTGGATGATCAATGAATTTGAACCACACAAAGAATGGGTTGACAAGCTTCCCATAGCACATCCCTCAATGAGACAAGAGACAAGAGTGGGGCAGGGTTTGATGACATGCAGTGAGCTTGTCTTTGGTCCCCAATGAGACAACCATGGGGGGAGGGTGACATGGTGAGCAGTATGAGCAGGTGGTGTCATGCATTGAGCAGTGGTCAGTGACATAGCGAGCTCACTGAACTCACAATAGCAAAGTTGAGAACAATACACCTGGGCTCAACAAGAGGGTTTGGCATGCTTGCATTTGACAAAGCAGATTGGTGGAGGGTGATGATGTGACATGGCATGCAATGGCATGTAGATATTGTTCTTGCCCATGCTTGGCCCATGTAGGCAATTGCACAGGAGGTGGCAGGCAGTGCTAAAAAGTGGTGGTGGAGAGAAAAGAGATGATGGGCAGTGTTTGAATTTGAATGTTGAATGTTGAACCCCAGTTCCCTGATTTGGGTCACAACAAAGTTGCAGCCTTGAAGCATCTCAGAGTGGTTTTCAATACATAACAAATGACAACTGATTTGTAAGTAATACAGAAGGACTTAGATAGAAATTGCATAAAAAAAACTCCTAGTTATATAACAAGGAAAAAAGTCTGGTATTGGCTCCTTGGCAAATCAAGAATAAGAACTTACTAGTTACAAGACAGAAAAAAGTCCTGGTTAAAACCAGGCATTGGTCACACTAGAAAAGTAATCCTAGCAACCAGGTAAAAAAATTCCTAGGTAGAAGATGGGGAAAAAAGCCTGATTTGGCTTTTCCTTGTCAACTCCCTGGAAAACTGGGGGAAAAGAATTTCTCCCAAGATGACTGGTAATTTCTATTAGCTATGGGTTCCATAGTGACAGCTTAGAGGTCCTCTGTATTCATATATCTATTTATTTTAATATAGAATTTATGACTATATATGGTAATATATTCAATGCACACTTTTGCTGATGGTGTCAGGGTGCTCCTCTCCTAATGCATGCTTTGTTTTCTCCATTACTACCATTTGTAATTCCTCTGCCTCCTTCCATTGGCCCTGGTTCCAATATGTGGCTGCAAGATTTCCTATGCTTCCAATTGTATCAGGATGCTCCATTCCTAATGCATGCATTCTTTTTTCCATGACCACCTTTTGCAATTCCTCTGCCTCCTTCCACTGGCTCTGCTTACTGTATGTGATTGCAAGATCTCCCATGCTTCTGAGTGTGTGAGGATGCTCCTCTCCTAATGAATGCATTGTTTTCTCCATTACTATTATCTGCAGTGCCTCTGCCTCCTTCCATTTACCCTGACTCCAATATGTAGCTGCAAGATTTGCCATGCTTCCAATTGTATCAAGGTGCTCCTTTCCTAATGCATGTATTTTTTTCTCTAACGCTACCACTTCTAGTGCCTCTGCCTCCTTCCACTGGCCCTGGTTCCTGTATGTGGCTGCAAGATTTCCCATGCTTCTGAGTGTTTCAGGGTGTTCCTCTCCAAATGCATGCATTCTTTTTTCCAACACTACCACTTCTAGTGCCTCTGCCTCCTTCCACTGGCCCTGTTTACTGTATGTGATTGCAAGATCTCCCATGCTTCTGAGTGTGTCAGGATGCTCATCTCCTAATGCATGCTTTGTTTTCTCCATCACCACTGTCTGCAGTGCCTCTGCCTTCTTCCATTTTCCCTGACTCCAATATGTGGCTGCAAGATTTGCCATGCTTCCAATTGTTTCAGGGTGCTCCTTTCCTAATGCATGCTTTCTTTTCTCCAACACCACCACTTCTAGTGCCTCTGCCTCCTTCCACCGGCCCTGGTCCCTGTATGTGACTGCAAGATTTCCCATGCTTCTGAGTGTATCAGGGTGCTCCTCTCCAAATGCATGCATTCTTTTCTCCATGACCACCATCTGCAGTGCCTCTGCCTCCTTCCACTGACCCTGGTTTCTATATGTGATTGCAAGATCTCCTATGCTTCTAAGTGTATTAGGGTGCTCCTCTCCTAATACATGCTTTGTTTTCTCCATCACCACTATTTGCAGTGCCTCTGCCTCCTTCCATTTACCCTGACTCCAATATGTGGCTGCAAGATTTCCCATGCTTCCAATTGTATCAGGGTGCTCCTTTCCTAATACATGCTTTCTTTTCTCCAATACTACCACTTCTAGTGCCTCTGCCTTCTTCCACTGGCCCTGGTTCCTGTATGTGGATGCAAGATTTCCCATGCTTCTGAGTGTTTCAGGGTGCTCCTCTCCTAATACATGAATTCTTTTCTCCATCACTACCACTTCTAGTGCCTCTGCTTCCTTCCACTGGCCCTGGTCCCTGTATGTGATTGCAAGATCTCCCATACTTCTGAGTGTATTAGGGTGCTCTTCTCCTAATATATGCTTTGTTTTCTCCATCACCACCATTTGCAGTGCCTCTGCATCTTTCCATTTGCCCTGACTCCAATATGTGGCTGCAAGATTTGCCATGCTTCCAATTGTTTCAGGGTGCTCCTTTCCTAATGCATATATTTTTTTCTCCAATACTACCACTTCTAGTGCCTCTGCCTCCTTCCACTGGCCCTGGTTCCTATATGTGGCTGCAAGATCTCCCATACTTCTAAGTGTGTCAGGCTGCATTTCTCCAAATGCATTTTTTCTCCTCTTCATCACCATCATCTGCAGTGCCTCTGCCTTCTTCCATTGGCCATGTTGATAATAGACATTAGCTATATTCATTGCAATCAATGTATTGATATCCTCAGGCTTCAATGCACTAATAGAGCTATTGATGTGTTCTAAAACACTGTATTGGTATTTATAGTCATCACTATTTACATTCAAAGGAATTGACAGGCCAATGATACTAAGAACATGTTTCTGCATGTTGTTTTGTTGTTGACCTAATGTCCAGGCACCCCAATGCTGTACCAGTGGATGTATACTGTAAAACTCATTTCGATCATCAAATCCAATAAGAGAATATGATTTAATATCTCCCATAATTTCCTGGAATACCAAAGAATTCCATTGTGAATTTTGCTTTCCAATCTCACTGAGTAATTTCATCACTTGTATTTGTAGATCTAATTCATCCATGTTTTGTGAAGATAATGATGCTCTTTTGAATATTTCTTCTGTGATTCCTTCATGGTGTAAAAAGGATAAAATCTGCAATAGAGTTTTTGCAGATGGTCCTAGTCTGTCATAGCTCAATTTCCATGTTGCATAAACAGCTAATCCATATTCATCCTCTTTCTGAATCTCTTTAGTTTGCAGCAGTTTATCATAATGCTCTTGATAAACTTCCAGATACTTTTGAAGTGAGGAGCAGCGAAGGATATAAGCACCAGCTTGAGCAATGGCCAATGCAAAGTAGTGAAGATTCTATGTTTTCCAATAGTTAGCTTGAAGGCAAATATCATAGGAAATAATTATAAAAGGCACCTTTACAATGCTTGCTGCTAGCTTTTCACTTTCATCTGTATTTTTTGCCCGAGATATCTGCATAAGCAAATATTTTGCATCCTCAGGGTCCATATCAGCAACTTTGGCATCTGCACCCTGATCTGCATAAATGCTTAGTTGTGGATTGCGTGTTGTGATCAAAATATTTCCAAATCTGCATTTTGGAAAGAAAGCTGCAAGATTCAACTGCACATCATCAGCATTATCAAAGAAAAGAAGCCAGTTTTGTTTATGTTTAGTTGCTAGCCAGTGTTTGCATGCATCAACTGACTGTTCAACATTGGTAGGAGTGATAGCTACAAGATCAGCTTCAAGTGTCTGTTGATTGGTGGCATCAATGTAGAAAATATCAGAAAACCTATAAAACATTAAACTATAAATTATATCCATTGCATATTTGATAAAGCCATACCATTGATTAGCTTGAGAGTCTTCCAAAAATTTAAAAGCAAGTTGGCTCTTTCCAGAACCTCCAAGGCCATGCAATACAAAGACATGCTGAGCTTTGTGACCAGAGTAAAAATATTGAGATATTTGATCAAGAATTTCCTTTCTTCCTGTGAAAAATTTTACTGGTAGTGGGCAAATCTTGAGCACTTTTGGGAGATTAATTAGCTGAGACTGTGCAGCCCTAGGAGAAACTAAAATAATAGACTTTAGAATTTGATGTACATAACAAATTGTTTCATACCAAATTGCTCCATCATGAGCTGTGCCTTTGGGGATTGAATAGCATTTATCAATGAGATAAGCTTTTCATCCACTTCCTTTTTTTTCAAATATTGCATAGTATGAGCCTCCACATTGGCCATTTTCCCCCATTCAGAAAGTTTTATGCCTTGCATTCCCTGCTCAACATTTATTCGAAAATAGATGTTTGGGGAATTGGCAAAAAGAAGCAACATATCTTCATGTGTTGCCTCACAATCAGTTGAAATTGCTTTGAGTGCATCAATAACATCTGTTGGCACAATCTGCTGAAAAAATCCAGGTGTTCCAATGCTGATTACTTGAGCCTGCCCTGTTCCAATGCTCACTAGGCACCCAATTTTCTGGGCAGGGAATGCCACTTGGGCCTCCTTGAGTACCAGCTTACTGGGATTATTACAACCTATACCACCATCAATAAAAGATTGTTTGTTACCAATCTCAATATGTTTAAAGAAGGTGGGTGCAGCAGATGTTGCCCGAGCTGCTTCCCAGATCTTGCAACCTGAATGTGTTTCTTGAGACTGATAACTTCTAAAAAGAACTGGAATATTGGCATTCATATTAAGTGCATTTCTGGCACAAACAAAGCTAACAAGTGTTTTTGTTAATAATTCAAATATGTAAAGAATGTAGTAGACTCACGTTCGGCAGATTGAGGCATTACTGACTTCCAACAATAGTTCTTCAGGGTCACCAGTTACATTTCGCACAACAGATTTGATCACTTCTTCAAGTTTTGTTGCTTTGAACCTTCCATCTCCAGGCCATTGCTTTGGATCAGAGAAAACTCGTTGAACCAGGTTGTTGTAGGCGTTAATTGCAGTGTCGACATCCATCCGAAGACGCCCAAGCATTAAAGCTATGATTCTAGATGAACACTCGGTTTGAGTATCATGATAACGGGATATGGCACAATGGAGCTCACCCTCCGGTACTAGTGCCACCAATAAGATCGAAGTAATCACACGGCTTAGGAAGGCTGGTGAGGAGTGGTTGACCGTCACTTTCGCGCTTCGTGTTCTCTTCGACCATCAGCCTGTGCATAATTGCCTTGATAATAAGCAGCTCAAAAAGTCCGCGGATACCGCCTCCATCTGTCCAGCGGCTACTAGTTAGCGACAGGCATTGTGGAAATGGCAAACAAGACGCATTTACCTAGTGCAAGTAGTTTCAACGGTGGTTTCGCTGCAGACGAAGACATGGTGGTTAAAACGAAAGGAATTGATGGCTTGCGGATCCATTAACTTCTCACGCGACCCGTGTTCCCAGCGATGATCTCGCACTCTCCTTATATCCCACCCCAAGTACGACCGTCGTCCCTTCCATCTCCCTCCTCGTCCGCAACCGATGGAGACATGAAAAAGCCAGAAACGGCTAAGGTCAAATCCCGAGTACCATGGGCCTCAAGACCATCCCGACTCGACATTTAGACCGTGACGCCCGCCACAGGGCTTCTATTGCAACATTCTCCACACCTGTATCGTCATTCTGCCATGATTCTAAATCCCGGATTCAATTTTGAGCCCCATTCATCTCAATGAGAGAGGGACAGCCATATATCGTGCGCCACCATATGATACTTTCAACGATAATGAACTCTAATGGGAATTATTTCGCAGGTCAACCACCCATCGAACTCATCGACCGCGCACAATATCACACACGATAGCAACCTAATTGTCTTTGCCGCGCCTGGTCCGCATAGACCATCTGCCTTCAGCACAGAAATCCGGACATGGGTATCACGGAGTCACGGACGTCAGCCCTTAAACTTTGTAGACAACCCTCCAGTGAGTGACAGACTTTGAATATAGCTTGCTGAAATTATTGCTATTTGCGCAAAAGTTTGGAATCGTGCGAATCGATCAAAATTTGCATCTTCCCTTGTTTAGCCTCTATCTCAACAACCAGCCATTCAATTCCAATAATTTTAGTAGATCTGGAATGTAC
>Ga0307513_10009801_pt1 | contig 12096 bp, 15 predicted proteins | sample 15_EM_MG_FD_202174 | JGI IMG/M metagenome (GOLD analysis project Ga0307513, IMG submission 202174) | Populus trichocarpa ectomycorrhiza microbial communities from riparian zone in the Pacific Northwest, United States - 15_EM | ecosystem: Host-associated > Plants > Roots > Unclassified | place... | reverse complement strand
CATTTCTTCAAGTTCCGCCTGGGACCACCGCAGCCAACCTACACTTTCTCCAGCTTTCCCAGTCTTGCCTACGGCCCCTCCTGATTCACCGGCGTCGACACCGAGCCACTTGTGAGCCAACCCGGACGACATAGTGATCTCCCCGGCGAAGTGCTTGGTGAGGTCTTTGGTCACTTCGGGTCCTATGCCCGTGCCGACACTGATACCACGGGCGCTTTTCGCGAGGGCGTGCGCCGAGGAGTAGAGGTCGTGCGCGAAGACTTGAAGCTTGACGAGGAAACCAACCTGAGGGTGGGACTGTGGGAGGGGTGGGCCGGGGGTTAGAGTCGAATCGTAGGCTGATCTGGAGAGGAGCTTGCGGATCGCTAAGGATTGAGATTCCGCCTGCGCGAACCTACCGCAAATTGGTCAGGTGGATGATGAGAGGAGGACACTGAGCTTACTTTGACAGCGAGAAAAGCAGTTCTCTCGTTAGATCTACCGGTTTAACATACGGAGTACTAGTGGCCGCGGATGATCCGTCGCTTTGAGTGTTACTTAGCTCCTTCTCCCAGGCACTGAGTACTTCATCTGCGATATACTTGAAAATGGAGCTAGCTTTGAAGTAGAACTGGACAGCGGTGTTGAGTTCTTCGTCCTTGTCTTGACGTTCCTTATCTGAGATCGCGCGCTCTCGTTCATACATCCCAAGTGAAGCGACTTTCATCGTGGCGAGATTAAAGAGTGCTTGGGCATATGTCAAGAGCGTATAGGCCACGTCTGCCTGAAGACCGACAAGGGATAGACGTGGAGATGTATTGAGCATCGAATTGGTCAAGGTAGTTCGCCACGAAAAGACTAGTCTCATAAATAAATGTGAGATAAAGGTTGACAGTTATAGCTTACTGGGTTGATGAGGGAGTTCCAATTCCCCAGCCGCAATGCATCCGATGATACCGTACAAGTGAGGGAGATAATCGTCTAGAATCTACAAGGCCATCAGAGATGAAAGAAGATAATAATTGATGCTCCACCTTAACCAGCCGCAGATAATCCTTCTGACTGTCCTCAGCACGTTTGCTCGCCTTCAATACAGAGCGCACACTGGCGCGAGCCGCGGTGGCATTGGCAATCGCCTGGGCATACTTGTTCTCCTTATCTATTAGGATATCTGCAAATGTGAATGATCCCGTCGTCGGCAACTCAAAGATATAGGCGGACATGGGTGGCGTCAAGACGAGTTTTCACTGTTCCAACGACCAAAGGGTGCATCTCCCCTTCACGGTCTTCCAAAGGAGAACCTACCCAATCGACTGGTTATGCACCACTCTCATCTTTATTATAATCAACTCTAGACCGCCATTTCATACATGTAAATGTTGCAATAGGAAAGGACATGGTATATACACCGGCAGCAGCGGCAGGAGAGCTAGATAGAAATACATATGGAAGCATATACTTTTAATTGCTGATCGTCCTGCAGCAATAATATCTAGGGAATCTCCAACGAAATAGAATAGAAATAGTCCTCGTGAGTGGCTGAAAGATCTTTCACGCAAACTAAGACTTGAATAAGCGGTCGTATCGGGAAGTGCAAGAATAACTGCGAAACCTCAGGAACTACGTCCGGAAGTGATAGGAAAACAAGCACGAACCCTTGATAATCAAAGTTATCTTTCGCTTCGCACCAGCATTTACCAGCCTGATGGGCGTCTCCTTGCGGGCAGTGTTGGAAGGGATCGTGGCGGTATCCAATTTCGTTGAAGAAATGTATCTGATCCTTCTTGGCAAAAAGGGACACAGCGATGCTGTGTACAGGAGCATCTCCCCAGCGCTGGCAGCAGATGAGCGCACGTTCTGTCGGAGATAAGGGGAATAGAACACAGACCTCGTAATAGAAGCCACCCTTGGAATCTAGATATTCGAAATATTTGGTATATGCTTCTCCTCTCCAGAAGTCAAGATCCCCGATCTCGAAATTGGACCAGTCTAGAACCGAATGAGCATTGTGTTTCGATCGGTTGGTACCGATACGCACAGTGACAAAGATTGTATGACTTTCCTCCGTCATCCGATAAGAATCCCATCGCGTTTTCCTCGTGAACGTAGTGAGGGTTCTCCTCGATGAAATCTTTCGTGGTTTGCCAGAGGGTGGTGATAGTCCGCGAGAACTCGTATAGGGAAATGGTGAAACCGTAGACTTTGCCCTGATCCGCTAGCACAAGGAACGGGTCATAGTTGATATCACAAAAGAACTTGACTCCGGGTCTATAAGGAGTTGAAACCTCGATTAGAACATGTGGATATGTATTGCGGGTCCGTAATACACGCACTCTATGCGCCAATAGTACCGGTACTTCTCCATAAGTGGGTGCCGGTAGAAGAACTAGCTAAATGCGTCAGTACCAGGCCGGGGTGTGAAAAGACCTAAAAGCTGACTCCACTGTTGAACCTGCACATGTTACGATAGCTGTTGACGATAATCGATTCATTGGACGGCTCTATTCCACATGTCCAGCGACTCACGAGACGGAACCTAAGCAGATCGATTAATTGACAGCTCGAGTGGGTGAAGGAACGAATACTTACCACCATAAATTACCTTCTCCTTAACCATCGCGTTGCGCTCGGCAGTAGCCCGTTTTTCGTCAATCCACTCCGGTTGGAACCAATGGTCGTGAGGAATGACACCGTATTCGGCTTTAGTCGAAATAATACTTGAGGTCCAGCTTAGTGAACATCTGTATTAGCGCCACAGCCTGGACAGAGGTGGGGGGGAAACACACTTGATAAACTGTTCTGAGAACGGGACCTCATTAAGGAAAACGTAGTTATACCCATACCGCTTATTAAAACGGTCTTCTATTTGGTGTAGTGACTCGACGATTTGCTTGAGTTCATGATTCCGGACAAGAATAACGAACGCTGCGTTCGCTTTCCGGTGATCCGTGGTGTTGCTCACCAACTTTGGAGTAAAGTGGTTAAACTCTACATTTGATATTGGCTTGCCAGGTCCATGTCTAGTCGACGTCCATTCGTGAATCCAGGAACTCCGGTACGCGGTGAGCCGAAGACAGAGACTAATCGTGGTCACTACGAACACTCTCTCTATAATAAACTGCGAATAATCACCTAGTCTAGAGTCTCCGATTAGCCCGACACCCAGAAGGTAATCACAGGTCGACTTACGATGCCGAGCAGCAAAACAAAGGCAAGGACCGCACGCCGCAGCCCAACTCCGGAATTAAGCAACATGGTTGCTCTTTTAGACAGTGAAGGGGTGGTCTAGATGATGACGAAGGATGAAAGGGTGGTAGTTGGGATATCGTGCAAGTGCGGACGGGCTAGGTCCAGGACGGAACAATATAACACAATTCTTCCGGCTCCACTCGAAACCCTTGACTGTCACAGGGTCCACAAGCGGCAGCTTCGAAAATGTGCGGTGCTGTCTCACAACAAACTCTGACGTAGCCAGTGTGCCCCACCAGCAGGCTTCCCAATTGCGGCACCAGTCTCAGCGCCCCAGATTCGAATGGTATGGTCAAACGATCCAGAGATGTGCCGCCCATCGCGAGAGCAGGTAACGGAATATATATCCGAGGAATTCCCCTCCAGAGGCTTCCCAATTTTGGCACCGGTTCAGCATCCCAGGCTCGAATGCTCCTGTCGGACGATCCAGAGATGATTGCTCCGCCCATCAGGAGAATATGCAACGGACCATACATTGGCCGTGTGCCCGATTTGAGGGTTGCTAATTGTAGTACCAAGCGGAAATTCGTAGAGGCGAAGAGAATTGTAACATAGGCACCCGACTAGCGGTATTAAGGATCGAAGAGTGCTCCGCAGCTGCCCGCCCGGCGTTCGACTTGAATGGATCAGACAAGTGCCGGTGTCGCGCATGCACTATATTTGAGCCTAATATTGGCACTATTTGGGGTGCGGTCATCCCTTTCCGCACACATCCTCCACAAAAAAAAGTGTGAAGCCGCAGTAGTCCAAGTTCATTGGATTGGCATGAAGCGAAAGCCGAAAAGGAAGGACATTATCTCCAGTGACAAACAAGACATAGGTAGTGAGCGCATTTGAATTTTGTGCAGGGTGGAAGTTTGGACTGAAAGGGGACTCCGTCAGTGCAGTGGTTGATGCAATTGGACCGAAGGAGAGAGGTTTTTTTAATATTACGGGTACGAGACGCAGGATCCCATAGCGTAGCGCAGCAGTGTTATGAACACGAAACTATACATTCGGTGACAGCAGCATCCTAGTCTAGTGCGATTGCGCCAACTTTGCAAGGACTTGAAGAAGCTTCTTGTAAAAGTTGAGGCTAGAGGGGACCGTGAACATAGTACAATTCGTAGCCTCCAGAGATTCTCGGTAACGACCAAAGTATCATTGCTTGGACCAGGAGCAACGATCCAATCACCCTTGAGCTGAACTCCTAGAGGTGCATTAACAACGCTCTTTAGACCGTCAGATATGGTGGCTGCTTCGGCTGTGGTAGCCGGGGTCCTAATGATTTCGTTGATCAGCAGAGCTTTTGTCTGTTGCAATGAAGGAGTTGGCTTGATCTGGGTGAGACTTCACGTCATGTACGAGGGGATTGAGACGAGCAAAGGTGGGGAGTTTCGGATAATATCGAGAACCTGAAAGCGCGTGGAGCGGTTAGCCTTGGGACGGGATCACGGCTGTGGAAAACAAATGTCTACTGACCGTTGAGGCCTTGTGTGAACTCGAATGATTATCGATTGAGTGGGGCGGCGTAGGGTGCCAAAGGAAGAATAGAGTAAATGTAAAAAGCTTTGCGAACATGTCGATGTAAATGGGAAATGCGAATGCGAAGTGTCTGGGAAGGTGAAAGAGAACGGTGATCTTGAGAAGTTCAGTCACTACATTGAGGCTACAAAATAGCAAGGCCCACTAAAAAGGATACTCGATATACCCTCCTGAGGAAATAAACAATAAATAAGCAAGAAAGGATCAAGAACTTGGTTGTCGTCAACGTAAATACTAGCGACGCGCAGTACTTAATGGTCGTGCATAATTTTTGGCGCTTGCATCACGGATACGAAGTCATCTCGTTCCGCGCCCGATATCCTCCCGCTGCCACACTCTGTTGCTGGGGCCTCACCGACCTGGTTGCGGGGTAGTGTTTTGGCAGTTCTGTGGAATGGCTGTATGGTTCCCAGCGTAACGCCCCCATATGCAATCTGACAGCTTGAACAACCTGAGTATCGTCGACTGATGACAAAGGTGATATACAGGCCGAACACCAGTTTCGCTAGGCCACTAAATGATGCGTTCTTGAAATCCAGGGTTGTGCATCTATTGCCTCTCCTTGCTTAAAGGTCGATCACATTCCAGGACCAGACAGCAGAGGACAGACACTACTCTTGCGTTGTTATCGAACCCAGCCTCTCTTTTTCCTCCAAAAAATGGCCGACGCAGCGTATGTTCGCTTCATCGCCGAGAAATCACCTGTTATGTGTACTCATTCCATTAACTTTAGAACTGAAACCCCCGCGAAGCCCATTGAGCGTGAACGCGTCCGCCGCAAACTGGACTTAAATGCTAACTCGCGCGGCGCATTTGGTCAGCTCCTTGGAACGTTGTCTAGGGCGAAGAAAGAGGATAAACTACGGAATGCAAGCGAGGCTGTACGTGTTCCCTCTCCGGCCCTCCAACCCGAGCCTCTCGCTGACGAGCATTCTGAATACTGTCGTATTGGGTTGTAGGCGCAAAAACGACATCTTTTGGAAAAGAAGCTGCACGCAAAGCTTGCAAGGGAGTCGATTGCTGTACGGCGGCAGGAACAGGCTAAGAAGGATCGTCTGCAGGCCACTCGGCGGGAGGAGGATCTCGCCATGAAAGAAAATATGGTACGTCTAGTATGCTGTATCTGTTTAATCTCGATTTGAGAGCTCTTCCTGAGACCTTCCCTGCTTGCAGATTCGCCACAGAAAGCGTCAACTTCCTCGCCTATCTAATCACCTTCTAACGACCGACTGTCTCGACGCCATCCCTCTAGATGACACAGACATTGACGCCTCTCGTACATCCGCTCATATCCTTGCCCAATTACAACCTCCCCGAGCAACACCCATCGGTTCTGCCCCACCCCCACTTTTCTATCTTCCCGCCAAACTCCTCCCTTCACAAGAGGCGTTCCTTAATAGGCGAAAACGTGAAGTCGAAGATGCGCTAAACAAGGAGTACGAAGCGTGGACAGACGAGAAACGCGTCGGGTTGGAAGAAGTGCGTAAGTTGCGGGAGAGCGCGGAGGAGTTGAGTAAGCCTGTTAAAGATGATGAGGTGGAGGAGGAGCAGACGATGGTCACTGAGGAGGCGGCACCGAAGGAGGAGAGCAACCCTGGGGAACCCGAGGCGAAGGACCCGCCGAAGGAGGATGAGGATATGAACGACGATGGTGGACACGAGGTCGCTTATTAGGACTCTATTTAGAGGTTGTAAGTAGGGTTTTTGATTTCCATTCATATTTTTTTTCCCCCGCCATCTGGCGCACTCCCTTTCTAGCTTTGGTGAGTGTTCTCGCGTGCTGTCCCAGCATGTACTGACTGCATTTGTAGATTCCCACTACAAAATCTATCCTCAGGGATAAGGTATGCCTCATGCTTCCGTGTATTCGATTGAAGACATGTAAATTCACACCGCATGACGATATTTACTTTTTTTTCTTGTTCTTCCCCCCTCCACCTGTCAGTTTTGCATCCGACACTGCAGCGCCCTGTGTCGCACCTCCAGATTTCTTCTTCTTGCCACCTGTCTCGACCCGTGTTCGCTCAGACTTTTTGATCCAGCGCTCCGGGTCGGGAGGTGGTGTGACGCCTGGGGTGACACCCTTGGGTATGCGCGACGTTCGGGGTGCTTTTGGTTTGGGTGGTTCAAAGGGCTCGGTTGAGGCGACTGGGACAGCGTACTGGGGTAAGAGGGGTTGCAAGGATGGGAAAGGAGCGTCTTCGAGAGTTTGTCGGTTCGGGAGGGAGGGAAGTTGGTGCACCGCTGTCAAGAAGCCCGTTGTGAGGAAAGCGACATGAGTCCCCGCAGCCTGGATGTTAACTTGGATGTCCTCATACTCTTCCTGGGTCTACGTATGCCACTCCAGAGGATTAGAGGGACCGAAGCACTGTGCGGCGCACTCACCAAATCGGGGCTCTCGAGCAGTTGGTTATACTTTTCGAGGCACGCTGCGTAAGCACCCTGTCGATACAACTGAACAGATGAGGATGTGGTAAGTGGGGACGAGTTATGCCGAGGGAGTTGAGATTACAACTCACGATTTGTGCTTGAAGCAAGGCCGCGGCTCGATGAGATTCTCCAAGTGCGGCGAGGACATCTGCTGCTTCCGTTTCTCGCTGCAACCGGTACAGCGCATACGCCCGTTCAAAGTAGAACTCGTTGGGACGTGACTGGGTCACATCTAGAGCCTGTGCATAGGCGTTTGTCTTGAACAAAAGCCAGAGCTTAGTTTGCCAAGCGTCCTGGTCGTTCCGATCCAGCGCGAGCACTGCTAAATGGGTGAGTGCTTGTCTATAGTCTTGAGACCACTCTACTACGTTTGTTGCATGCCTTGATCGCATTCTCAAAGTGTTCTCCGTCGAGTTGGGAGCACAACGATCCAGCGAGTCGTTTGATTTGCTCGTCCTTTGAGAGCGATGGCCTTGGAGGGGCCTTCTTATGTTGCTTATGACCTGATTTTGTCACTATCTGATGTCCTTTCGCGGCTGAGCTCATAAGCACGGAACGCTCGAGGACAAAGAGCTGCCAGGCTTGGACCCTCACTCGTCCGGCCCTGGTCACTACCGTCACTGGTGCATCACTCATTTTAAAGTCTACAAATAATGTCGTCACAGCTGCAGCCCCCAAACCCCTTCGACACGCCTGCACCTTCGTTGGCCGGACTCAGCGGCGTGAACACTCCCCCAAATGACCAGACTCTCCTCGCCCCAGAAACGCACGTGGGAGAACCGTACACAGAGAAGACTGTATTAGAGTCCCGTCGCCCCAGCCGGACAAAATGGATCCTCGTTGGAGTTGGCGTTTTTATCGTCGTCCTCGTCGTTATCATCGTACCTGTCTACTTCACCGTCATCAAACCCAAGAACACGTCTAGTCAAAGCAATGTCTCCGCCCCCAACGAGAACAACGAGAACAACACAACCCCGGAAGCGCCCCCCCCTGACAAGTCCAATAGCGTTACGACAGGTGGCGACGGCTCCATCGTATCCACTGCAAATGGCAATTTCACATACAAGAACCCTTTCGGGGGTTTCTGGGTCTACGACCCCAAAGACCCCTTCAACAACGGTGCGAAAGCACAGGTACGCGCCTGTCGGGCTGGCCGCCTGTTTCTGACACCCGCGCTTGGCAGTCGTGGACACCTGGTCTGAATGAGACTTGGAAATGGGGAAGGGATACTGTTAAAGGGTGAGTGGAAGCCGAGTGGAAGCCGAGTGGAAGCCGAGACACCCCGGTTTGCTTATCTGACCTTGGCGTTTCGTAGGGTCAACGTGGGTGGCTGGTTTGTCCTCGAGCCCTTCATCACGCCTGCACTCTTCGAGAAGTACCTAACGTCACCGACTCCGGCGGTCGACGAGTACTCACTCTCACAGTTGATGCGTGCGGATGGCTCGATTAATGACCTGGAAAAGCACTATCAGACGTTCATCGTGAGCCAAGCCCCCGCGCCAAGTGGTCGTGGCCGTGACTGACGACATGGGGAAATGACATTTGTACAGACCGAAGAGGACTTTGCGCAAATTGCTGGGGCTGGCTTGAATTGGGTGCGGCTTCCCATCCCCTTTTGGGCCGTCCAGACCTTCGAGGAAGAACCATATTACGCCAAGGTTTCTTGGAAGTGTGCGTGTGATCCACCACCAATGCTTTTCACCTTCTTGACATCAACTACAGACATCGTCCAAGCCATCCAGTGGGCTCGCAAGTATGGACTCCGTGCGTGCCGTGCTAGTCACTTATTGTTTCAGCACGAAGCTGAATGAGATTCAGGAGTCAACCTCGATCTTCATGCCCACCCGGGGAGCCAGAACGGATGGAACCACTCAGGATATGGACGTGGTGCCGGCGGGATCAACTGGCTCAAGGGTATGCAATATTCGTCACCAGTCACACCAACATTGACTGATATCTTTGAAGGTCTTATGGGTATTGCTAATGCTCAGCGCTCCTTGGATTATATTCGTATCATCACCGAATTCATCACTCAGCCGCAGTATGCCCCGGTCGTGCCCATGTTCGGTACGCCGAACCATACTCCATAACCTTGAGACTGCTTATCTCGATCCAGGCATTGTTAATGAACCCTTCCTCTCCCAACTTGACCGCAATGCGCTCGAAAATTTGTAATTCGTCTTCTGGTACAACACTCTAGATATAACTGACATCCGTCTTCAAGCAATTACCAAGCATACAAGATGATTCGCAGCATCACTGGCATTGGTGAAGGCAAAGGTCCCATCATTGTCAGTGCCCTATTCTTTCCACCAGAATTTCGAGCCCTGACCTTCACTTAGAGTATCCACGACGGTTTCGTATCCGCAAGCGGCTGGTATGGCTTCCTTGCAGGTGCAGATCGTCTGGCGATCGACGTTCACCCTTACTTCGCCTTCGCCGGGTCGAATACCTCCCCATTGGCTTCTTATATACCTCAGCCGTGCACTTCATGGGCAGCAGACGCCAACATAACCCAGCAGCAGTTTGGTATCTTCACTGCTGGCGAGTTCTCTGCCGCTATTAACGACTGTGGACTGTTTGTTAATGGTGTACCGGACCAGCACTCGGTATGTCTCCTTCGCTCTCGCTGCCCCTTTGCTTATCTAGCCTTTAATTCCAGTATGGGGGTAATTGCGCTCAGTGGGACAACTGGCAGAGCTGGGACCAAACTACAAAGGACGGTCTCAAGGCATTCATGCTAACTAGTATGGAGTCTTTGCAGAACTGGTTCTTCTGGACATGGAAAATCGGCAAGTCGCTCCAGAGTGGAACTGTCAGTGCTCCTTTCTGGTCGTACCAGCTCGGCTTGGAGAACGGATGGCTTCCAACCGACCCTCGCGAAGCCATTGGCAAGTGCCAATCTATCGGTGCGGCGATGAACTCACCGTTCGATGGAGTCTTCCAACCATGGCAGACTGGTGGCGACCCTGCAGCCCATCCCACGGCCACGGCTGCGTATGCCGTGTGGCCACCAGCAACCCTCGGCAGTATCAGCGTTGCATCGTGGCTGCCGACTTATACCCCCACTGCACCGATCGTCACGCTTTCAGGGCCTGTGGTTACCAATGGTGTAGATGGTGGTGATGGGTGGTACGACAACAACGATACTACCGGGATGATGACAAAGATCGCGGGTTGCAACTACCCTGATGCGTACAATGCAGCGACCCTCGTTGCTCCTAGTGGGCCCGTTTGCGGTCCGGATGCTGTCCCTGTACCTACTGGAGTCGCGAACACCAATACTGTCGTCGCACCTACAACGGCGGAAGATCCGCGCGCTCCCACTGCCGTTACCAGCCCAGCGATTCCTACCGATACTGCACTATGATAGTCTTTGAGGTCTGAGAAATAGGACATTAGCCATTCTCCTATCAACCTTCTCTGGACAATGGACTCCGCCTGTCAATCTTGCCATTGACATTGTTCCCTAACGAATCCTGTACACAGAGGCTATCGAACCCTCTGCATGAGTGCCATCATTTGAACATTGACCTTCTTATTTTGTTGTCGTGTTTCCTAGAGTTGTGTGCTGTTCTGCATACTCGTTCCTCTTCCACTGATTTGCCAACTATGATTTGTCAATCTTGTCTATGCATGTCTATGCATGATATTTAGCCAGCACGTTGTAACCGAGCGATGTGATCGATGTGTAGACACAGACCCCGGATACTCCGGAGCGCCTCACGAGCGCCACAGACGCCCGTAAATGGAGACCTAAAGGAAGAGTTGGGCGGAAACGTCACCCCGTAAGGGATGTTTGCTTGGCAAACATTGGATTAGACGCGTAAATGTGTCCAGAATATTGGCCGCAAAATGGAGCTGTTGTCCAAACACAAATAAAAACGATGTGAATAGCACTCCAATAGGCATCCTTGCAGCACAAGGCGGCAAGAGCAAGGATACCCAGCCACGCGACACACGCTCCCCACCCTCTCCGTCGCCCTAAAGACCATAAATGGACGAAGATAAACCACTAGAATTCAGGCGAGAATGCATCTGACAGTCTCGAGCGTTCTGGATTTCGTTAAAGCCTCCTTAGAACGCCTGGATCTACTCTGGATACACATGTGGTAAGTCGGGGTTCAACTAGCTTGAGGGCAAGTCCGTCGCCGAGATACCAATCCCTCAGAGAACCCAACGCCTAGCGCGCCAGGTCCCTCGCCGATTCATGCGCCCACTGCACCAGTCACCAAGTCTGAGGGAGGAGTTGAGTGTCAATCGAGGGGTGTTGATGCTGTAACGATGGCCATGGTGCACGTACTTTGGACAATCTCTATTTGCCACTGCCGTTGGGTCTTTACTCACCTCATTTGATGACCTCGTGTTTTTCTAGCTGTATTCATTCTCACGGCATGCGGAGAGCTTTGCCCTGAAATGTCGTGATCGAATATTACAATGTCTTTTGTCAAGAACTAACAAGATCCGTGAATGAGCCTTCAGGTGGTCCCAGGTTTCGACCTGCTTGCTTTCTTCCTGTCTTGGTCCGGTCCGCGTTTTCCATGTTACGGGCTCTTCAGCTTTCTGCTCGCTTTAACCGCGCATCCTACTCTCAAAGCATCAGATCCACGTCCAAGTTTGCCGCTCAACCCATCTTCGTTCGCAAAATGAGCCATCACGGTCACGGCGAGTCGGCAGTTCGTCCACAGCCGGACAAGGTCCTCGTAGACATTGCGGACTACGTCCACAACTACAATATTGACTCGGAGCTTGCATACGAAACCGCCCGCCTCTGCCTCATCGATACGATTGGGTGCGGCTTGGAGGGTCTGCGGTTTAAGGAATGTGCGCGTCTCATGGGCCCAGTTGTCGAAGGAACCATCGTACCCAACGGTCTGTTATAAAAGCTCTTTCCTGTTCATGCCCTGACGACTT
>Ga0307513_10009800_pt1 | contig 12096 bp, 10 predicted proteins | sample 15_EM_MG_FD_202174 | JGI IMG/M metagenome (GOLD analysis project Ga0307513, IMG submission 202174) | Populus trichocarpa ectomycorrhiza microbial communities from riparian zone in the Pacific Northwest, United States - 15_EM | ecosystem: Host-associated > Plants > Roots > Unclassified | place... | reverse complement strand
TCTACGACACAGTACAGAAACTCGGGTGGTCCGTCAACATCCGCAACCATCTTATCAAAACTGTCGTTGATAGGTTGCTCGCCGATGATGCTGACTGGAAACCCGAGTTTAACGGAGAGGTAGATGATGATGATGGGAAAGGTTGGTTCTCTGCTCTCCGTTGGGGCTGGAGGCGGAAGCCAGAAGAGGGTCCAGGAGGTGGCGATAGTGGTGATGAAACCAAGAGGCCAATGAGGGAGGTGCCACTTGCTCGACCAGCCAGTGAGGTGGAGGGTGTCGATGGTGTTTGCACGGTGCGTCCTGCTTTCTTTTTCTTGCCGTTCCCTTAAACTCAACCCCCTCTAGGACTGCTTTAGCTGGGAATTTGGGAGCTTCAAGAACCGTACGAAACTTATGACTGGTTCTCGACGGTGCCACTAGGTGCCGTTACTTAGAAATTTTGGATTAGATGCGTGAATTCTTGCATTTTGTACACCGTTGTATTTTTTAAGTTATACATGAGTCGCCTTGAATAATATTGTATTTTTTGTCGCGCTTGAAGACGTACGCTTGCCTCTAGCTCTATTCTTGTCGGCATGACAATCGATTTTGTCAATAGACCCAACTCAACATTTGACATAATTATAGAAGGATTTGAACGTTGATACTTCAATACAATCAAGATCTACGTCGATGGCCTCACTTTCGCCGCAAGGCAGGAACGCACCGCTGCCTTGTGGTGACCTCTCGAATTAGGAAGCACCATCTTTCTCCAGGACAGCCTTGTCGATACGACCGAGTGAGAACGTGAATCCATAATCCTCAGTAATATCGAAACTGACGAGTTCATAAAAAGTACGTCCCCTCTGTTATACCTGTATCAGCTACAGTTAACGCTGTACATTGGCAAAATCTCAAGAATTGCGAGGAAATGAATCAAGAACAAGCGCAAAGCTTGGAGGCACAAAGATTCCGACCTTGACGGGACTCTGCATAAGCTTGAGAAAGCGACGGCTTCACTGCCCGAGAAATTTGCTCTTTTCTTCCGGGAAGTGTTTGGGAGGCAGCCTGAGGTCAGTGCTTTGTCAATTTGCGTTGAGGTGTGGCACTTACATGGAGGCTTCCGCTAGCAGACGCCTAGTACAAATAAGTTGAGGGTTAGGTGCATGTTAATACGAATGAATGATGGATACTCAAGGATTTCACCAACAGCGCACTGCGACCTATTGAAATTTGCGTTTCTTATGTAAGTTTTTCGAAAAACTGTCAGAAGATGCTTATGTAAAATTCTCGCGGGTATGTATGATGCTAGCACAAATGTGGCAGTTTTGCAACGATTCGTTACACTATTTAACATTTTTAAGGGTAGTTCTCCTATGAACTCGAAATTTCAAGAGCACAAGCTCAGATTAAATCGATGTGAGATCACCAACAACATTATCCAGAGGTTATTTAAATGAAAACCTCGTGTTCAATTCTGACTTTTCGAACCATCAGGCTTTTTTTGTTATCACTTGGCTATCACCACTCTTCACTGTGCCATGTCAACTTGAGCAGGTGGTAGGGGTTGAGTTCCCGGGGTCCTTGAAATTTTGGGGTGAGCGCGTCTCACCGTTCAGTCAGAGCCCGAGTTGAACGAGACAAGCCGAATTTTTAGTGGCTTGCAATAACTTGCAATGGTAGAGAGTGGCAATGAAGCTGTCCGCGAGCCAGCTCGAAATGGACGTACCGATGACAGGATGGTGTGTTAATTTCCTCTTTTGCACCCCACCTATCGTTCTTGCAAATTTGAGCCTTGAATAATCGGGAATTAAACATCCATTCCCCCCCAGGTTTCCTCCTTCCCAACACCAGCTCTAACGGTCATTCGCCTATTCTGGGTCGCAATGTTAAAGAATGGGGATTGCACCCTTCAAAACATCATTGATCACCAACACTTTGGAGACTGGCGAGTGGATGTCACCCCAGAATATGCCAAACCATGATAATCGAGATCGACCTGGTGGTATCCTTGCATACACGTCGTGGCACATGGGCATTCGACAAGAAAGGGTTTTCTTCTCCCTTTGTTCTAGGTCAAGGATCCCTCCTCCATACAACAGCAAACTACCAATGGGTTACGCCACAGAAATAGTAAATCCCAACAAGCTCAACAGCGACGACCTTATGATTATGTATGTCTGCTCCTAATAGCTTAAAAAAAGTAGTGGACACGAGACAATGACCGATTTATAGGACAGACAGGCTCCGGAAAAAGTCATGTAAGCGAGATGAATGCCTACGTGCGTAGCCCTGGCTGAGATATTTTGTAAAAGATTATCGACACGCTGCTTAACCAAACTGGACAACGTGCGGGAAGTAGTCTTGCTTCATCCACAAAAAAAGGTGTCGGCGATCCGCCTGAAAAACCATGAGGTATATGGCGACAGGCTCATCTTCGTCGACACTCCTGGGTTCGACGATACGTTGAAGTCGGACAAAGAAGGTCCGGGAGTGACCATCGACTGGATTCGAAATTTGAATCCGTACGTATTTCAATGAGTATTCGCAGAGGAAATAGAGAATGACATCACACAGAAATCTTAGGTTGGCGGGAACAGTATATTCACACAAAATCAATTTGAACCGCATGGGCGCGACTTCCAAGCGCAGTTTACGGAGAATGAGCGACCTTTGTCCCGACGAGAAGAAAGTAGCCCTCGTAACAACGATGTGGGACCAAATTCACCGAAGAGAAGATGGGATAAAATGCGAGGAATGTCTCAATAACACGTATTGGAAACCTCTCTTAGACACCGGCGCATCTGTCCACCGTTTCGAAAACACCTCTCAGTCCGCCTGGTCCATTATTACCGCTATCCTGGTACAAGATTCCAAAGAAGTCAATGACCTACGTCAAGCTTGGGAGGACATTGGAAAGGATCTCAATAATACCATTGCAGATGGCGAACTCTCTCGCAGTCTCGACGCTCTTCTCTCCAAGGATATCTCACAGTTTTAAGCCTTGAAACCTCGAGCTGACGCAGGAAGCACTTAAAAGTGTCGAATATTTATCAATAGTAAGAATGACCCTTCCTTTCGTTCATTTCTCCTAGTTCTGAGTAATATTCAGGGTAGCTCTGGCCGTCGGTTGAATGGATCGTTCTGGGATTATCGTCATGATTTCAATATATCTTCTTTTTACTTCGATCACTGTCGAGTTCAGCTTTTAAAGGCTAGCATCTTGATGTCAAGCGCCGGAGATTGGGTCGTGATATTCGATCCTTCCTTGTTTATAGCCATAACGGGCAGGCTGAAGAACCGCGATTATACTACGGTGAATTGGCAGATTTCTCTCGTCCAAAGGAACAAATAGCGAGCCATGATGCCCTTCTGACACAATGCATGTTCGAATGAATGCCTCGTGTCAAATGTCCTGCCGGTAGCCGCGATGCTAACTGAAGCCCACCACTACGCAGCACGTCCGCGTCCACTTGTCTTTTAACCCCTCCCATCTTCACGTTTCTTCCAGAGAGATGATATACGAATCGCAGGAGGTCGCGAATCCTCAACAGCTTAAGCATGACGATATTGTGATGATGTACATCTAACCTTTTCTTGGATAAAATGCTTGAGGGACTGACTTTATCTCTTTTTGCCTTCGCAGATTGATGGGCGCAACAGGGACGGGGAAAAGCCACGTGAGTCGTAATGCACTCATTGAAACCAGTTCTTCATGAGTGTCCCTTTCCAAGATCATCGATACACTTACCGGTCAAAACGGCCGATTGTCGGGAAATAGTCTGGAATGCGTCACTAAATACGTTACTGGCCACCGCATCCAGAACCATCCCAAGTATGGCAGTAGCCTTGTCTGCGTCGACACGCCAGGATTCGACGACACTCACCTTTTGGACATGGACATCCTGGCGATGATCAGCGAATGGCTTAAATACATGTACGTTGATTTCTTATTTTTCAGAAACACCCTCGTTAATTCGTATTTTCAAAGGCATAGGCACAATATTCCTCTGGCAGGAATCTTCTATCTACATCGCATCACGGACAACCGTATGGGCGGTACACCCCTCCGTAATTTGCGCATCTTCAACGAACTTTGTGGAGATTCCGCGAGAAGCGCGGTCCTGATTACCACGATGTGGGACAAGTTGCCAAGTCACACAGAGGGAGAGGGAGAGAGGAGGGAAGAAAGCTTGAAGAAGCATTACTGGCATGGAATGATTCAACATGGAGCCTTTGTCGACCGATTCGAAAACACGTTCAAGTCCGCGTGGGATGTTGTCGGCACAATGGTCGTTCGATCCCGCAAAAACGACGGCGGCATCCCGCTTCTCATCCAGGAAGAGTTGATGATACATAAGAAGCGTTTGGAGGAGACCAAAGCCGCGCGGGCGATATACTGGTGCCTCCAAGATCATCTTTCCAAACGGCAAGAAGCGGTGCAACTCCTAACCGATGTCTCGAAATACCAAAGTGACGAGAGCATCAACTTGCAACTTTTCGATCTTCAAAGAGATATCGAGAACATACTTCGGGAGGTCGATAGGCTCCATATTTCGTTCGGCAGAAAATTGTTTCATTTTATATTGGATAAATCTCAGATGGTTCGTGGGTTGACGAAATTCCCGACGTCTTTTGCTTAAATATAACGTTATTTTTCCAGCGTCCATCGAGGATCCCTCGTACTTCAGCAACTCTCCCTCCTAACGGTGGCATCGCCTCTGGAATTTCTAACGGTGAGTACATTTTTATTTATGTCATACCAGAGTCTTAAACCACCTTGAAAGTGAACCCTAATCCCCGTCAGGCATCAGGGTACACGGTACACCCACGAGAAGGCGAAAACCCTCGTCTTCCCGCTGGGACTCGAGAATCATGGATTTACCTCGAAGGTGTTGATGTCTTCAGCACATCCGAGAATGGCCCGGCAACGGAACAGGCGAAGAACCCAAATTCCATACCCATACAGAGAGAAGTGGAGCCGGAGAAAAAAGCCCCTGCAGAATATGTCAATGAAACGAAAACTTTGTTGGAGAAGTTGGAGTCCCAACCTCAGATCGATTTTGCTGCAGCACCCGGTCTTACTGAACGTAAGGCCGAGGAGAGACCAAAGCTCCGTCAAAGTGAGATCGAACAATCGCGCTCAGATGCAGAGGAAGTTTGGGTGGAAGATGAGCCCCAGAGGACTCGGCGTGTTCCCTCAAGAAAACGGAAGACCAGGAGTCTCAATCGAAAGAAGGCGAAGTCGACGAGTCCAACGAGAAACCTGATCAATCAACTCGAGGAGATCGTGTCTCGTCTTCCGAAGATAGAAGGGATCGAGCATTTCACATTTTGTCCGGACACCCACGTGCGTGGTGGTGACCAAGCGGGAGCCGCTCTTACAGCCGCGGTACCGCAAGTCGGAAACGTCACCTTCGTCAATTCCAATAATACGTGTACATGCGCACAATACGTTGCGGAAACTGATGGAGGGGGAAACCCACCTCTTCCCACTGGGACTCGAGAATGTATCTACCTCGAAGGTGTTGATGTCTTCAGCGCATCTGAGAATGGCGCGGCAACGGAACAGGCGAATAACCCAAATCCCATACCCATACAGAGAGAAGTGGAGCCGGAGAAAAAAACGCCTGCAGAACATGTCAGCCAAACGAAAAATTTGTTGGAGAAGATGGAGCCCCAGCCTCAGATCGATTTTGCTGCAGCACCTGGTCTTACTGAACGTAAGGCCGAGGAGAGACCAAAGCTTCGTCAAAGTGAGATCGAGCAATCGCGCTCAGATGTAGAGGAAGCTTGGGTGAAAGATGAGCCCCAGAGGACTCGGCGTGTTCCCTCCAGAAAACGGAAGGCCAAGAGTCTCAATCGAAAGAAGGCGAAGTCGATGAGTCCAACGAGAAACCCGATCAGTCAACTCGAGGAGATCCTGTCTCGTCTTCCGAAGATAGAAGGGATCGAAGGTGATGTCCACCTGCATTTCACATTATGTCCGGACACCCACGTGCATGGTGGCGACCAAGCGGGAGCCGCTCCCGCAGCCGCGGTACCGAACGTCAAAATCGTCAATTCCAACAATACATGTACATGCGCACAATACGTTGCGGAGACTGATGGAGGGGGAAACCCATGTCTTCACAGTGGGCCTCGAGAATGTATCTACCTCGAAGGTGTTGATGTCTTCAGTGCATCTGTATAACATCATTTTTCATCGGAGGACCGAGCGAATATTACACTTGTTTCTGAAGGCCATTGCTGTGCAGGGCAATACGAGTCTTCTCAGGCCGGGCGCCTTTGAAGCTTTTTTTCTTCTTTTTCTTGTTGCACATTCCACAGTAACTTACTCTTTCACCTCAAATCCAACTTGAACGCGAACGTGTTGACCCCCACGCCAACATGTTAGCGGCCAATCTGAACGCCTCGAGCCCAACGTGAATGTGAGTAGTCAAACTTACCCTGATGCCTTGCCACCTACCCCGGCCAACACCGTGCATAATTACCAGAATTTCCACACATCTTATGAGCGGTCGCAGTTGCTTTACTCTTCCCTTGCACCCTGATGCCTCGATCATACTCATCTTCCAGCAATGGACTGGCGCTTGAACCAACAACTCCACCAGCACCAGCAACAGACAACTTTGCCGCCCAACTGAGAAACAACCGTGCCTGATTTCAACTCCAACGCCGGGAAGGAAGAAGTCTTGCGTTCTTTCATTAAACGTCACACGAAGTAAGCTCCTATCTTGATCCTTCTCGTCACCAAGTATATAAGCCATATTTTAAGCCAATTAACTTTATTTCGTTGTTCCATCCTTCATCATCCCCTCCTTATCATGTCTTCGTTGCACGTATTATCAAATCTTCTGACCACCAGGCGTCAATTTTCCTTCAGCAGAGAACACAAAGTTGCTGACCTCGAAGAGAGACCCGAGATCATTGACGCGATATGCGCTCGCAGATTCGAGATGATACCGGTATGCTGCTGAAGAACGACGTAAATTCGTCACCTGTATGCGGTAAGTTTCTATTATCTTTTATATCGAACATTATTCGATAGATGACGCATCATGGACCTTGCAATCAACTGCTGCGGTCGCTATGTCCTGCAAAAGGCTGTTGACTGCGAGGAAGACATCCGAGTTTTAATCGTCTCCGAACTGTTCTTGGGTGATCCTGCCCAGACGCTGATTAACAAGCGTGCACCTCAGTCTTGAGCAAAGTGAGTATAAGATTTTTCGTGAGCGTTTTATCATTATGCTTAATCAAATCGCTACTAGATCATGGAGCGATCCTGGACACCACCCGCACCTCCCATCCTCGCATAGCGATGCCCGGATACGTGTTCGGAGAGTAAATTCGGGCCCGGCGCTCCTAAAACCGATAAAGTAGAACGGAAGATCGTCTGGATTGACCTTTCTCGTCGTTGGCGAAGGGGTTGACACCGTTGAGCATGGCATACTCTTCTGCGAGGATCTTGGTATCCTTAATGAAATCCCCCCCACTCGATAGGGTGCAGCTGCTTGAGGTATTTAAGGAGTCTTCACGAATGATCTCTTGGAGGGACAGAAGAATCTAAAATCCGAGTAAACATCAGCGACCATTACTCAGCAGAAATAAAAACAAACAAACCTTTTCGCTGTAATGAGAAGTAAGGACCGGAAGTGTAGGCAGCGACCGGCAGAGGCAGGGGAATGTTCGTCGTCAAGGACTGCGCAAAGAATGAGATACGACGCTCAGCCTCGCTTCCAGCAGGGAAAAATTCGCCCTTGAAGCCCTTATCATGCTGAGAGACGAAGAAAGGCGGCGCACGAAGGCTGCGGCGGCCACCAACCCCAGTGTCGACTTGATGATAAAGGAGTTTTTGGACGTAGTTGATGGAGAGCAGGTGTTCGCGATACATTGAGATGATGATGGCCTTCCAGATCTGCGAGGTGAGGACCTAGAAGCATAAAAGAAAGCGACGAGCATCTCGGAATAAAAATGAACAGAACAAAAGGTAAATTACCTTGGGCTTGTACTTGACCTCCATATCCTGCATCGCCAACAACTTCGCGTAGATCCTCTTCGGCAACCGGGTGTAAATAACATACCACAGGAAGGTGTCCAAGAAAAACAGCACCAAATCCATGACATACATGATCGTCAGCGTAAACGCCACCTGGTTCGTGCAGAGCGCATTCGAAAAGAACCAATCCGAACATCCCTGGATTTTCATCCCAACCACGACCTGAATAGGCCTGCCGAACGACGTGGTGAGGAAGAAATACGATTCCGTGAATTTGCATCTGAAAACCGATATCCACAGCAGAATTGAGCCGATTCGGTTCTGCTTGTCATGGGCCGGATAGCTGGTGGTGAAGGTTTGACTAGCGAGGTGCTTTCTTGGCTTGCCCGCCACACGATCGCCGAACATTCGACCCGAAGGCATGATAGAGAAGAGAACTGTTGCGATGACCGAGATGAAGAATTGGACGATGCCGAGGATGAGCGCGAGCGACCCGCCCGTGCCGTTGTGTTCCACGATGGCGATATAAAATGTAGGGCCACGTATAAGACCAAGAGTGATGAACAAGAAAATTAAGCGACGAGTTAGATGAGATATGTTGTTCCAGGTAGTAGGAATATACGAGAATTCGGTGACGGTGGCGAGAATCATGATAATGGTGGCGACTGCCCCTCCCAGGGCAACGGCGGACCAGGTCATAGCGGGTGATGAGCGGCCCGCCACTCGATAGATATTAGGCGAATCAAAGGCGGTATAAAAGTGGTACATGGCAGTGCGGATAACCCAAATTCGGTTGAAGTTGACGGGAAGGTGACCAAAGGAGCGCTTTTCGGAGTACGTCTTGAAGAAAACCTGGTTCCAATCGATTCGGTCAAACTTCATGAATCTCTGAGCGGGTGGAACATCCACAAGTCTCATCTGCATAGAAATCAGCACCTTCTCGCAAGGTAAAAGATAATTGACGGACCTTGTCATTTAAAACAATCCTCGCGATTCCTTCCAGATACCAAGAGTTGGTTGATGTCGTCGTACCCAATAATATCCTGATGGTCTCGTTCTCTTATGATTTTCCCATCAACCAGTTCATATCCCTGATCACAGATAAATCTGTAAAGCGGCTTCGTGACCGCCTGCAAATACAAGCCCTCGGGGACCGGCTCAACATGATTCTGGCATTCAGGGGATCGATAGTAGTCGTCCGCGCAGTTGAAGACGAAGCAGAGGCATTCAGGGGCGAATCGGACCTGGGCGGCTTCACCCAGCAGGGGAGATAGAGCGCTATCTGTCGGAGTCGGTTGTGTTGGCTCATGTTGTGCATTGCCTCTCGCCAGTGATCAAGAGCGGTGCTTAGGGATTTTTCGTGGGAAGGACGTTTGGCGCTTCGCTTAGACTTGAGTTGGTTAAGGCCGGGGTTTTGTGTTTGGCCGATGGCGTCGTTAAGGTCGAGTTGGGCGGCAAAATACCATTTGCGATGGTTTGGCGTTCTGATCGCCGATGTAATCAGCATGGAGACTGAGCAACGCCCACATGCCATGTACTGTCTATGACAGAGCAGCGGATAAGAGAATACCACTATATTGCTGGGCCCTAGTGCTTGTAAAATACACCAGCACCAGTGCTTGTAAAATCCCTCCGGCACTGGTGCATTGATATTCCCGGGGTGGGGCAAAAATGTGGTGGCCGGAATCAATGCTGGTACACCAAATGTGATGCCCGGTGTACAGTGAAAAATTTCCCCACCACTGTCCACTGGTGCATTGTGATTTTGAATTTCCGGGCTCAAAATGTACCTCCTCCAGGTTTTTGACCTCTGGGATGGTGTAAAACATTGTATGTCCAATGCCACAATGTTACCAGTGGATGGGACACTATATAGGCTATAAACTAGTGATTATATTTATTTTTTGACTGGTCCAGAGCCTTGTAAAAAATGGCTGGTCACTGTGGATGTCTCAACAAGCATTGACCGGTTTTTGAGGTCTGGTCTTCTTCAAAAAATTGGGTATCCGGTCCTGGCACCTACTATTAGGTAGAATACTACATGGGCTGTAAACTCCAGATTTCTTTATGTTTTTGACTGGCCTGGAGCCTTGTAAAAAATAACTGGTCACTGTGGGTGCATTAATATGCCTTTGCTGGGTTTGTGAGCTCCGGTATTCTGCAAAAAATTTGGACATCCAATCCTGGAACATTAATATTAGGCAGGACACTGCATATACTCTAAATTTCGCATTTTTAACTGTTTTGACTGGTCCAGGGCATTGTAAAATTTAACTGGCCATTGTGGATGTATCAACAAGCCTTCACCGGTTTTTTGGGCTCCGGTGTTCTTCACAAGTGGATATCCAGTCCTGGAACCTACTATTAGGTAGAACACTATATAGGCTTCTAAACTCCACATTTTTTCATTTTTTGACCAGTCCAAAGCCTTGTTAAAGATGACCGGTCACTGTGGATGTATTCACAACCCTTCACCGGGTTTTCGGGTTTCGGTGTTCTTCACAAATTGGATATCCGGTCCCAGAACATTAATATTAGATAGAACACTATATAGGCTTCTAAACTCCACATCTTTTCATTTTTTGACTGGTCCAGAGTCTTGTAAAAGATGACCGGTCACTGTGGATGTATTCACAACCCTTCACTGGGTTTTTGGGCTCTGGTGTTCTTCACAAATTGGATATCCAGTCCTGGAACATTAATATTAGATAGAACACTATATAGGCTTCTAAACTCCACATTTTTTCATTTTTTGACCAGTCCAGAGCCTTGTACAAGATGGCTGGTCACTATGGATGTATTCACAACACTTCACTGGGTTTTTGGGCTCCGGTGTTCTTCACAAATTGGATATCCAGTCCTGGAACATTAATATTAGATAGAACAACTATATAGGTTTCTAAACTCCACATTTTTATTTATTTTTTTGACCGGTCCAGAGCCTTGTACAAGATGACCAGTCACTGTGGATGTATTAACAACCCTCCACTGGGTTTTTGGGCTCCAGTATTCTTCACAAGTGGATATCCAGTCCTGGAACCTACTATTAACTTGAACACTATATAGGCTCCCAAACTCCTCATTTTTTTCATTTTTTTGACTGGTCCAAAGCCTTGTAAAAGATGACTGGTTACTATGGATGTAATTCCCAGCCAAATGTTATGACTTGATTGGTGTTCATGTTCCAGGTGATGTCCAGGTGTCCTCCAAAGATATCATAGCCAACTGATTGTTGTGATAGCACATCAAAATTGTCCTGATAAGTCCACAGAAATTCCCAATATAGCTATAGGCGGGGATCCGTGCACATTCAGTGAACAATGTATTGCATCTAGTGAACCAAAGATTAACCATATGTCCTCCAAATTTATACTGCAACTGGAGGCCTTCCCACCACATTGATCCCTCAGTAGCCCATGATGCTACAGTAAATAGATACCATACCAATGCGATCTTCTTTCATTTTTATTGATATATTCATAATTGAGGCATTGGAATCCCTAGGGCCACTTGTAAGATTGTTCAATGCATTACCATTTAGTGCATCCCAGGGAGAATCTTAGAAATCAAGCAGCTAATATGGGAACATTCAACACATCAGGAAAAGGCCACCTAGCTCTGGCTGTCTTTAGATGCTTTAGCTGTCCTAGAGCATCCTGAGACATCCTAAGACATCCTAGGATGTCTCAGGATGCTCTAGGACAGCTAAAGCATCTAAAGACAGCCAGAGCTAGGTGGCCTTTTCCTGATGCACACCATTGAACTCAAGATAACACATTTCAGCCTACCAAAATTCACAAGAATAGAAGAGAGGTAATTATTGCATTGATATTGAAGGATGAATAAGGACTGAGTCAGTGTTGCAAAAAGGTATTGAGTGAAAACATGTTATGCACACTGTTGTTTCACAGTGCAACATAGATGCGTACTTCAGATGCACTATTTTCAACATTCATTCAACACACTTTGCTAATGGAATGGATTTATTAGTTAACTACGTTGCATAAGCAACTCAGGTAACTACCGAAATAGCGACCTCGTTAGCTACTAGTAATAATAAGGCGCTATAAGGGGGACGTTAGCCGGACTAGCACTCCCCAACTGCAAAAGCTGCCACC
>Ga0307513_10009799_pt1 | contig 12097 bp, 16 predicted proteins | sample 15_EM_MG_FD_202174 | JGI IMG/M metagenome (GOLD analysis project Ga0307513, IMG submission 202174) | Populus trichocarpa ectomycorrhiza microbial communities from riparian zone in the Pacific Northwest, United States - 15_EM | ecosystem: Host-associated > Plants > Roots > Unclassified | place... | reverse complement strand
AGTCCTAGGGAGCCGAGGGAGGTTTTCGAGACGGCTTTCAATGTATCCCAGCAACGATCAATCGGTGATACGCAAGGGGCTGGTGGTGCATGTAAAATGTAAATAACCTGATCATAAACTCTATTCACTTATTCCCGGCATATGGTCCAAGTCACAAAGTTTGTGACCCTGAAGGCGTCCCTTTCTTAAACACCCGTTGGAAAGCATCCTCTAAGCACATCTTATGATGTCTTGTGGTACAGAGAGCTGTAAAGCACTCACCTCAAGTACTCGGGTTGCGAGCGCGTCCATAAGATTTTTCCATGTATAATTTATAAGTGTGAGTGCCCCGTCTGGGGTGGTCTTGCTGCGTTGACCAGTTCCATTATAAACACCCACATACAATTGAAGATGATACGTACAGAGTTAATACCATACTGAAAGTCGGCCGTGATCGATCTGTACGTGCGGCCGCCACCCTATATTTGCCACTCTTATTTACTCCATTCGCAACTCTAAGTTGAAACTCCGCCTGAATCCTGAATCGATGTCCGCATTCGCCAAGTCTTCAAGTGGGTTCTGACCCGGCTGAATCGAACCCGCAAAATTTGTCACAGCCACCAGTGCGTCACTGGGGCTGAGACGGTCGTTATGCGTGAGCTTATCGAGCGGGGGCAGCACCTGAGCATCTGTGATGAATATTTAATGGTAATAATGTTATGAAATTAATATAAGACGTTGCCAAGTCATCACTGGTCGCGACGGAGTTCACGGCGAGCCAACCCAGCCAGACCGAGGTATTCACAGAGGTTGGCCTTCTCCGCGTCTCCCAGAAGCATCGGCAACGGCTGCAGCCTAGTCGTACTCGATACATGCTTCCATGTCCTCGTCCTATACAAAGCCGAGGTCCACTTTGCCACCACGCGCGTCCCGGATCGCCCGTCAAGGTTCATCCGAGTCCAATGCTGTCGGTTCCTCAGTGATCCCTCCCAGCACGGCCTCGTCCATCTCACTTCGACGACCTGCTGTAGAGCTTTCAGAGGAAGAGCTCACCCACACCGCCAACTCTCTCATTCTCAACGCGCTCGGGCGCACCCAGAGCCACCCCGTACAAAGCCAGTCACCCCGTTTAGTAGACACGCCTTCGAAATCTCCTCCACACCCCGTCTTTCCAAAGATGTCCCTCAGCTCTATCATGCCCTCCCTTTCCTTGTCCCGCGTTTCTACAAATGATAGCGGTCTTGATTTCCGCGGTCGCCAGGCCCACAAGGCAACCGCCCCAACCTCGCGCTCCTCGTCCTTCGCTCGCAGCCTCTCCCCCTTCCACAGGCGCAGAAGCAAGACCGAACGCTCTCCCTCCGTCGGGCCCCTCAGGCAGTCGCAGTCCGACGTCGATTCAGACTACGAGGGTCCGCGCAAATCCATCCGTCCCCGCAACGCCTTCAACGACGGTGATGGCTCCGACGACGATCAAGACGATGACGACGACGACGATTCCTTCGACGATTCCTCGGACGGGTTTGACGAGCTCACCGAGGTGAACACATCGAAAAACGCCGCGCTGGGTGCGCCCGTCGAGAACGCAGAGGACCCTCTGGAGCAAGAACCTGACCCTCTCGGAGAGGGGGTCAACGTCGTGCGCCTCCCGGAGCCGCTGTTCCAGCAGACGCTCATGGGGACCTCGCGCCGATCGGAGCCACGCCGCAGGAAATCAACGAAGGTCGATCCGCTGCCGCTGGTCACTGGACGACCTCACTTTCAACGCGATCGGTGCACTGTCACCTTGACCCATGGCAATCCCTTGGGGGTCACCGATAACCATCGGCCGAAGACGTACATGGTCGCCAGCGATCTCTCAGAAGAGAGTCGCTACGCTGTAGAATGGGGCGTCGGAACCGTCCTCAAGGACGGTGACGAGATGTGCGTGCCGCCTCGTCCAGTCTGCGCCGGCGCGGGGGACCTAACTGACGTGACGCGAACTTTTTCTTTTCAGGATGGTGGTGACCGTCAATGAGACGGACAGCAAGCGTGAGTGGATCCGGACCGTGTCAAGTGCGTAGATCCGAGTCTGAAGTTCGCAGTGGACCCCGTCGAGCCCGACTCGCACGACCGGCTCGCCAAACTCCGTAACCAGCAGGACCGCCAGGCGTTGGTCAACCTGCTCGTCCGTCAAGTCACGGCTCTCTTGCAGCGCACCAAGTTGCACGTCACCGTCAAGTGTCAAGCCATCCACGCAAAGAACAGCAGGCATATGTTGCTCGGTGAGTGCATGTTTCTGTCATTATCATCATCAGCACCACTAATCAACGTACGTGTCCTCCAGGTATCATAGATTTCCTGAATCCTACTATGCTTATTGTTGGCAGCCGTGGTATCGGCAAGTTGAAGGGGTGAGGCTCTCATTAACAAGTCAAATGTCCCCAAGGGGCCAACACCACTGAGTGACGTCCTCTAGTATCCTCCTCGGGTCAACGTCCCACTACCTCATCCAGAAATCGTCCGTGCCAGTCATGGTCGCGCGGCGGCGGCTCAAGCGGGCGATCCGGCGCAACCCCGCGATCCCGCCCGTGCACACCCGGCGCGTGCCGCTCTCCGAGGCCGTCATCGAGAAGGCGGGGCCTGGCAAGGCCGAGCGCGAGGTCGAGCAGATGCGCCAGGAGCTGGCGCAGGAAGAGGACGAGCGCCGCCACAAGAAGCCCGGCGGCGGCTCGTTTGGGACCATCCCTGCCCCGCCTGGTGCCAGTGGGCTCGGCATCGATATGCCCCTTACCAGCCCGCCTGAAGAGAGCGAGGAGTCGGAGAGCGAGCCTGAAGGCGTCAAGGTCCGCGGGCAGAGTTCTCCTACTTCTCCAACCACTAGGCGGTAACAGCAAATGATCTAATTGGAGAATAGTGGTGGTAATAATGCCTGATCTGTGTTGTTGTTGTTGTTGTTTTTTTGTCCAGTTTTGGCTTCTCTGCTAGTAAAAGAGATCTGTTATTACAACTGAATGATGACAACATTCCGAGTGCTCAATCCGAGGCATACTCTACACATACACATAACGCGATCGACAACGACTACTGAACGATCCCTCTGTGTTTCCATGCGTCATAAAGCTGTCCGATCCCCGTCGGAGCTGAGCTCGATCCTCGCAAATCCCTCGCGTCGAGGATATCAAACTCGGCGCCGAACGAGAGAAAGTGGGCGAAGAGCGAGTTGAAGTGCGGCTCTGAGCAAAGGTGGAGGAGCTGCTCAAAGTGCGCGTGGTAGATGTGGGCACAGACCCTGAGCAGCTGGCGGTACAGGTGCTTGCAAGTCAGGACATAGTTTTCGGGAAAGTCATGGGCGCCTGTGGGGAACGAGACTTGGTCACTGAGGAGGTGTTGTCCCCAAGTGAAAACAAAGTCGATGTAGACAGGCGCGGCTAGTTTGACTGGTTTGCGGTTGGCATCTATCCAAGTGTAGTCAAGCCTGCCAAGCCAGACACGGCGAGTCCCTCGTTAGTGCTGCCTGACAGTAGGAGTAGGAGCTGAGGCGGGGTACGCAGCCCGACTGCTCACTCACCGGGGACCTGCAGCCATCGTTGGACACAGCTCGGGTGTACAGAATTCTGATAAAATACCGTAGAACGAGTTTAAGTTATTGTAGAAATCGTACACTGGGACCCCAAAATATGAGTGGACCCGACATGCCCAGTGGCGCGAAGCGCGTGCAGAGGTTATAACCCACTGTTTGACGCGACCCATTCACGATCATCGACGCCTTTCGGCAATCGAACGAGTTTGTGAAAGTCTCCCTTTACTAACGCAGCTTCGACGAATGGGCGGCAGACGTACAAAGGCGGAGGGGCCGCTGGGACCGGGACTGGGACTGGGACAGGAGTCGACGACTTCAAGGGCCGGCCCAGAGCTGAAGCCGTCGTCGAGTGTGAGGTGGTGGCGCGTAGAGAACCGCCGGTGTCTCTGGGATCGAGGTGACGGTGCGGCGATCCCGGCCTGGAGCGCGGCGTGCGCACATTCGAGCGTCTGTAAGTTTATTTTGAGTGAGTAGAAGCACGTCGCCGCCGTCGATTTCAGCTTACGCGAAATTAAAGAATGCAGCCATATTCCCTGCGACGAGTAACTACGTATCAGCAGCAGCAGCAGCAGTGGCAGCAGTGGCAGCAGCAACAGCAGTGGCAGCAGTGGCAGCAGTGGCAGGTGGCGGCCGGTTCCAAGCCAAGTGCAGTGCAACCAACGCGTTGGTAACTCCTTTGGCCCGATTCCTGGGAACTTTTTCATGGAAACTCTAGCAACTCCGGTCCTTCCATCACTTACTCGAGAGCATGTACTCGCTTGCCAGTTCTCGTCGTGGTATCCAACTTTCGCGAAACGTTCACTCAAATCGACTATCATCCGACCTCTAGACTCGCAGTTTCACGACTACCTACATGCAGACGGCGTATTCGTACCAGAAGGGTCTGACGATAGGTCCGCACTTCTCGCCCCCACGAGACGCTTGAGAAACTCAGGCGAACAAAGCGTAGACCGGAAAGCGAACTGTCTGATGATGGCACCTCGGAAGGAGAAGAAGAAGAACCGGACGCCTCTGCTGTTCCATCACATCCATACTCATTCCCCGAACTGGACGCCAAAATACGCGAGGTTGTGAAAGAATACGGCGGCGTGTTCCCAAAGCTCAACTGGACAGCTCCCAGAGTGCGTTGTATATCCTCTCTAATGGTAGTTGTACTGAGACAGTAGCTCGATCCACCACAGGACGCTCACTGGATCCTTCCCCCTTCGTATCCGATGAGGTGCACAAGTCCCGCCGATGTCTATTTGCTGCTCAAGTCGTCCGACTTCATATCTCACGACTTAGACTCATCGCTTGTCTTTGAGGGCACTGAACCCGTCCTACCGGACGATCGCGCGTATGAACTCGAGCTGGTCCTGCGCAAATGGTATTCTATTGACAAAAGTCTGGAAGTACGGTGCTTCGTTCGTGAGGGACACTTAATTGGCACGTCCCCATTGCCGCATAGGTAGATCGTATAACCAACCTAACCTACTAGCCATCAGTCAGCGTGACATGATTTTCTACCAACACTTGAACGACCCTGAGACGCAATTGAAAATGAAAGAGACCACTACCAGCTTTTGGGAAACGGAGATCCGACCGATCTGGACTGGGAGCCCCTCCTGTGAGTGCAAAATTTACTGTCAATCGTTACTGACATTCCTGTAGATGTGATTGACCTCCTGCTCAGTAAGAACCTGGCCCGCGCTCATATCATCGATTTCAACACATATACCGCACGTACAGATCCACTGCTTTTTACCTACGAAGAGCTAGCGAACCTGTTCTCCGAGCGAAGCTCTCGGGCGGTCCCCGCTCTTCGAGTGATTAATTCGGCCGCACATGCCATGGCCAATCGCAATGCACCTGACCATCAGCACAACATGGTACCCCTGGAGGCCTTTGCCCTTGGTTGGGACGCAAATGCCTTGGCGGAAATACAGAGAGTGGACGCAAATCCCGAAGAAGCAGAGTAAGATTCTGTAGAACGCTATAGATACAAACATAGTGGAATTGGTACCAGGCTCCAGTCTTATTAGTAATCCCCAGTCGTCGCGCCGGGCGTGCTCCCGCTCCGCGTAGTGAGGTATGCCAAAGGGTCGTCAGCATCGGCCGGAAAATCGAAACTGAAGTTAATCCCATCAACGGGGAGGGGTAACTGGTTGGGCTCGAGGCCAGGGATAGAATCAAGGAAAGACCACTCGAGGCCGCCGACGGATTGAGACTGCAGAGGGAACGTGGGGTCGATATTGGGCTGGCCTAGGACAGTTGTAGCATCCGGGAAGGCCAAATTTCCCATCCAGTCAAGGGGCGCTAGGAATTGGCCATTGGCCGTGGCTTCTACAGGGTCCCCCTGAGTGGATGGTGTCGGATTTGAACCCAGTTGAGATTCGGGGCTATGCCCACTAGGTTGGCTTGTAGATGGAGGCGGAGGACGGTCACCGGCAACTAGGCGAGTGTTTCCGACGAGTTTGGTGAGTTCCGCTATCTCTTGTTCTCTGGGCTGCCCCTGCCGTCCAGAATGGAACGTGGCATAGCTCTCCCGAGCCACATTCCTAAATTTACGGAGGATTGGCTAAAAAAAGAAATAAAAACCTGGCATTTCGTAAGTCTGAATATGGCTCACTAAGGCTGAGCCCATGCGGAGACATTCAGATGACTTTTCGCATACGTCACAGGCCACGTCCAGTGCGAGCAGTGCCGAAGGTGATAGAGTACAGCCCGGTGCGTGGGTCACCAGAGCAGCAAGGAGTACCTTTGAGACTATCAGGAGACGTTATGACCATCGATTTCAGGGCTTACGCCTGCGGAGAATGCCTGAAGGCCGTAGACAAACACTCGTGGCGCCACGCCTGGGAACTGGGACAACAGGTTCTTCATGTTCTCGATGACCACATTGCAACTTCGATGGACAGCGAGGGCGCTGGCTGCAAATTTATGTCGAAATGGGTCCCCTTTCTTATCTGCAAGAGCTTCGATGAAGGCACTGCGATGAAGGTGAAGAATTGCTGAGGAAGGCGTTAGATTGACCAGATATTACACTGAAGGTGAATATTAATCACTTGTCTCCTTCAACCCATGCAAAGCGAAGCTCTGCAACGCCAAGGACATCGCTGCAGGTGTTGGCAACCCTTGCAGAACAGGAATGGGAGGCGCTTTCCAGTCACGAAGTGCCTTATCCAGCTTGAATACCTGTAAACATGACTGGTGTGAGCATTGTTCAATAAAGAATCTGTGTTCTTTGCTCATACTGTTGCATATGTTGGCGGTTTGGTATTCAATGCTTCCTGAATGAAGACTTCGAGACATTCCTTGGTGAACACATATTTGTCAATCATGACTGAGGGAGAGTTAGAACATAAAGCGAGATCTACACCGATATGTATGTACGTACATGTGGGTTCGTCAGCCACTACCTCTGGGAGGGGGCAATTGAAATGCCTAGTTGTGCTGACATCAGCCAAGCACTTACGGCCATTGACGCACGTACGAAGAACAAATACCACTGGGGCGACCGTAGAAGATCGACTGCGTGTGATCTAGAAAGACCACCTCCCAGAAAAGACGCCTCCTCCGTTGCAACTCGGCCGGAAGCAGGTTCAAAGATGACATGTCCCTATCTGGATCACCCAATTAAAATATGAAGGCGTTTAATGGGTAATACGCGTACGCAACCCGATCTAGCCGAAAAGAGTGAGAGTTATATCACCAAAGGGGTGCGGACGTACAGCCTGAGCAATGCGAATCAAGGTGCCCGTGGAAGCCCAACAACGTGCGGGTCCATCGGGATCGTCGGAGAGTAGGTGGAACATGCAGACGACCACCTTCATAACACGAGTGAGGAATGGGACGGATCCGAGTAAAAATGACTTGCCAGGACTTGAACAGTCACCACAGAAGGGCTCTCCATAAATTCTGACATACCTAATGTTCCAGAGCCAGTTTTGTAAAATCTGTAGGCTAAAGCGTGTCGATCTTCTGCGTTGAAGTCGAACAGGGCACCGATGGACATCACAAGGAAAAGAAGTGCGATCTTGTCAAAAGTCATCCCGTCCCAGGACTGCCCTTTTGTTAGCGGTTCAAAGATTTCGGTCATAAACTCTGCTTGGGAGAACGGTGATGAGCTAGCAAGGATAATCAATTCGGTCTCTCAGTTTGAAGCGAACAAACTCACAACCAAGAAGCGTAGAGGAAGAAGTTTTCACAAAACGCGAGGGCGAGAGACCGCTCTGGAAGCATGGCTCGTAAGCCGGCTTTAACACTACTGGCACGTTCTACAGGGTTGGAAGTGAAGCTCCAGACACGTCCCAAGATAACGATCTCCATTGGAAGCTCGCTGTTTCGCATCAGTGTGGGTATAAGGGGTCCATAAAAGCTGCGTACCACGCAGAGGGGATCATACGGGCCGCCTTCACCACAGCACGTGAGTCAGAAACCTATTATCAAGGTAAGTGACCTCCGCGTGAAAGGGAGCATGTCAAGAGCTACCGCACCTCCAAGAACAGCTCGCTACTAGCCGTGGAGCCAAGATATGTGCTGTGACCCCCGTCTTTTTCTGGATTTAGGACGAGTGTACCAAAAGAATTGACTGATACGGTGTTGAGTTCATTCTATCCGACACCAGTCAACATAAGGTCGTCTGTGGGAAGACACCACGATCTGCGAGAACCAATGAATGAGTACCTTCGCCATACATGTACCGACATTGTTTGCATGCTTCAACGCCATTAGCTCTGACGAATTGGGTTAATTCCGTTCAGTACGGGGTCGTGCGGCATACCTTCGTGCAGAGGGTGACTTGGCTCATATACGGCCTTGTCACCCTTCAGCGCATCAAGTACAGCTTGCTGAAGTTGCGCGATGTGACGGTCCAATTGACTGTTACGCTCCTGCAGTTCACGTATGGTGCTCGTCGCGGCAGATCTGAACAGAGTCGCATCAAACCAAGCTAATTTATGGGGCAAGGGGTGCCTACAGGAGAAGGCTGGTTGCATCGCTCCCTGTATCTGTATTTGACGCCCCAGTGCAGCGATCTGCGAGGCCTCGTTTGAGGCAGCTAGAACACGGACTTGTACGATTACATCTAAGTGGTGGAAGGGGTTAGAAGCGGATTTGAGGTCTCATTTGGCAACGGAGCATCGCCCGCTCCACGACAAACTTGAGCTTAGCCCTTCTGCATTCCAAGCACGATTGCGGTTGAGGTCCTCTTCTTGTCCGAGATGACGGCACCTTCCCACCACTAGGTTCGTTGCTCGACCAGGCTGCACTAGGGATGAACGGCAACGCCGACCCTGGGTCCATGGGACGTGGTCGGAGACTGAGGCGCGTACAAAACAAAGCGATCCGGCCGACGCGGCATTACTCGAATACTTACATATCAATTTCAATGAGCATTGGCGCCGACCTCAAACCTCGCGGCAAGGCTGATCATGTAAATCGTAGCACCATATAAATATCCATAACCCCTTTGCGTTGGTACATAGTACACCCGTGCTCCGATGCTAAACCAAGCTTTCTTGAACGCCTCCCGTCATGCTGTTCCAGATATCCCCGTATAGAAGGTCCAAAGGGTCCTTACTAAGCACATCATTAGTCGACTGCATCCCGAGCCAGCTCTCGATAGACGTATTTGCTTTGTTCGCGGTCCCATACAACGGGTCGCCGTGACTAAGCCGAGTAAAATGGTTAGTGCTATTTGCTCCGCATCTGATTTGTAGGTCACTAGATGTACATACTCAAAGTGACGTGGGTGTTGGTGTAGAGTCGTTAATTTTCCGCTTTCGGTCCACGCATTGAACTCTTGTGCTAGAATCGGATGGACATGGTCAAAGGCGAAATCTGGTGAAGATTTCGTAGAGGGGGCAATGGCTGCGGATACTTGGATTGCTCCGGTCATGATCGTTGGCTTCTTGCTACCGAACGTGCTGTTGCAGTAAGTCTCTGCTCCGGCCACGGGGGTCACTTTCTTCTCCACCACAAGTGCCCCACCGGTGAGCCTGTCGAGTTCGTTGATGGAGGAGGACGAGCAAGCATATTCTGGAACGTGGTTTCCTCCAACCTGTGCAGTGTCGTAGTGGGCTCTAGCCATGTCGCGGAGTCGCTTGATGATAGGCTAAAGGAAAATAAAATAAACAAATAACCGGTTAGGCTAATGTGAGGTAGCTCGTTGTCATACCAATGCCAAAGATATCCTGACTCGGGTGGAACTGGCTGCTTGCCGGAACATCTCGTAAGCGGTCTCAACTTCTTGCATTGCAGAGTGTGCGAGACTCAACCTCGGGGCTCTGATCACAAGAGTTGAAAGAGTGATCTACGCGAGTAAGAGCTCCAATTCTACTCGCTCGATTCGAGGCTTACCGAGGCCGAAAATGCATCAAGAGCGTGCGTGTAGACTTGAGGTGCAATAGTTGGGAACCTACTGAATAGAGTATGGACATGACGAATCACGGAACAAGCGCCTGCAGATTAAACTGTGTCAAACCCTAGTTTGTCAGGAGGTTTCTGGCTCACTTTGTTGGACCGCAATAACGCTCAAGGCATATTTCGAGGTAAATATGTCTAAAGTAATGCTTTTTATGGATTGGAAGAAGAAGGGTCGGTGGAGGTACATGATCGCTAGCTCTTGCTGTTAGTGAACGAACGATGGGGGCGAATACGCTATACCTGATTCCTTCAAACTGAGCAGAGAGTGTACTACCGCAACCTTATTGAAGTCTGACGGTTCTACGACTGCTGGTATTGTTGGCACAGGTATTAGGAAGTTGCGTATCTTTTTGTCCAGCTCGAGGATAGCAGAGTACTGCGGAGTTTTGACAGCGAGGGCCTTATCAAGTACTTCTCCCAAACACTCTGACACAAACCGTAGCTTGGTGGGGTCGTCTGAGGAGGGGTTAGATAGAAACATTTGGTGGTGTAGAGGTCCTCGTACAGTCGTCTTCGGGTTCAGGGAGTTGGCAATCGAAATGTCTACCTCGAATGAGCGCAGAAGGTAGGGTAGTAGGCAGACTTACGATGGGAACGCGGCGCGGGGTCGGCCAAACCACAAGGACATAACAGAATCATAATAGTGGAGTTCGTAGAAGAGCCTTCTTCGAGATTGAAGAACTTTCTCTTCTAACCCCCAATATTTCCCATCTCGTTGTAGTCCAATCTGAGGAAAGGTGAGTTACAGAAATCGGGAAGCTGCACCACGAACGCTTTGTGCCAAACGCATGGCCATTCCAATTTGTGCCCAGGCACGATTTTGTGCGAGGTTCGATTCAGCCGCCGAGATTTGCCACGCAAGGACAACCTAGAAGGAATGGTGAGGTCATTCTGGAGTCGATGAAATGCAGCCTACCAGTGTTTGTATGCAACGCAAGGTAGGTACATCCTCAAAACGTGCCATAGCCAGTGCAGAACAAGCGAGCTGATGGTACTTGGTGGCGGTCTTCTTGGGGTTTTGAACATCTGCATAGAGAACGCCGACTGCGAGCACAGCGTAGAAAAGTGCGATGCAGTCAAAGGGGACGTCGGTCCAATCTCGGGTGTACAAGTGCTCAAACACATTCGAGTAAAAGTCAACTCGAGAGAAAGGTGAGACCAACCAGGTCCCATAGAGGTTATACAAATCAAGCCAGTGTTCACCTAAGGGAATATCAGAACACATTTCTCATCCACGTGTGTCCATTTACCTGATGTTCTGGGAGGTGCAGACTTGCTCAGCTGCGTTCTCATGTGGGCTGGATCAAACTCCATCGTGGATAGCGAATACATTCTTCCAAGTACGATTAACCCTGGATCGAGTGAATTGTCGACAGGTGGGAGAGGAAGCGGGGGATTCGGTTCTGCCATACTCAGAAAGTGTTCGGACGCAGCAGTTGCTCTGCATGGAGGTTGAAGAGCGTCTTTGCGGCATATTGAAATGAACATACCCGTACCACTGTGTTCTCCCGCTGTCCTCCTCAATCGTCAAGGTTCCAAATGACTTTGTAAGTCCGTCGTCCGGGTCTGAACTCGAGGAGTCTTCGATGGGGAATATCGGTTCTTGGGCGAGTAATGGATGGGAATCAGAGGAGGTGGATTTATGGGATTGGCGGAGCGCGGTTTCCAGCTCCTTGACTCGTGCTTTCAACTGCTGTATCTCTGAATCGGAGGCTGAAGAGGGAGATTCCATGATCCTACTTGGGTAACATGTGAGGTATGCATTTGACTTTTCATTCGGGACCTACTTTATGATTCGAGGGACTGTAGAAAGTGAACCATCTGGGCACAGGTGGGCTCGTCCCCGCTTCTGGCAATTTTCACAAGGAAGCGACTCTTTGACATTACAACGGAGCTTCAATCTCCGACACTCTTTGCAAGAAGACGGAAGCGGGCCGCGTTTGCCTCTCGGGCGCCGTTGGATTGGTCTTGACGACTCGGGAGGTGATGCATCGCTTGAACCGATGGAATCGTGTTGTGGTGATTGATCCATGTCCGAGTTATCAACGTCGATATCAGAGGGAGAGGCTAGAAAAGTAAGCGCCCAGCACAAACACTGCATTCTTGGCCTTTGCCACCAACTCGAATGTCTGTTAAACGCGGTAGCGACGCGAC
>Ga0307513_10009798_pt1 | contig 12098 bp, 19 predicted proteins | sample 15_EM_MG_FD_202174 | JGI IMG/M metagenome (GOLD analysis project Ga0307513, IMG submission 202174) | Populus trichocarpa ectomycorrhiza microbial communities from riparian zone in the Pacific Northwest, United States - 15_EM | ecosystem: Host-associated > Plants > Roots > Unclassified | place... | reverse complement strand
AGTTGCGATATCCTCTTTCCCGAACCAGATCCGAGGTTTGATCAGAATTTCCCGAGGGTATCGACAAAGTGGCCAGCCATAGGTTGTGCGTGAAACCGAGAGTAAAGCTGATGTTCGGTTATCGTGAGTGTTCCTGTTTCAGTGCGGTGTGATTCGAGTTTGATCCTGTTTCGTCGAGTATGCAGGATCAATGTCGGAAATGGTCTGAAGCTAATGATGGTGGAACAGCCCTGGAGCAACGATGTGTAACAGCTGATAGTAGTAGCGTTACTTATCCAGCGCGCATGAGAATATATGCACGTCATGAGCAGCATAATTTCCAACACTCCCACTCTGCGCATCACTTGCGTGTAAAACAAAATAAAGAAATTCCAAAAGAAATAAACAAATAAATAAACACAAAGGGAAACATCAGAACAGTAGCACAAAAGAAATGAAAGGATATCACAGACACTCCCACTGTAAGAAAAGGTTAACGATAGAACTTCATTTGTTAGACCTCATAGACTCCCATATCTTTCCTCAACCTTTCAACCTTATCCCGTGCCAGAGGCTTTGTGAGTAGGTCCGCTAACATGTCACCCGTCGGTAAGTACTCCAAGATGATTTCTTGCGAGGTAACCTTCTCCCGAATAAAGTGATGCTGGATACATATGTGCTTCGTCCAGCTATCAAATTCTGGGTTTATGGCCAGGGCCATGCTGCCCTGATTGTCGGCAAATATAGTTATGGAGGCCTCGCAGTTGTAGGGTGTTGCGGTTGTTGAAAGTTCGGTAAGGAATCGTTTGACCCAAATTGCCTCCTTGCAAGCTTGGGTTAGTGCCATATACTTGGCCTCGGTAGAGGAGAGGGCGATTGTGGGTTGCTGTTTGCTTGACAAGGAAATGGCGGTATGTGGTGAGTTGGGTCTCCCGTCGCTAATATTACAGACAGAGGCACCCGTGCTGCGACGAGTTTCGCTATCACCTGCCCAGTTGGCGTCACTAAAGACAAAGGCAGTTAGTGGGTTACCCTTTGCTTATGGGCCAAAATGGAGACCGACATGGCGGGTCTTGCTTGTGTATCGTAGAAGGCGCTTGGCTGCCCTCATATGTTCTGTCGAAGGATTAGAGCTATACTTACTGAGTCTTCCAAGAGCGAAGGCAAGGTCAGGACGAGTGCAGAGCATTAGGTACATGATTCTACCAAGAATGCTGCGGTAGAGAGTTTCGTCTGCTGGGTGATCGGGGGTGGAGGTACTGGTCAGCCGGCTGCCAGGGTCCATGCGGGTTGATACTGGATATGCGTCCTCAAAGCTAAATCGCTTCATAACGGTTTCGATATATTGATCTTGGAGCAGTGTAATTTTATTTTGTGCTGGCTGCCGAAGGATCTTCATTCCTAGAAAGAAGTGAGCGGGCCCTAAGTCTTTCAGTGGGAACTGCCTTCCGAGCTCTTGCTTAGCTTGTATAATGTCAGCGTGCTCTCCCACCCATAAGATATCATCAACCCAGATCAGGATCCAGAGCGGCTTCTGTGTATCTCCCAAGCGGTAATAAACAGCGTAGTCCTCGACGGATCTGATAAACCGGCACTTTCTAACGAGAAACCTATCCCATGCGAGGTTCCAGATTCGACCCGATTGCTTGAGTGCATAAAGGCCACGAAGTAGGCGACAAACCATTTTCCTATCGCAAGTTTGTTGTACCGATATTCCTTCCGGGATATCCATATAGACTTCATCTTCTAACTGGCCCAATAGGTACTACGCGGTTTTAATGTCTCCCTGATGGATCTCGAAGTTGTAAAATGCGGCGAGGGCAAGAATGATATGCAATGATGTAAGCTTGACAACGGGGGCATTGGTTTCCAGGTAGTCCACTCCGTACTGCTGCGTAAAACCTTTGGCGACTAACCTAGCCTTATATCGGAGAGTCTGTCCTTTGGCTCCTTTCTTTTCGCTAAATACTCAGCGGCATTTGACAGTCGACCTACGATCAGGTAATTCGGTCAGTGTCCACGTATTGTTTTCCTCCAAGGACGTAAGCTCTTCGTTAATAGCGAGCTTCCACTGGTTAGAGTTGGGACCGGTAATCGCTTGATTGTACGTAGTCGGTTCTGTTTCGATGCTAGGCTGCTCTGATAGGCGTGGCAGTTGGTACCAGGTAGTGGGTCTGGGTTGGAGCTTATTGCGAGGCGTGAGAACTCTTCATCGTGGAATCGTGTGGAAGTGAAGCGGCCGGCATTGGTTCGTCGCGGGCGCTGCGAGTATTCTTCTTCCTGGCGGGGCGGATTGGGGAGTAATTGAGGCCGAACATAGATAGGGTCTTCTGGGGTATCAGGTGGGAATTGGCCTGGTGTAATAGGCTTTTCTGGAGTCGGCGGTGGTTGATTGGAGGCTTTTGGGGATGGTGATCTAGATTGAGGGTTGGGTGTCAAAGTTGATGCAGAAGGGACTTCGTCTACGTCATCCTCACTCTCATCCGATATTTGCACAATGTCGCTGCTTTTCTCACTTTGTGCTGGCTTTGGATCGGTTTGCGGAGTTTGTTTGAGGAGGGTAAGGTCCCGTGTAATGTGAATTTGTTTGTTGATAAGTACCCGATACTGATTTGTGCCCTCATAGCCGACAAAGACACATCTCTGACCATTGGGTTCCCACTTCGTTCTGAGTTGTTTGGGTGTATGCTTGTATCCGATCGCTCCGAAATATCCTAGCAACTGGAGCTTCAGACTATCACCTGTCCAAGCCTCTAATGGCGTTAGCGCATCTCCCAAGATGTTCATAGGACTTCGGTTCTTTAGGTAAACTGCTGTTCGTACAGCTTCCCCCCAGAGCTCCATTCCTAATTCAGATTGGTGGATCATCGCTTTGGCTCTTCCAATTATAGTTCGATTTGCGCGCTCACTCACACCATTTTGTTCTGGACTGTAGGGTGCGGTTTTCTCTCGTATAATACCGCTGTCTTTTAGTAGCTGATCAAATTCATAGCTGGTATACTCACCTCCCCCATCGCTCCTAAACTTTTTATTTTCTTACCCTTATATGTTTCAACCAGGGCCTTATACTCACGAAACTTACCAATAACTTCGGCCTTAGATTTCAAAGTATACACGATTGTATATCTTGTGAAATCATCAATAAAAAGAAGAAAGTACTTTGCCTCTCCAAGGGACAAGCGACTCATTGGCCCAGCCAGGTCACTGTGAATGAGCTCGAGTGGCTCCTGGGCGCGATGGGTAGCGGGTGCAGAGTTTGGCTTTCGGGTTTGTTTTCCAACTAGGTAATGTTCGCAGGTAGGGTTTGTGACTGTACTAGTAATTGTGATATCAGAGTTCTTTTTCGCTAGTGCCTTGACGTCATCAAAGCCCAAGTGGCCAAGGCGGTGATGCCACTCAATGAGTGTTGCGGAGGTGGAGGCAGTTATTGCGCGGTTTGCTGTCGAATCGTTCTTCTGACTCGTTGTACTGGTTAACCGAATATAGGAGTTCCACGAAGTTCTGCCCCTGCTATTGCTTCCTTGTTCTTCGATATTTCGACCTTTTGTCCATCTCTTTCCCTAAATACTACGATGCACCGGCCTGCTGGATGCATCTTACAGATACGAGGTTTTGGGATCCTAGATCTGGAACGTACAAGCCCTCACGAAGTTTGATTTCAGTGGTCGTGTGGTTTCCTTTCTCTACTGCGAGCCAGATGTCGCCGACTCCTGCTGCTGTTAATCTGGCTCCGTTTGCGATATGCATATAGGTGGCGTATTCTCTGAAGTTGGAAAAGTAGTGTCGTTGGGAGCTCATATGGTGAGAGGCACCAGAGTCGAGTGTCCATTCATCCTCAGTTCGTTGGCTCTCCTTATTTGCCATCCAGGTAATAGTGGTAGTCTTCGGTGGGCGAGCAGTATGAGCTGAGTTAGGAAATTGTTGGTGTTGACCTCTCTGTTTCTTCAGGCAGTTTCTAATCCAATGTCCTTTTTCCTTACAATATAGACAACTATCTTTATCCACCAATGTATTGGATGCTGAGCTACTTTTCTCGTTCTCCATTCCTCTCGCTTGAGACGGTCCTGATGTGCCGACCCAAGTTATGTTAGGGCCACGACTGGAGTACCCTCTTCCACGGCCGTTGCGGCCACGGGTCATCCTTCCACGACTTCTTTGTGAAGAAATGAAGGCACTAGTACTGGTACTTGTACTAGATGGACTCTTGGTAGGCACTCCCGTAAGCTGTTGGTGTTCGAGAATTAACCTGTGACAGAGGTGGTCATATGAGATATCCGTGAAGTTCGAATTGTTCGATATTAAGGTGCGAAAAGGATGATACTCGGTTGCTAAGTTTGACAGAAGTGCGTAAATCTTGTCTTTCTCTTTTTGGATTTCTCCAGCTCCGGCTAGCTGGTTAAACAACCTTTCCAACTTCGAAATATAGTCGACCATAGGTTCACCCGCGAATTGGGTGTTGGCCAGTTCTGAACGAAGATCCCATATACGGGCCTGGTCGTTTCCTGCATAACGGCTTTCGAGTTTGGCCTACAGTTTGTGTGGATCCTGCTCAGTCGCGTAAAGTTCCCGATGATTGCTGTCTAACAGGCGGCCCATGAGGCCTCGGGCTTTGCCGCTTTTTTCTTTAATCGTGGTTTCGGAGGAGGTAGATTCTTCGGGTGCGGTGGAGATCAAATCCCAGTAACCCTTTTCTGCAAGAATGTCAATGACGGCCAGTCGCCATTCACGATAGTCGGATCTGCGGGATAGAGCTTTGACTCCTCTTCCAGCAAGGAGCTTATATTCGGATAAGGAGGACATGTTCGGATGTGGTCGAAAGGTGCTTCGGATGTCAATCCGGCCTCATAACCTTTTCAACACCAAGGTTCAGGCACAGCGGATTCCGAGTTCAGACACGGATTGATGCAAGTTGATTGTATATAGCAAATATAAAAGAATATGATTCAGATGAAAGCCTTATAAAAAGAATGGACAATCGGAAAATGATAAAACGGAAGTAAAGAATAAGATAAGACAGGCGAAGAGAGAAGCGAACGATGATGAACTAATGATGAACAAATCAAGGGAAAAACAAGCTTCCTTATATCCAATCCTTCCTCCGTAACATGCTACCAGCCCATGCACAATCCTGCTTCTCAGTCCCTTCCACTCAGTAGTTGCGATATCCTCTTTCCCGAACCAGATCCGAGGTTTGATCAGAATTTCCCGAGGGTATCGACAAAGTGGCCAGCCATAGGTTGTGCGTGAAACCGAGAGTAAAGCTGATGTTCGGTTATCGTGAATGTTCCTGTTTCAGTGTCGTGGGATTCGAGTTTGATCCTGTTTCGTCGAGTATGCAGGATCAATGTCGGAAATGGTCTGAAGCTAATGATGGTGGAACAGCTCTTGAGCAATTATGTGTAACAGCTGATAGTAGTAGCGTTTCTTATCCAGCGCGCATGAAAATATATGCACGTGATGAGCAGCATAATTTCCAACACAGGAGACAGGTTTAAATACAAAACCCAAGAGCGATAACCTTCCTGCAATGACGATCATTACCAGTAGCTGTGCACATACCGGAATTCTCTAATCCTACCAGACCAAAGAAAGAAACATAGCTCAGCCTCCACCAGTGCTACATGACTATTCCATACCAGGAATCGTAAATATAAACTTCCAACAAAGCAAACTAAACATAGAAATACCATAGCATAGCCTATCTGACTCAGAGATAGTGGCGGAGCTGAAATCAAATCAAATAAACCAAATATATATCAACTAAACATAGGAGATCCTGCACTGCCCACTCCTATGTACCATTACCGGAACATGTACACATTTTACAGGGACAAACAAATACCCACAACCAAGAGGAAAGAAATTCAGCATGAAAAACCACACCTTACATAGAAGACTCTATGGTATGGGTCTAACGGCAGACCAGCCACCAGCCCAAACTAATGCGGAGGAAAGCATACAAAAGCTTAACACGCTGAGAACCACCGGAAAGATGTAGAGGAGAAAAGAAACCCTTCAGCAGGCTCCACTAAACAAAAGAAAAGAATCTTACGGCCCAGGGCCAAGCAGAGAGGATAAACTACAGTTGCCTGGATGCCTGGTTGGCGGAGGGAATTCAGGGAACATCAGGAAAAAAACCGTTTACTTCACACGCATAGGGCACTTGTCCGGACGGTGTGTGTCCGCCCCATTCGTTCCGTGCGTCGTGAACGTCCGCCTTTGCGTCCTGTGCCTCCTGAACATCAAGAATGTCCAGGCGTCCTAGGATTGCACCTCCTGTGCCTGGTGCCTCCTAACACCTTTGTTCCCTTCCTCACCACCCGGAGCACTTGTCATGGCCTGATTCCGTGCGAACACCCAGCTTTACTCTCTTCTTGCCTGGGGGTCTCTCGTGTATACCTGCCAGATTCTGGGAGCATGATGGCCTAGATTCGTCTGGCGACGCCCCATAATGCTTGCAACACCCTACCGACACTCTAGGCGAACTCCTCCCATCGTCCGCATCCTTCCGGCACCCTTCCCGGACTCTTACCCTCGTCCGCACCCTGCCGGTCCCACTATGCAGACACCTACCTTCGTCTGCTTTCACCCTCTCGATTTCTAGCATAGCCTGTATATAATTTTATATATTTCATTAAGGGTAGTCTGCTACACCCTTGTGGCTGAGTTGAATCCGGGCACCTGGATGGGAATTGCCATCTCACGCTTCCGGCTTCAACTTGGCCGCGTGCCTATTATACACCATTCCGCAGTCTAATCCACAACATATTTGACACGTCTACCCTACTCTCACCGCTGAGTGGAATCCGTGCACCCGGCTGGCAATTGCCATCTTAAGCGTCCGGCTTCAACTCCGCCGAGTGCGTATTATACACTATTCTGTAGCCTTATCCACAACATATTGCACACATCCGCCCTACTCTCACGGCCGAGTTGAATCCCGGCTCCCAGGTGGCAATTGCTGTCTTAAGCCTCCAGCTTCAATTCGGCCGTCTGCATATTATACACAATCCTGTAATATTGAATAATCTAATATATTTCATTAAACGTCCCCAGATCAATCCTGTGATTTACTATCCATTGGCCCTCCCCGGTGGGAGTGCGTACGCCTGTCCAATCACAGTCGCTATATCAACTATTGACATCGCTCCACCACTACTCCGCTTCCCGACTTGTATATGTCCGCTTGCGAGATGGGATCTACAACAATTGATCAGATTGAGTAAGGGAAGTAGTGGTAGGCACCGGACACCACCGGCCTCGCTGAAGACGGTTCTTATCTTGAAAAGGGCTGACAGTTGCGCCACCCCCCGCCCGCGAAGATCTTCATTAATGGCCTCTCCACTCGCCAGGATCCAGACCCAATCATTTCTGGGACCACAGCTATGGAAAGCCATTGTTCCGGTGCTGCGGGCTCACTGAATCTGGAAAAGGTCCATTTCCTGAAAGTCAGGAACTGGAATTTCAAGGTGTGTAAATTGCTCTACGGGAAGTAACCCTAGTTCGGTAGGGTCAGAAGAGAGCAGATGGTCATCCGGTATAGTGTGCTTGGTAAAACGTAAGACCTTCTCCATTATGTCCCCATAATCGATGTTGCAGGTTCTGCAGAGCTCAATCAGCGTGCTGACGTTCTTCATCAGGCCTTTGAGAATTCTCCCAGATGCAGCCGCGGTCTCCCTCCCAGTGCCTTCTATTGCGACGACATTTTCTGCCTTCAAAAGAACCTCTAGTGTCTGTAGCCACATTGCTAGGGCATGCTGGCCGCTATAGTGTGACAAGCTCTGACGGGCAGCTTCATTTTTGTTTCACCTGCCGTAGCCCTCCTTGATTTGATCCTCATGTGCTAGTTCACCGATCTCAGTGGAATACATTGATAAGGATCCAAAACGTCTTACGTTGGAGGAAAAGTGACTAAGATCGTGCATTTTGATGAACTTGAAGTGGATTTCCCAGCGGATCAAATCCGCCCGCTGATTAACCCTGTGAAGTCTCTCTTGATCCGCCTGCCGACGCCGTTTGGCCGGAGAGGTACGGCGAATCTCCTGAGCACGTTCATTGGCGATTAGATCCTGTAACTCCCGATCCTGGCGGTTTGCTTCCGCGCGGGTAGCTTTCAATGTACAGAATTCGAGGAAACTGTCTTTCGTCTGGTGAAATGTCAGCAGATACCATTCCATGTAGGAAAGTGTATTTGGTGTATGGCTGCGATATTGGGCGATGAGGGAGAAATCAACCAGAGTATGAACACACTTCAAGGAAATGTGGAAATCGTGATGCTGAGAACTGTCCAGACTTCGCAATGGGGATGCCAGTACGGCCGAAATACACCGGTTAAGGTTGCGCATTTCCTTTCCCTACCATTGTGTAACTTCTCGATAGGCCTTTTTTGGTACACTGAATCCTGGATAAGGTGGAATTTCTTTCCAGGCATCGTCGAAGGCCTGCTGCTGTTTATGCTTTTTCAGGAACCCTTGTACCCATTGCATCATATGTTTGAATAGGCCAAGGTACATGTTGGACCACAGGTCCGGCTTGTGTAGGTTGGACGGGTTCACTCGGTGCAGTCCAGTGAATACATTCCAGCCTATTTTCACGCGCCCCTGCAGAAAATACTCCCGAATGCTAGCAGCCTCTCCCGACTCAAGCTGCCTAGCTTTCTTTTCATATATGGCGTAGTCGCGGATCTCATATACCTCGCGCGGATTTCTACCAAGCTCATTGCATGGAACCGCACACTTTGGGCATGACTTGCTGCCTATCCCATGCAAGGTCATATGTTCAGCATGATTCGCAATCCAGGCCGACAGGATGCAAAAACCAAGGCGTGTTTTACCATCTGCACAATCCATAACTATGCCTTTATGGGAAGGATTGTGCAAAGGTGCGAGGACAAGATCAAAGACAGCCCACAGAGAATCCGCATTGATTTGCTGTTGGCTTTCATCTGCCCGGCTTGATTCACCTGTGAGCTTTGGCGGTACAGGCAGCAATGCCACAAGTAGGACTGACATTTTGGCAGGGCTGTTTCTCGTCTGGGAAATGATATTGCCGATCCTGATATAGACTGGCCAGGCTTTCTTGTCCCCCAAAAAATTGGTTAAGTGAGTCTGGTCCGACAATCCAATGATACGTACCACAGTTGACCCAGCAGGGAGAGTATTCTACCAGAAAATGCAATAAACGGTGAGCACTGCAAACAGAGCGCACTTGCACATGTCAGGACATATTTCATACCTGTGTATCCCACCACCAGTCCGCCATATGCATCTCTGAGTATAATCACTCCCTTCTTGAATTGTATGCCCCTACAGGTGGGTAGACCATCTCTGATCTATACGTAACGTGGCTGATCAGGAAATGAACGCAGTCAATCACATTCTGAAAATAGAAAGTTGTCGCACCCTGATCATCATCAATTGCAGCTTTGGTCCACACCAGGTAATAAACAAATGGGGCCAGTTCGTCAAGATGTTGTCGCATGGTATACGCTGACCGGAACGATCTGGCATCCGTACCACCCAATCTATCGGCAATCCGGGACTTGGCTACCTTCTTCCGAACAAACCAAGTCCCTAAATTAGAGTCCGCTTCCGAAGAGAAAGGGCACCAGGGGTCATTTGTTGTGGTCAAATTGAGCTCTGCATAGTTAACAACATCGCCGTGTGGTCTTCCAGCAGCTGGAATAATCTCTCGGCCGGATGGGCGCCCGCGAGCCAGTGGTTCAGAAGTGTCCTCGGCATCTGAATCGTCTTATCTATTATTTTCTATCTCGTTATATGCCGCCTGATCTTCAATCTCGAGCTGAGGATCAGATTCATAGTCTGAGTCCTCCGGATCGACGTTTTCATGCCGTCTGAAAGCGGTCGGCTGCGGTGAGCCCTGGTCTGCAGTTGCACGGACTCGGAGGGATAGAACAATATCAAGATGGATTGTTTGAAGGTGCTTTTCATATGCAGCTGGCTGTTGATACCGTCACCTGGAATAAGGACACCCGGTGGAGTTTGAGGTCATCGTGTTCAAGTGTGGTGATTGTCTTTCAAGTGGTCTGACGGAGCGGACGTGTGCTGATGAGGTCAGACAGCCTGCGGCTGATTTAGTCTTTCAAGAACAAAAGCAGACTTGTTTCAACAGGTGGGGGGTAACTTCAAGCTTGTTTGATAGGATGGCGAACAGGTCCGCACGTTCAAACTGTCATTCACTACTATTTACTGTAACAATCAACTTGAGAAATTGAACTTTGAGGTTGACGCGCTGCTGTTGACTGATAGTCCGGTCGTCTTCTCAATATGGAAGGTAGATGTTTAAGAAGGTCTTGGCTCAGGGTGGCGGCTCCTGTGCGGCTCCGTTGCGGATTAAATGCTTATCTGGAGCTTACCCCCCCTTTATGTGTATATCACGTGACTTTTCCAGATCCCAATATTCAAGTTTGTACAGGGCACAATCCTGCGAACCCACCCTCCTCATGCGGTCTATAAAGCTCCCCCCTTTCTCCCTTATCCAGCTTCTCTCCATACTCCTTTACTGAACCACAATCAGATCCTTCATCGATCCGCACGTCGATCCTAATAGAACCCATTGACATCAAGCTCAGCGTAACTTCTTACTCATCGGCGGTACAACTTGTATATTCTGAGCTTAATTCAGCAGTACCTATGTACGTTTCCCTAGCTAATAGTCTTCTCACAGCCATTTATCGTCCGCAGAATCCCGTCTATTATCTTCACATTCCTCATCTCGAGCGACTCCTCTCATGGTCCGCAGACTCCTCTTATGGTCCGCAGAGCTCCCCAAAGGTCCGCAAAGCTCCCCAATCGTCCGCAGAACTTCCCTTATGATGCGGCTGCCAGCCGTATTGTTATTTATCTATCCAGCACAAACAACTCAACCCCCAAGCTAACATGGCCCCCTCACAAGCCGGATTCAGCTATAAAATAACGCCGGGCCATGAAAACGCTGGTGATGTTTTCTGGTGTAAGTATGTCTGCGGTTTCCTGAAACCAGGCATTACGAATCAGGCTTATAGTAACGGGCGGGGGGGCATGAAGTGTAAGATGTAGGAAGACAGGATTCGAAGCTGGAGGCAGAGTACTGATGGCCAATGGACCGCCATTCAGGCACATATTCTAACTCTCGCACCCTTTGCTACCCCGGGCAGTCGCAGGGCTGCACTCTGGGAGACTGACAATGTTAGAGGCAGACATTTTACAGAATGCCTCGATATTTTGCTGAAAGACGTAGCAAAAAAACATCGGAACACTCTGGAAAGCATAACGAGAGCACGAGGTGCTCCCATTCTGGCCGCTCCAATTCCGCCCGAAAAGGATCCTAAGTTGTCTTAATAAGTCTGCACTCAATCGGTATGCAGTATGCTAACATGTCACCCGCCGGTTTGGCCGGCCCGCGCAGGCTCCGCCTCTGGATAGAGGAGCCATCCAGTTTGCACCCAGGTGCCCCCAACCCTCCTGGATGGGACAAGGTCCCATGGCAAACAGGGGAGCAGGTTTACTGGCTGGAGATGGCTGAGCCCAGCTTTAACAACGTCCTGGAGGAGATAGACAGGGTCATTGAACGCGGATAAGGGTATCACGTACTTGTTGGTGCAAGGAGAGAAGGTACACAAATCCTCTGGAACGATCCTGATGGGCAGGTACGGCGTGGTGAAATGGTCCCGGTCCTCTGTGTGTAACGGGGGCACTCTGTAGGAACACGGCTCCTAAGATTGCGATAGCGCCGAAGACTCAAAGTAGAAGTAAGAATCAAAATAAAGAAAAAGATAATTCAAAGCAGAATCAAGCGGTAAAACTTAATATCATTAAGCCTGAAAGCTTCACTCAATAAGTTCTCTCGAGGATCGTTGGTTATCAGAATAGGGTGTCTCTCGCTTTAGTTAAGTAGAATAAGGTAAAGCCAGAGGAAACCCGTCAACCATTCTGACCTTTGGCGAGCACCCTGCTCAGCTCAGGGCTGTCCAACTCAGCTGCCTAGAGTGAGCCAACACTCGGAGGCAGTCGGACCGCTCGGATATTAACTATCTCCACAAATAGGAAGTGCTTCCGGTGATGTCTCTCCAACTACATCTGCATGAGCGAAAGCCCTTTCCTATCGGTAGCATATCAGTG
>Ga0307513_10009797_pt1 | contig 12098 bp, 13 predicted proteins | sample 15_EM_MG_FD_202174 | JGI IMG/M metagenome (GOLD analysis project Ga0307513, IMG submission 202174) | Populus trichocarpa ectomycorrhiza microbial communities from riparian zone in the Pacific Northwest, United States - 15_EM | ecosystem: Host-associated > Plants > Roots > Unclassified | place... | reverse complement strand
TACACACGATATAAACCTGGAGCGACGCCGCGGCGTGGTCACGTGAAAGTCCACGTACCGTGGGTTGGACGGCGGCAAGTTCCGCCGTTCCAGGCCAGCCGCCTTTTCCAATTTCCGGACTTTCTGTTGGGATGGGTATGAAATTACGCAACATCATGGACGCATAAATTTCGGTCACCCAACAACATACGGTGGGCTCATTCAACAAAGTCGGCGTGCTGGACGAAACGAAGAAATAGAGGGTTCAGCGCTCATGGTTGAACATATCTCACATCCAAGAGATCGAACGTTCTTCTTTAATCCCCGAGCTTACAAAAAATGCTCTGTATCGATTACTCCCACCAGACCTGCGGAGCTGTATTCGGGCGTACAGTATCATCCGCAAATGGTTCATCTCGAAACTCGTCGCCCCGAGAATTGGTCTTCGTTCCAGACAAGCTCGGATGGAGTTACGTCTGCAAGCCATCGAAGACTCATTGACGGTCGACATGGGTTGGCTCTTGGAACGTATGTTTGAGCTTAATTCTACGATCGGTGCTTCAGCCGATGAAGGCCAGAATCTTGTTAATTTCAATAAGCGTAGGTGAGTCTAGGTCCGTGGATGTCGAGGGCAAGGACATGCTCATGGGAGGTTTCCTTCAGATCCTGCCCTTGGTGAGTAGCCTTCCACATTAATTTCGAGTATCGTCTTGGAATATTTCTACGATCCCATACAAGGATACTCAAAGTTTTCCTTGCAACGGCGGAATTTAGGGAAACATTCGAGGACTCATTTCATGATTTATCAGACCTTAAACAATTTTCAGCTGACATATGGGCGTATTTTGGGATCGCACAAGGGGGAATAACCAGAATACTTCCCATTTGGTGGGATAACTACAAGAGTGCGTTTCCACCAGGATATTTCTCTGCTGTTTCTAGCTATTCTTCCCTTGATTATTGCTTTTTTCCCCTATAATTATGAGTACTTATGTAGGATCAACGCCAGCGACCCCGGCCTTCATATTTTGCTTGTCTCGCCCAAAAAAAAAACGACAACGGAAGAACTTTTTATAAGCTAAAGTTTGACATTGTCATTTCATTTGGCCTGAACGAGATGAAAGCCCAAATTGCCTGGTGAGAAAATGTAAAAATCGTTTTATTCTTCGAGCTCTATCGACTTGTACGTTCCGAGTGCAGGGAGTCGAGAGAAGGTGAGCAGTCACCTTTGGTGCTTAATTATTTATGCCTGTCGCGAAGCTAACACCGTCTAATTCAAGAACGGGCCCACCCACGATGGTAGAGTTCTACAGATTAAAAGGTGAACCGTCTATTTCAGAGTGCATTACAGGATGGTAGGGACTGACGAACGAGAGAATTATCATTTCGGAGAGATATTTTTCAAAGATCTTAATTTCCACCTTCCAAGCGACGTTTCGTTCCAATCTTGAACTAGTAGCGTTAATATCTGCCCAACCTGACTCACCCCTGTACATTACCCACGTTATCTAATCTTAGCCCGCAACGGAGGAAAGGCTGTGCTGGGTCCTCTGCGTTCCAAATTCCGATCGATTCTTCTTTGTAAATTCAACTTTGGCAGCTGAAGGGTGCCTGCATCATGGCTGCGTACAACCCGCGTACAGCCACATTTGGGCGCCTAACTAGATATTTCAAGAATCGCGAGGCTCAACCCCATCCATCGGGCCAGGCACCTGCTGCTAATACCGGTGGAAATCCTTCAGTCACGAATCCACCTTCCGATCTGAACGCAAATCCAAGGAGAGCACAAGGTTCTTCGGCGAAGACGACGATCTCAACTCGGGATGCTCAAGCAGCCCATCGATCAGCCCAGATGCTGGCTGCTAATGCGGGCGGAATACCAACTGCACTTCCACAGCACGATGGGAACCCGAGTTCGAAGGGATATAATTCTTCGACTACCGATTCAACGAGAGGCGGTAATCAGCCTTATCGAACCACCCAAGAAGCTCACCACGGCAGGCCTGAGGATCACGAGAAAGGTGATTCAGGATCGAAGAAATTGTCCGGATATGCCGATCATGGAGGTCAACGTACTCAGGGAGATGAAGGAGAACGCAGAACAAATGTTTTAAAGAAAAACGCCCCAGCTCGCGGCACACGTGGTGGAGAGAGGAAAAAGCCGCAATCCGGGTCACCCACCGATTCGATGGACAACACGATGGGTGGGCGCAGTGCCCATTCCTATTCCTCTACCGATCAGGAACGTAGTGCCTTGAAGGCTACCACAGCAGTTTACATTGCGACTGCGACTGTTCGGAAGCCGAGACCGCTGCCATCGACGACAAATCCCACGAATCGCCTGGTTCACCCCCGCCCATCGGCCCAGGCTCCTGCTGCTAATGATGGCAGTCCTTTAAGCACGACTCCATCTTCCAATCTGAACACGAATTCAAGGAAACCACAAGGTTCTTCGACGACGACGACGACGACTTCGACTTGGGATGCTGAAGCGGCTCATCGATCAAGCCGGCCACCCACCGATTCGATAGACATCACGATGGGTGGGCGCGGTACCCATTCATGTTCCCCTACCGATCAGGAACGGCGCATGGCTTCGAAGGCCATCACAGCACTAGCAAATGTTCAGCCGCAGTCCAGGCCCGGGTCGCAGCATTCTTCGTACTCCCGAGCTATCATCGGGGGGAAACCCCAACCTGCGAATCATCATTCAGAGACAGGATCGAATGCGGCTGATATGCGGGCTTTTGATCCCATGCATCTTCATCAACAACTTGGCTCGAAGTCAGCTCAGCCGCTTCCCCCAGGTGCGGCGGAAGCGCAACCACCAACCGCCAATAGACACCGCCAAACCCAGCCCGGGGAGGATGATTCCACTGATGACTCTACTCATGGTGACGACAAGGAACCATATAGCTCCCATTCACAACCTCCTGGAGGTTTCTCGACCGGAGAAGAAGGCCAGCACCTGCGAGGCAAGGGCGACAGTGAGGTTTCTACCCCACAATCCTCGGGCTATCTTAGCGGGTTGAGACATATCATTCTTAGCACTGGGCCGGCGCAATCACCTCGAGATAAGACGAAGGAAGAGCTCCACCGCACAAAGGCCAGGCTGCAACAACTCGAATACGAATTTCGACGTGTGTGGGGAGATAACGCCATTTTACAGCGAACCTGCTTCGAGCTCGACAGCGAAAATCGAAGGAAAAAAGACACGATTCGAAGTCTTCAACACGAAGTCATCAATATAGGACGCGAGCTACAGGAGTATAAGAATCTATCCGATATTCGGGGCAAGGAGCTCGTCGCCAATCAAGTTTCCTTGATAAAGGCAGATAAAATCCTAGCTCAAAAACGTGGCGACTTAGAATTCACCAACAATGAAGAGTCTTTGTCGGCTGCACGGGCGATACTGGATGGGACTGGCGCTACCCCCGTGATGGCCGTCATTGATGCAATGTTAGTACTACGCGAAGAAATTGCCAACGTTTCCAATTTCCTCGCGGAGAATATTACACATACTTCTTACGAACTCTTCCAAGAGGAATTGGATCGCTGTTATCAAGACTCGGAGAAGATTATTGGAGAACGACTCTCAAAAGCCCTTCACGACTATTCCGAGGCGGGAGAGCCCAGTCAATCTCTCATTAAAATCACTTTCCAAATCTTCATCACTTCGTTTTGTGCTCACGAATGGGATCATTATTTGGATACTCCGCTGCATGTCGGTGAGTAATCAACACGACCTGGATGTATATTATCCTGATCACGATTTTTTGACCAGGAGCCGAAAATAATACAGCTAGGAACCACAATGAGCGAAAAGTAGCGTTTCTAAGAAACTTAATCAGTGTTTTCAAAATCGCTGGTTGGGCGATCCCTGGGTCGGCTAACCGTGCTGCCTTCGAGGAGTCCTTGAATCCTTTTTTCAAATCAATGGGAGAAATCGAGGCGGCGTGGACAAAAATTCCCGCGTTTGCGAGAGTATCGTTGTCCTTTGCCTCTCCAGGTGAAGACCTTGCGGACTTCGAAACATGTGTGGAGGATGCGACCGAACCTGGGATTTCAACAACCAATGAACCATCGCCGCCGCAAAAAACTGTTCTTGGAACTGTAGCTTTCGGAGTACACTGCCTATTTCAAGATCACATCAAAGGTGTTGAGGACAAGCCGAGAATTGTCCTTGCCGCGAAGGTTATCTTGGAAAAAGAATTACGATATATGTTTCCGGGTGGTCAGGAAGAGCAAAAACCAACATCCAAGTCAGACCAGCGTACCAGCCAGCCCGAAGATGGGCGAGACCCGTAGGCGGTCGAAAACTTGCGATTCAACATCATTACAAGCAACAAAATATCGTTCGTGGAACTTATATATACTGGCGTGAACGCGTAAAGGCACATGACATGAAGATTAAGATCTAAGACTCCGCTTGAAAATGAAATTTCACTGTTTATTCCTCTCGTTTTTCCTTGTGGAGTCGCATCCTTCAATGAGACCGGCATCTCTTATCGCTCTCCGGGTTCTTACGCCCAAAACACTTGACCTTAGTAAGTGGTATAACCAGCTATAATCCGCTCTCATGCCCTTGGGGGCCTTTCCCTAGCGAGTGAGTTCTCATTCAACCTTCCATCGAGAGCGAGTACTTATTACTTACCGGTTACCTCTTAACAGCCCCTTCCTCTACGCTTCTTGAACTTGAAATGAATACTAACCTTGCACACACAGCCATGCGCTACGTCGCTGTCTTGCAATACTTCATCCTCGAAGTGTCTCCCTGCCACGACAATAACCCTGCTGCCTGCGTTTGACACCGACGGTAATCCCAGACCAACTAATGTCATCATCTGGGTTGTCTCAGGTCCTTACACCATGGTCGGCATGTCCAGATTCCATCACCTCGCTCGAATACGCACTTACGAAGGCTCCTGTCCGCATGAAGTGCGTCGTCATGGCCTTCTCGCAATTCCAGGTCGCCCCGTCCCGCACTCAACTTTGCCCTTACCGCTGTGAACACCGAACCCAGATTTGCTTGGTGGATTGTCGGCACTCTCTTCGTCATTGTATACGCCCTTCTCCTTTCATCCCGTCTGATCCCAGAATCGATCCAACCCTGTTGTACAGATCCCGACCTCTGGACAGACGAGAAATTGAGCTCTATGCTATTGGCAAGGGCGAGCGTGCAGGTTTCGCTGACGAAAAACCTCATGATTTTCATTACGTTGTATTATTTTAGTTTTATGTATGTAATGACCGAAATCACAAAACATCCCTCATCTGAATCCCATCTTCGAAACAATTTCATATGGCAAGAAGTGGATTTAGGATAATACAAGTTCAACTGGAAGGCCCTTCCGGCCATGCGGCTGAATTGAATTTTGCCAAGGGCACTACACAGTTACACTGGTAGATATTTATAGTAGTAATGGTACATATAAAAGGGTAGGAAGGGGGTGCGAAGAGGTCATGAATGGTAAGTTATACGTGGAGATTACAGGAGAGACAAAGGAATGGATTCATCATCATCATCGCCGAAGACCCAGCATCGAGATCGTCACTATACCTGCAAGTACGCCTACAATACCCACCACCGTCCATAAAGTATAATCCTCAAGAGTTTTTGGGCAAATTAAGATCTGTAAGCGAGGTACCTCGCAAGGAATTATACTCGTGACGAAACCGGTGACGGAGTAAACAAGGAACACAACAGGAAGCGAGAGGGCAACCATTCGTCGATAAAGAGAAGTTATTAAGAGCCACAGAACAAACACAAAAGGGAGACGCACCGAGATCATCAGCACCTACATGCGGTACTACTCGGCGTTCCATATCTGCCTTATGTCTGAGGACAGCCACGCCCGTCGCTGCTATAGAGAACACAGCAAAAAGAACGGCGACCATGCCGGCAGTCCGCGCCATACCCAAAGTCACAGATGCATTCAAGATAATCGCAGCCTTCTGATCACGAAAGAGGACAGAGGGTCAGTGGAGAGTGAAAAGGGGACCTACTAATGGGCAAGTACAGGCGCCGATGATAACCATTGGTTTTGCGCTACGTAACATGCTGGATTCTTTGTCCATGCGGTTTGAATGTCTTCCACGTTCAAGGAAGAGGTAGCGATTGGCACTCGAGCCGACATCCTTAGGCAACGGTTTGGTCGGACGGAAGTAGGTTTGACACCATAGCGCTGGACAGTAAAATGATGAATTAATATATGTTCTAGAATGTGAATGGATAGGACAAATAACTCGAGGATTCGAGAGACGACTCCGGTTTGGATGCCGTGGTCATCGTGAACATCTTCTGAAAGAGAATAGATATATTGTAAAAAAAATTCTTCAACCCATATTGCTAACAATTTTACCATTATTGAATGAGCGAAGCGAGTCCATGAGCTCCTGGCACTCCTCTTGAGTGAAAGATGAAGGAATCGAACTCTGAGATGGAAGAAGGCGATCTTGCAAAAACAAATTAGCGTCAACTGAACACCCTCGAAAAATGAACGACCAGAACCTGTACTCCGAGTCAAGTTCTACAAAACTCGTGTGAGACGAGTGGAAAATAAAAACGGAAAAAGTAAACACATGATCTTCGCTACTCTTTTAGGGGGCACCAGCTCGTTTCTTCCCTTCCTGTGCCCACCATATCCGTGCACATGACCCCAGGCATAACCGCCTTCATTCCATCGTCCTCGTCTTTCACAACTGACCTCGCATAGCGTTTAACCTAAAGCCACTCAAAGTATAAAGTATATCACCTCCTCTGCCTTCTTCCCGCCCCACCATCCTCCACTCGCCTTCTTGGGACGTGCTTTTTTCTCATGCCTATGTGCCTTCCTCAACCATCCCTCAGCACTAACATCCAACGTCTCATCCTTCTGCACCGTCTATCCATAACAGTGAACAAGATGCGCTCGATACAAAGGTTCAGGTTTGTCGTTACTCTCCTGGTGGGGTGGACGTAATACACTGACCCATTTGGGAGGTGATATTCCAACCGCCCGAGGTCGTGGGATGCTGCAACACGCTACTGTGTGCGTCCCATAAAGAGGTGCCAGCGATGAGCAGTGAAATGGAGAAGTGATTGATGGGGCTTGGACTATGCTGCAAGGTTTGGAGGTAGGAGTTGGGCGTTCGAGGACGTGCAAGGAGGGGAATTCTCTCGCTCTTATGCATTTTGTTAGGAGATATTCTCACGAAGAAAGAAACGAAAACTCACTCACTTTCTAAATGATATCCTCCATTACTCGCTGCCAAACTGGAGTAAGAAAGAATGTGATGGATCGAGCTAAATAAAATCATGTCAGTATCCTACCATTTGTTGCAGCACCTGACGGGTTGAATGCTGGTAATGACATGATGATAGCGCTCTGTTCATCGTCATGAGTTTCGACCGCTGCTTGATAATGTTGCGAGATGTCAGCACTGGAAGAGGTAATCGATCGAGTTTGTGTTAAGAAAGGAATAAAGAGACGCACTGGTAAGATCCTTCAACGTGGGTCACCGCAATTGTTGGAGCAGTAGCGAATGGGTCCGTGAAGGCCTCAGGATGAGGGTTTGGCATCCTCATAATTCAGTTGGTGAGGAGCGAGCTCGGAAAAAAGTGAAAATGCACCTGATGCTCGAAGTTTTACTATGATAACTCGCATTTCCACTTCCACTCACACTTCCCGCCATAGGGATAGGAATGGACATCACGCCATGATAATTCCTGCGTTATTCGTCCTCCTGCTGATGAGGGGCAACTCAAATATCGGGTTGCCTTATAGTCGTGTTGCGAAAGCCCAATTTGGCTCTTGGTTCACGTAGGATGGCAAGTCGGAGCCCGGTGGTGCTAAAGGACGGCATGGCAACATGAGTGGGCTCCTGTTCAACAGGAACGAGTCCTTGGTGACGGTGCTCCTTGCTCGTCGACGCAGCCACAGGGTGTGGTTAGGGAATGAGAATGGGGGGGTCGCCACAGCTTTGCCATGCTCGTAGCTAAGTCCTTGAAGGGCCTGGTGCTCGTCCTAGGCGGTGGGCTTGTCATGCGCAGGGCGTGCTTCCGCGATTGGCATCGAAGGATCGACTTGGTAGTAGGAGGCAGCTTCGCCGTACTCGTAATCGGGTTCTTGAATGGCCTCGTGCTCTACGTGGGCGGGTGCAGGGTCGGTGGTGGTGTTCTCGATAACAGCCGATGGAAAATCGGACGAGGCACCGACGGGATCGAGGTCCATGATGCTCTCGGCGAGGGGTTTGTCGAAGTACGATGTACTGTGCTCCATGGCTGGAGCTTCGAATGATGGTGGTGCCGAGGTTTCTTCCTCGGGCTCAACTCGGGCTCGGCATCGGTGGCGAGGCCAGCGTTCGTCGTAGTGCAAAGTTACAACGTATCTTTAGCACGAAAAAAGAAGGAAAACCAACAAGCAGATCAGGCCAGAGTACCAGTCAACGTGGAGATTCGGAGAGAGAACTGTAGGCGAATTATAGGCGAATGCCGGTCAATGGATGTATATATCGCCAATTGCAAGGGATGCGGACAATTGCGGGGAACAAGGTTGGATTTTTGCAGTTATGGGCAGATCTAGGTGAAAGAGCGAGATATCAGTTGTGTACAATGAGTGCTGTGCATAAACTGTACTTTAAATTAAAATTCATGTTGTCGACGGTCGACATGGGGTCACACTTGAATTCAGCCCTAGTTCGACGACGTGACGATGAGTGCGTGTCATGGATGTCACGTTTCCCCTACTTCACACAAAGCCCTCTGCTTTTGCTCAACTTTTGCTCCGCTTGTGCCTCACCGATACTTTGCAGTCGCAACTTTCCTGCACCTACTCTTTGATTTTCTCAAAAATATGCCGAACGCTAATACCAATAGAAGTCCTAGGCGTTTGGAACCTATCGCAGCTCGGAATCGTGATCTTGCCACTGAGCCGGCACACCCACCCCGGGATAGGACAACAGAGCTCGAGAGCGAAAATCGGAGGATAAAAGACACGATTCGAAGTCTTCAACACGAAAAAATCAACATGGGGCGCGAGCTACAGGAGTACAAGATGTTATCCGAAATTCGGGGGAGGGAGCTTATCGGCGCCCAGGTTTTCTTGAAAAAGGCCGATCTTCTGACCGTATCAGATGTCAAGGATAAGGTGAATGCCTTGAATGGCGAGAACTTCCAAGCGTCGGCTTCTCTTGGCGAGTCGTTGGTTCATGTCAAATACGAATTGGCCAAAGAGGAATGGGAGGCTGCATTTGCCGAGGTGTGTAGGACCGTGAGTGAGCCTCTTGCCCGCGCTCTCGTGAAGGAAGCACAGAAACCGGAGCCCGAGGTTAATCCACTGCTGGTGCAAGTCGTTCTTGAGATGTACTTAGTGCATTTTTGCTCCTCCATGATCGAATCCTGGTTTCCGGGAAACCGGGAAACATCTGATTTTCTAACCACAATTTACAATGAAATTCGACGGGCTGGTGAGTTTATTGTTGTTCATTATGGACTCCCTCTGATATTTTTCCAGAGGAACAATTTGTCTCCGGTAGATGGCGGACATTGACTCGTGCACAGATCCGTCCAACTTCAGCGACATGGAGAGATGAATTTATGATGGGTCTTGGTCATATCTTCAAGATAGCTGAGTGGAATATCGAAAGTCCAGACAATTTAAAGGCGTTCGAACAGAAACTCTTTGCCATTTTCAAAGCAGTCGAGGATTTGAGGCTGGCGTTGGGGGAGAAGGTTACATCCGTTGATCTTGAAGTCAATGTCGTTGGTCGGGGTTTTCTATTTGACCACCGATGGATGGTCGACGCTTATGGAGACGCTCGACAAGGAAACATGAAGAAATCTACGGAGTTCGTCGCTGGGACGACGGGGATCGGTCTGAAGAGGGTTATCCCCTCGCCGTCTGGGGAGGATTTGTTCGAGAATGTCCTTTCACCCAAGGTCATCCTTGTATCCACTTTGCAGGAAGCGCTACTCCCGCCCCCATCCCGATACAAGAGGGGGCAAGGCCCGGGAGAAGCAGGGCAGGAGGGTCGAGGAAGGTCTTCTTCATCCAAGGCACCGCCACCAGTGAAAGAAGTAATCACGACCACGCCTCATAGTTGTTTGGACACACTAGGATTGACCAAGAATCCAACGACTGCAGTCGGCAACGAACATGAGACGTTGTCAGCTGGACGAGTGATAGTGGATTCAAATACAATCCCATCTGATAGACCTCACGATTTAGGGCTCACACCCGCAACTGCAACCGATGAAGAACGCGAGTCTTTGTTGGCCGCACGAGCGATAGTGGATGGAAGCGGCGCAGCCCCCGTGATGGCTGTTATTGATGCGATACTAGCATTGCGCAGAGAAATTACGCAAGTTTCCAATTTCCTTGCGGAGAATATTCGACACACCTCCTATGAACTCTTCCAAGAGGAATTAGATCGTTGTTATCAAGACTCGGAGAAGATGCTTGGAGAACGACTCTTGAAATTCCTTCACAAACGTTCCGAGGGGGAGGAGCTTAGTCAATCTCTTATCAAAATGACAATCCAACTATTCATGGTCTCGTTTTGTGCTTCTGAATGGAAACATTATTTGGATGCTACGCTGGATGTCGGTGAGTGTTAGCACCTCGCACGATCCTGGTGTATCGTAATCATGACTTTTTCAACTAGCAACCGGTAGGAATACAGCCAAGAATCTCAAGGACCGGAAAGTAGCGTTTCTAAGGAACATAATCAGTGTTTTCAAAATCGCTGCTTGGGTGGTCCCTGGGTCAGCCAACCGTGCTGCCTTCGAGGAGTCATTGAATCCCTTTTTCAAGTCAATGTCGGAAACCGAGATAGCATTGAAAAAAGTTCCCGAATTTTCGAGGGTGTCGTTGTCCTTCGCGGCTCCAGGCAATGATACGACAAAGCTTGGAATTCAAACATCCAACGGACCATCGCCGGTGCGGGACATTGTCCTTGGAACAACAGCCTTCGGTGTCCGTTGCCGATTTCAAGACCGTATCACAGGTGTCAATGAAGACAAACCGAGGACTCTTCTCACGGCAAAGGTTATCTCCGAATCAAATCTACCATCTATATTTGACATTCCGGAAGAACGAAAACCAACGGCCATATCCTCCCAGAGTACAGCCCAGCGCGGAGATGGACGAGACCCATAGCCCAACCCCAGTGAACTATCGTCCAGGAGTACGTTGCCAATTTTTTTCAGCGGACAGTCTGAGTGTTTGAAGTTATGGACATGTACAGATCTAAGTGCGAGGAAGATATCGATTCTGTATAATCTTGTATTAGATGTATATATTTAGTGGTGTATATAGTGGCTTTGGTTCTCATAGACTCCGTCTTATTATTAGACCAGAAAGTCGGATCCACTTGGTTACAGGTGTGAAGACCTGGTGCGAGTGTGAACGTACCTGGGCCGGCGTGTGGCCCATGGTAAACTAGGTGCGAGGTCTGGTCCACGCACTCCTTTCCAACGCTGCTTCTCCCACCACCTCATCCGAACAAGGCAGCAATCAAGGTTGAGGACAGGTGTGCACATGCGATCATCAAGATGGACGTGATCTATAAGATGGTTGTTTCTCCTATTTATTAATCTAGTGTGACGGAGGCACTTACTTCGTCAGTAGGATCTTATGGATGTAATCCATGCAACTATGTGTTTTTGTATTATGTACTTGCAAGTTCTACGGCATTGATGTACATAGGCTAGTGACTAATTACTACTAAATTGCCACAAAAATTTCCCACCCTACTTCGCGTTCAACGTTCAACGTTCAACCCACACCCTGATTTTCTCGATCCATCTCTAACACTTAAGACGCCAGCTGCTCTTACTGGTACTGATAGAATCACTTCAATGGCAACTCCATTTTACAATGTGAATGCAAGGAAACCGACGGCGATGATGACGACGACAACAATGGCGACTTCCATGAGTCGCGACAATCCACGGCTTCCTAGAGACATCCTAATCTCCCTCGAGGAAGGTCAGAACGTGCAAGGCGAAGGTGGTGAGGCCTATATAGCGCAGCCCTCGAGCTATCTTGCTGGGATTAGAAATATCGCAGGTGCCATTCTTGGCCCTGGCACTGGGCTGGCACCATCACCCCGGGGTGGGATGGAGGAAGAGCTCCAAC